>Ga0082212_10004815_pt1 | contig 18638 bp, 13 predicted proteins | sample TergutNt197P3_FD_71548 | JGI IMG/M metagenome (GOLD analysis project Ga0082212, IMG submission 71548) | Neocapritermes taracua P3 segment gut microbial communities from Petit-Saut dam, French Guiana - Nt197 P3 | ecosystem: Host-associated > Arthropoda: Insects > Digestive system > Gut ...
AACGGGCGCCCCTGAAATCCGTCTATATGCGGGGTAATGAGAAAAAGGCGCGCGCGGGGGCGCAGCCCCCGCCATACTTCGCGCAGAAATGCGGGCGGATTGTTAAGGTGTTCGACCAAATGCGAAGCAAGCGCCAAATCAAACGATTCATCGGGAAAGCGGCATTCTTCAAGAGGCATGTCTTTGACATTGAGTTCCCGCTTTTGGCGGGCATAATCAGCCGACGGTGAAATTTCCACTCCCGTTTCCTGCCAGCCCCGTTCTTTCAGAAAAGCCAGCATAGCCCCGGTGGCGCATCCAATATCCAGAACGGCCGGCGCTGAGGCTCTGTCTTCCATAAGTTCTTTTTCAATTTTGTCAAAGCCGGCGTCCGCCAGGGCAAGTTTCTGAAGTTCAAGAAAAGTTGTTTCGTTTCTCAGCTCGTAGGAAAGATAGTCCTCTCCAAACAGTTCCCTGTAGCGCCGCTGAACATCGCCGGCAACAGGCTGGGGGTTCATCTGAACCAGGCCGCAGACGGCGCAGCGGACGTAAGAAAAGCCTCCGCAGGAAAGGGATCGCCAAAAGCGAGCGCCGCCGCAGAGCGCGCAGGGAATAAATTCCCGCTGTTCTTCCGCAACCGGCGTAGACCAGGTTTTTACCGTTTCCCCTTTAGACACGGCGATGGCACGCTTATTCAACAAGCATTCGGGTTATGGAGCTTCGGGAATTGCCCGCAACATCCTGCACAACTATTTCCAGCAACGCCTGTCCCCTGTTGAGTTGTACCTCTCCGGCTTCAAAGGCAGGATAGGGGCTGTATACCCGCAGCGCGGGGACGAAGCCGTTACGGTTAACCATCAGGACGCCGTCCCTCGCGGATATGGTTTCAAAAGAGAGCAGACCGGCTTCCGCGCCATTGACGGAACAGACGATTCTGTGGGGGGCAAGCTGCAATCCCCTTTGAGGCAGAAGGGTGTCGCTGGCGTTAACCGCAATGGTGTATCTGCCCTGGCTGATGCTTCGCAGCTGGGCGCCCTCCAAAACCCTGCCGTCGGCCCGGCGAAGCTGTATCCCGTGAATCTGCGGCTGGACGGTATCGGGAAAGGGGTTGATGACCATTGAGGCGTTCACCCAGCGTCTTTCCCGGCGGTCGAACAGCAGAAAGTACAATCCGTCCCTGCGCGACCAGCCGGAATTCCCCGCCGCAGCAACCGGGAAACCCTGATATACAAATTCCGGCTGATGTTTCCTGCCTTCGTCTTTGCAGCGCGCGTATACACTTACCAGCCCGTCGCCATGATCAATAGCCGTCCATGCGCCCAAAGGAGAAGGCAGCCGGGAAGCGGTATCTCTGCCGGAACTGGAGAAGATTAGCTCTCCCTTATCCGCCGCGTGAACCAGCCCTTCCCCTTCAAACGCTACTCCCAGAACCGGCCTGCCGCGATCGTTATAGCCAAAGTTGCGTACCACAGACGCCTGTGGCAAAGGCCATTCCATTGCCGCCAACAGGCCGCAGCACATAAGTCCAATTACCAAAAAAAGTTGTCGTGTCATTTACCGTTTCTCCAAATCAAAGGAAATAAGCGTTTGCTTTCCGCCAATAAAGAGCCGGGAACCGGACCTTCCCAAAAACACTTCGTCGCTTTTGAAGGGCGCCTCGATAAAAACCCTGCCGGGAAGCCGCATGCCGACCAGTTCCTTCTCATCCTGAAAGCGGGAAATAACGGCAAACAGCAGCCCACCGCCTCCCGAATGATCGATGGCGCTTAAATCCCCGTTTAATTCCACCATTCCGGATTGTCTTGAGCCGAATTCAAAAAATCCGAGCCCTTCGTGCTTTTCATAGACAATCCAGCGGTCTTCTTCGATAAACGAGATATATACCGGCCGGCGGAAATTGCTGTCCAGGAATTCATGATAAACAACCTTGTAGTCGCTTGTGCTGCTTCCAAACCGTTCCAGCAGGAGGAAGCGTTGTTCGTCTATGCCGGATATCAAGGCCAGCTTCGAGCCGTCGCGGGAAATGGCGCAGCCCAGGATGATCGAATAACGCGAACCTCCCGGCTCAAATGAAAATACCTGTTTGCCGGTACTGTCCAAAACTCCCACAATGCCGTCCAGCGATCCGGCAAGCACCAGTCCGGCGGCGGAATCGACGCATGTAAGCGGGCTTGCGAATTCGTATGACCAGACCGTTTCGCCTACAGCGTCAATTTCTGAAATGGCGTTTTGTTCGCTGTTTACCAGATATATCCTTCCGTCCAGAAAGAAAGGATAGCCTCGCGGATTTTCAATAACCGTGAGGGTTTCGCCGCCGGGACTGTTAACTGCAATGCGTTCAGGTTCCGCGTCGTATTCCGTCCAGCGGCGTCGGGATATTGAGATATTTGCTTTCTTTTCCTGGTTAATGGAAAAACGGCCGTCTCTGTCAAAATAACCAAAGCGGCCGCTTAACTCAAACGGCTCAAGGCTGTTTTCATCGTATTCTTCCTCGTCGTCGGGCATTGCCGTATCGCCCAGGGCAACGGGGGTGCCGTATTCAAGTGAATTCAGCCAGCGGGGTACCATAACCGTTTCTGGGGGTATTGGCCGTGCGGCACAAAAAAAATATGCCGTAAAAAGCACAATTGATACGATAAGCCAGATTTTTTTTGCTTTCACTTCGTGTATTAGACGGAAAAAAAGAAGAAGAGTCAACAAATTACGCTATATGGAAACGAATGAATCATAATATATGGGTATTTGTGGGATTCTTTGATTCTGTTTTCTATGAATATCTTGACATTTCATGCGGTTTTATGATAAAATAGACAATATGATTGAAGACGGCATTCTAACCATCGAAGAAGTTGCAAAGTACCTGAGGGTATCCGAGCGAACCGTTTATGACTGGGCGCAAAAGGGTGAAATTCCGTCGGGGAAGATTGGCACTGTCTGGCGTTTCAAAAAAACCGATATTGAACAATGGGTCAATGATCGCCTTTCCGCCGGCAGGCTTGGCAGTCAGCTTAAGGCGGTACAGATGCAGGCGATACTTTCCCCCGAGCGGATACTGTTTCTTGATTATCCGGCCAAACGCGACGCGCTGCTTGCGCTTGCGGGAAACCTCGCGGCGGCACCCCAGGTAAAAAACTCAAACGAGCTTGCCCTTGAAATTCTCAAAAGGGAAGAGCTTATGAGTACCGCCATTGGCAGGGGCATTGCCATACCTCATGTGCGCCTTCAGTCAATTACCGATCTGGTGGTTTCGGTTGGGATAAGCCGTGTTGACATTGTTGACTTTAATCCTCTGGATGACGAACCGGTTCGGCTGCTCTTCATGATTGCAGCCGCCTACAACCAGCACGCCAGTTATCTGCAGACCCTTTCATGGTTCAGCGCCCGCCTTAAAAACCGCGAACTACGGGATTCTTTGCTCAGGGCGAAGACAGCCGGTGAAGTATACGATCTTTTAACCGCCAGTTTTGGCAGGGAAGCTCCGTGAAAGCCGGGGTTATCGGTGCAACCGGTTATGCCGGGGCGGAATTGGTCAGGCTTCTTTCGCGCCACCCAAAAATAGATTCTCTTTTGCTTTCCTCGGTGAGCTTTGAAGGAGAAAAAATTGATGAGGTGTATCCCAATTTTCAGGGACGCGTAGATACAGCCCTGGTTGGCGCGGAACAGGTAATGTCCGCAGCCGATGTGGTTTTTGCCGCCCTGCCCCACGGCGTCGGAGAACAGTACGCGAAGACATGTGTCGAAAAGGAGATACCCTTCATCGATCTGTCCGCCGATTTCCGTTTTGGTGATGATGAAGCGGCCTACAGCACATGGTACGGAAAACCTCATCAATACCCCCAGCTGTGCAAGTATGCCGTGTACGGCCTTCCCGAATTGAACCGGGCGCGAATCAAGGAACTTGCCGCTTCAGGCAAGGTAATTGCCGGCAACCCCGGCTGCTATCCTACCGGCGCGTCGCTGGGTGTTTTCCCCGCCATTGCGAAGGGGCTTGCGGAAGGCGGCGCAACCATCATCGTTAATGCCGTTTCCGGTGTTACCGGCGGCGGGAGGGAACCATCGCGCGCGCTCCACTATGCCGAATGCGCCGATTCTGTTTCCGCGTACAAAGTCGGCTCGCACCGGCATATGCCGGAAATTGCCCGTAATCTTGCCCAGATGGCGGCGAGGCATAACCGCCCCGCCCCGCCGGTGATCTTTACCCCCCACCTCGCTCCCATGAACCGGGGCATACTTTCAACGATTTACATTCCCATCGCCGCCGCATGGCGGGGCGGCAAAAAAGACGCTGCGGAAATTTGCGCTGTTTACGATGATTTTTACCGGGACGAACCTTTTGTACGGGTGCTGCCGCGGGTAACCGCCGCGACCGGCAGGGTACGGCAGTCCAATTACTGCGACATTTCCGTGCATCTGGATCACTCCGGTTCGACCCTGATTGTTTGCAGCGCGATTGACAACATGGTAAAGGGCGCAGCAGGCCAGGCGGTGCAGAACATGAATGTGATTTTCGATTATGATGAAACCAGCGGCCTGGAAATGATACCGGCACTATTTTGAAAAAATGGCAGGGATGAACATGAAAGAAATTTCCGGCGGGGTCTGCGCGCCCAGGGGATTTAAGGCTGGCGGCATCTGGTGCGGCATAAAGGCAGCCTCAACAAAACGGGATCTTGCCCTTATCTATTCGGAAAAAAACTGTACCGCGGCGGCAATGTTTACCACCAACCGGGTAAAGGCGGCAAGTGTCATTGTCAGCCAGGAACACATCGCGCGCGGCAAACTCCACGCAATCATAGCGAATTCGGGAAACGCCAACGCATGCACCGGCGCGGCGGGACTTGCCTCGGCGCGGCGCATGGCGGAGCTTGCCGCCGATGAATTCGCCATCAGCCCAAGGGATGTGGCAGTCGCCTCCACCGGGGTCATCGGCGTACCCTTTCCCATCGCCGCCGTTGAAAACTCTATCGGCGCGCTGGCGAACAGTCTGCGGGGAGACGAGGCGGGACACGCCGCCGCGCTTGACGCTATCATGACCACCGACACCCGTAAAAAAGAAGTGTCGGTTGAAATTGAATTGGGCGGCGGAGCCACCGGCGGCGGCGTACCGGTGCGGATCGGCGGCATGGCGAAGGGTTCGGGGATGATCTGTCCCAACATGGCGACCATGCTCTGCTTCCTTACCACCGACGCGGCGATTTCGCGGGAACTGCTTGAGGCAAGCCTGCGCCGCGCGACAGAGCGTTCCTTCAACCGCCTCATCGTGGACGGCGATACTTCCACCAATGACGCGGTTATCATCCTCGCCAACGGCGCGGCGGGTGCGCCCTTAATTGAAAGCGAAAGCGCCGAATATGCCGTTTTTGCAGACGCGCTGGAAGCCTGCTGCGTCAAGCTGGCGCGGGCAATGGCGCGTGACGGCGAAGGCGCGACAAAGCTGGTAACGGTTACCGTTAGCGGCGCCGGTGACGAAAAAACCGCCGAAAAGCTGGCGAAGTCCATTGCCGCTTCAAATCTGGTTAAGGCGGCCTGTTTCGGCGCCGACGCCAACTGGGGACGCATACTCTGCGCGATGGGCTATTCAGGTGCCGAATTCGACCCCGGTCAAACCGGTGTGCGGTTCAAAAGCGCTGCCGGTGAAATCGCCGTTTGCTCAGGCGGACAGCCGCTTAGCTTTTCAGAAGAAGACGCGAAAAGAATCCTCCTGGAGGAAGAAATAGAAATTCTGGTGGATACGGGCAGCGCCGCCGAAAACGGCAGTGCCACCGCATGGGGCTGCGATCTGAGCTATGATTATGTCAAAATCAACGGAGATTACAGGTCTTAGGGAAAAACGATGAGCGATAACAACAATAACAGCCGGACGCAGGTGCTGGTTCACGCCCTGCCGTATATCCAGCGGTTTCAGGGCAAGACCATAGTGGTCAAGTACGGCGGCAATGCCATGATTAACGAAGATCTCAAAGCCGCGGTAATGCAGGATCTGGTACTAATGGCCTGCGTAGGCATACGCACCGTACTGGTACACGGCGGCGGTCCGGAGATAGAGGCAATGCTGAAAAAGACCGGCGGTGAAAGTCATTTTATAAACGGCCTGCGCTATACGGACGATGAGACAATGAGCATTGTCCAGATGGTTCTCTGCGGCAAAGTGAACAAGGACATAGTCGGCCTTATCCAAAAGGCCGGCGGCAGTGCAATCGGGCTTTGCGGTATTGACGGGGCAATGCTCAAAGCGAGCAGGATCACCGATGACGATTACGGGCTGGTCGGCGAAATTGAGGAAGTTGATATATCCATATTGAATTCCATGCTGGATTCCCGGTTTATTCCGGTAGTATCCTCGGTGGCGGTTGGTATCGGAGAAGACAATGGGCGTCCCCTTAACATAAACGCCGATAATGCCGCCGCAAAAATCGCCGCAGCGCTTCAGGCCGAAAAGCTCGTGCTGATGACCGATGTAAAGGGTATCTTGCGCGACATGAACGATCCCAATTCCCTTATAAGGACGGCAAGGAGGCCGGATCTGGATAAGCTCAAAAAAGACGGGGCAATAAGCGGGGGTATGATCCCCAAAGTAGACTGCTGCGCTCTTGCTCTTGACGGCGGCGTAAAAAAAGCCCACATCATCGACGGACGCATGCCCCATGCCCTGTTGGTTGAGTTTTTCACCGACGAGGGGATTGGAACCATGCTTTCATCATGATAACATCAATTATCTTTTCGGGGATTCAATGAAGACAGGGATTGATACCTTTGCCTGCGACGGTGGAAAATCCGGGGTAGGAACCTATTTATCGCAGTTACTAAGGAGAATCCCGCCTTCAGGCGGTCGTTTTGAATTGTTCGGGTGGGAATACGATCGTTTTGCCTACAGTGAATTTGCCCCAGATCTTGAATTTATTCCCCGTTGCAGAGTAAACGGCAAGTCGGCAAACGCTCTCTGGCACCTGTACCGCTATCCCGACTTTGCAAAAAAGAGGGGCTACAACGCCTGTTTTTTCCCCGCAGCGCACAAGCGGCCTCCCTTCAGATCACCTTGCCCAACTATCGGAGTTGTCCACGATATGGCCGCCTACTGGGGAACCAGGCGCACCAGGGAGCATCTGGGGGCAGTCCTGCGCATGGTGCTGCCCAATTCGCTCAGGCAGCTTGACAGAATAATCGCGGTCAGCGAGTGGGTAAAACAGGAACTGATTGATCTTGCCGGAGTCAGAGAATCGCGGATTGAAGTTGTGCGTAACGGCGTTGACCATGAGGCGTTTTATCCCCGTCCCCACAGCGAAGAAGGCGAACTGTTGATACAGCCTTTTAGTTTCCGCCGCCCCTACATACTCTGCGTTTCCCGCATCGACCATCCGGTAAAAAACCATATTCGTCTTATTGAGGCATTCGGAATATTCAAGGAAAGAACCGGCTTTCCACACCGGCTTGTGCTGGTAGGCGGCGACAGCAACAATGCCTCGGCAGTAAAGGATGCTGCGTCCGCTTCCAAATGGAGGGGCGACATTTTTTTCACCGGACATTTCCCCCTGAAAAGCCTTCCGGATCTGTACTCGGCGGCGGATTTTGTGGTAGTACCCTCAATGTACGAAGGCTTTGGCATGTGCGTTCTTGAAGCTATGGCCTCGGGGATTCCGGTGGCATGCGCGCGGGCGGCATCCCTGCCGGAAACCGCCGAGCACGCAGCCCTTTATTTTGATCCCTTCGAACCCGAGGACATGGCGGATCGCATGGTAGCTCTTGCCTCCGACCGGGAACTGTACGAACAATGCCGCAGGCTCGGCCTTGAACGCGTTCTGACCTTTTCCTGGGATCGCTGCGCCGAACGCACACTTGCGATAATTCATGAAACCGCCGCTCACGGATAATACAGACTAATCTTTAGCTAGAGTCTGTCCGCAAAGTAACTGCGTCAACGAAGTTGACGAACTTTGTGGACAGACACTAACTAATTCCCCGGAGAAAAATGAGCGCGGCACGGTTTCCCCGTCGGGCACAATCAAAAGTTCGCCGCCTTCGCCAACGCCCGCAAGGGTGCCTGACACCATATTGTGCGAACCGGCGGCACCCTCGGCAAATTTGACCCGATCCCCTTTTTTATACAATCGCTGTTCAATACGGCTTTTCCAGCCGCCGCAATGGCCATTTACATTCTGAATCCCGTCGTACATCTGCGCGAGGATCAATTCCAAAAGAGCCAGGGGATCCCCGGCTTCACCGGCGGCAAGGCCAATGCTTGTCGCCCTGCCGCGCAGATGTTCGGGAAATTCCTTTTGCCCCACATTTACTCCGATGCCTATATGCACAATGCCGCCGTTCGCTTCGGCAAGGATACCGGTAACTTTTCTGACCGCACCGCCGTCTTGCAGCAGTAAATCATTCGGCCATTTTATCATTACCCTTCCAGCAAGAGCGGGGGCAAAATCTTCAATGGCAAGGGCGGCGGCAAGACCGGTGCGCAGGGTCAGCGCAGAGGGAATGTCTTCTATACGCGGATAGCGCAGCAGTATGGTAAACGAAAGATCCCCTGCCCTTGCCGTTTCCCAGGAACGCCCCCGAATCCGTCCCCTGCCCGCCTTCTGAAAACCGGCGGTAATGACCGTGCCATGCGGCTCGCCGTTATTCGCCAGCATACGCGAAACGTCCATCGTACTGGCGACGATTTCTTCATAATACACCGGGGCATCGAAGGGATTGGAAACGGCAAGAGTCCTCATACTTTTTTATAGTATATTATTGCACGGGTAATTGCAAAATTTTCCCCCCCTTGCTACAGTTAGCCATGAATTTAGTATGCCTTGACCTTGAGGGAGTACTGGTGCCGGAAATATGGATAGCTTTTTCCGAAGCGACGGGAATATCCGAATTACGGCGAACAACCAGGGACGAGCCTGATTACGACAAGCTGATGCGATTCCGGCTGGATCTGCTGGCAAAAAACAACCTGAAACTTGCCGATATTCAGCGTGTTATATCGGGAATGGAACCCCTGCCCGGCGCGGTCAGCTTTGCCAATGCACTGCGGGAAAGAACCCAGCTTATCATCCTTTCCGATACTTTTGAGCAGTTTGCCAAACCGTTGATGCAAAAGCTCTCCTGGCCTACCCTGTTGTGCAACAGCCTGTTAACCGGACAAAACGGCGAGGTAACAGGGTATAAACTGCGGCAAAACAACGGCAAACGCGAGGCCGTAGCGGCGTTGAAATCCCTGAACATAACCGTTTTTGCCGCCGGCGATTCATTCAACGACCTTGCGATGATCCGCGAAGCCGATTGCGGCTGTCTGTTCCGCGCCCCCGAATCGATCCGCAAGGACTGCGCCGACATCCCCTGCGTTGATACCTACGATGCTCTGCTCGCGCAGATTGATCGTTTTTTGATGCCGGAAGCATAGATTTATTCGCAGCATTCGTTGATCGTTACAAAATTATTTCACCTGCCAGTTGGGAACATTCTGATCTCCGTAGGAAATATCAGATTTAATTTCGCTAATGGGTATCCACTGGAGGAGGAATGACACCTCGTTGTTTATTTCAAATTGACGGCTGCCGGGGGGCCGGTACGGCGCCATTGACCAGTTCAACTCGGCTTTCCAGTCGCCAAGGTAGTGGATTGCGGCAATCCTGAAATTTTTCATCTTAAAACCGGAACGTTCCCGTAATTTATCATCGTCAAAACGAAAAGAATCAAATAAATCAAGAAAAAAATTGTTCTGTGGTCCGTCCTGAATTTCAATGGGCGCATCGGCAAAAAAGGGTAAATCCCTGAAATACCGGTATATCATTGCATTTTCCGAATTTGCGCTCAGGGCAAGATCGAGAAAATGGGCAATCCCGACGGTAAAGCCAAGGTTAAAGCTAAGATTGGAACTTGTATACCGCTGCAGATCAAAATACAGACGCGAACCGGTATTAACGGTAAAACGCAGATATCCGCCGAATAGATTTTCTTTGGTGAAATTTTTTGAAAAATTCATCGTAAAATCCCGGGACCGAAGTTCCGGATCTCCGGTTCGCAGCACCCATCCGCTAACCAGAACGCTCGGTCCGGGCGGAATATACTCATATCCCTGCATCCGCGATGCGGCATAGGAAATGGTAAGCCCCCATTGCGTCAGGTTCAGCGAAGAGGTGAGCGATGTCAGTTCCCTTTCTTCGGTATCCAGGGTAAGGCTCTGGCTGAAGTTACCGAAAGTGCCGAAATTTATCCGCTCAGTGGCGTTGAACGGTTCCAGCTTGCGTTTGTCCTCTTCGCCGGGGAACAGAATCCTCATATTTGCCGATGTTTCGGTAATCCATATTCTTAAACCGGTTTGAAATGAAAGCGCCGAGTCCTTCGGGGGGAGATCGGCGGTAACTGAAAAAGTCTGGTTTTTTTCCATGATCGCAGCCGATATGTTCCCCGAAAATGTATGGGTATCAATTTTTTCCTTGCTCCATTCACCGTTAACCATTTCCCACTCAGGACTATCCCCCGTACCGATAAAATTCGATCTTACTGCAAGTCCCTTCAGGTTGTGCTGCAGGCTGGAAGCGCCAAAAACACTGTCCCTGTACAGGGGACGCATTGATGTTGCAAGGCTGTACGAGGTTGAAAAATTCGACTGGCGGTATTCCTGTTCCTTTGCCCGGTTCACCAGAACAGGGTCGGTGTTTCCGCCGGCATCAAGAAAATCACTTGCCTCTTCATTCAGATAACTGTAATCCCTCCATGTCCCGTTAAAGCTGTAGGTAAATGAATTGCTGAAAAGACCTTCGCTATGGCCGAAATTCAGCGTAGTATCGGCATTGCCGGCAATATTGGATATAACCGAGTGTACTTCACCCCAGTCGATGTCGCTGTACTCTTTCCATTTATTTGAATCGAATTTAAGCGTTGATGCGCTTGAAGGGGCAATACGGTAATCCACCCCGAACCGGAGATTCCCGCTTCGGGGTAAATCAAAGCGCTGACTCAGCACCGGGGGAACAAGAGTATCGGCAGGGTCTTTTTTGGTGGAATCTTCTTCCTCCCTTTCCTCAAAGGGCGAACGGGGAACCCCAATGTCTGTTAGGATATCCGGCAGTTCTCTGGATACTGCGGCTGAAGTCTGAGCCAGGGAGCTTTTGCCGAGGCTTAGGGGATTCCCTCCGATTGATCCGCTTACGGAATATAAAGTAGCGGTGTCAGGGGCGAAAAAAAAGCTGGACGGCGAGTAATACTTAATATCGTTAGACCCGAACCGGTTTCTGATATCAATGGTTTTGAATGAAATGTTAGTCGAAATGGTGGATATGGAGATACCGCTGATGTACGGCGACATATTGGGGAATTTGGGGCTTAATGTACCTGACAATTGCCATGAATAGGCGCCCAGATAGTTTTGCGCAGTCGTTTCAGCTTCCATTGCCGCGCCCTGCTGGATCATATTAACCCAGTCCATCTCTTCGGCGCGGTTCAAAAAATCGCTGTCCACCAGCGGATCAGAGTAGAATGGGATGTTCCAGGTTAAACTGCCGTACTTTCCGTTTATTGAACTGGAAGTTTTTAACCGGTAACGGAATGGAACTTCCGTTGAAAACAGGTTTGATGAATTCCAGTCGGTTTCTCCGTCATAATCAGGGAAAAAAGGCGTATAATTCCCGCCTACCACGGCAATTGTCCTGGTAAGCCCGATACCAAGGCTGAAATCCAGCGCGCCAAGTATTCCCTTTGACGGCAGATTCAGGTCGAGTCCGATATATCCGCCCAGATTGGCGTAATAATCCAGCATCGCGACCAGGCTTGTCGCATTCGGGTCGGTCGTCTTTTTTCCCGTGCTTCGCAGGAATATCCCTTCCCGCTTTTTTTCCATGTCGCTTGAACTGCCCAGTATCCTGGTAATGGAACTGCTCTGCGTGCTGGAACTTGCCTTCGGTCTGCCCAGAATATACGTCGTTGTCTGGACAAAATTTCCCTCCCGCGTACGGTATCCTATAACCGGATGGAAGATAACCTCATCTGCCGGATAATAAAAAAACGGAATATACAGAACAGGTATCTCGCCGACTTTCAGTACAGCGTTAAAAATCGCAAAATCGGAACCAGGCAACAACCATACACGGGAAGCGTTCAGCGACCACAGTGATTCCCCGCTTCCCTTGCTGCTAATCGTTGCCCTGTTCAGGGTAGTCACATCCTGATCGTCGCGGGATATTATGGTTCCGGCAAAAAGATAGGTTGTCTCGTCGTTTTGCAATGAACGCTCGGAAACGCCGCCAAGGAAAATGCTTGACCAGTTGTCCAGATCGACGGTAATGGATTCGCCGCGAAACGTTTCGACTTTATCCCCTTCTTCCTTGATATATTCAACACCTCCGGACGCGGTAAGTATATTTCTTGTACGGTTAAAAAGAATATTCCAGGCGGTAATCCGATGGATTGCATCCCCGTCTTTCAGGCTAAGCCTTACCTCTCCGGTCAGACGGGCATATTCCTCGTCGATTGCCTCTATCTTGAAATATTCGGTGCTTCGCGCGGATTCTATCGTGATAACCTTGCGTTTATCCTCGGTTTCCGCAGCCCCATGTTCGTCAATTTCATAATAATCCCTCAGCCGTCTGGCAATGTCTGCGCTGGTACCGCCTTCGCCCAACCCAAGGCTGCGGCACCATTGGGCAAGTTCGCCAAGCGTAGAAGTTTTTATTTCCATTTCAACGCGGTTCTGCTCGGGTGTTAAGACCCGAACCTCAACGGTTTCTTCGTTCAGCTCTGTCTGGAACTCATTTGCAGGATCGTCCTGAGCATTGAGAAAAGCCGCAAGAAGAAAAAACAGCGGCAGCAAGATGCCCAAAGGCCGGCGCACATTGTTCATGTTCACTTCCGGGTTTTATTCCGTTCCAGCATATCCTTGATGTAAGCGCCCGTGTAGGAACCTGCACAGGCGGCAACCTGCTCCGGGGTGCCCTTCGCCACAACCTGCCCTCCCCTGTCGCCTCCCTCCGGCCCCAGATCGATTATGTAATCCGCCTGTAAAAGCACGTCCATGTTATGCTCGATCATGATTACCGTGTTTCCCTGATCAACCAGCCTCTGAATAACATCCATGAGCTGCTTCACATCGGCAAAATGCAGCCCGGTGGTAGGCTCGTCGAGCATATACAGGGTACTGCCGGTGGATCGCTTTGAAAGTTCCAGCGCCAGCTTTACCCGCTGCGCCTCGCCGCCGGAAAGGGTCAGCGCCGACTGTCCGAGTTTCACATAACCCAGCCCCACCGAAAGCAATGTCTGCATTTTTCGGGAAATTTGGGGAACGGCGGCAAAAAAGACGGCCGCCTCTTCAATGGTCATGTCCAGCACATCGGCAATATTTTTGCCTTTGTATCGTATGTCAAGGGTTTCGCGGTTAAAGCGCTGCCCCCGGCACACGTCGCAGGTTATGTACACATCGGGAAGAAAGTTCATCTCAATTTTGATGGTTCCCGCGCCTTCGCAGTTTTCGCATCTACCGCCGCGGACGTTAAACGAAAAACGCCCCGGCCTGTAGCCCCGCATCCGTGATTCCGGCAGCACCGCAAAAAGATCCCGTATCGCGGTAAACCCCCCGACATAGGTAATGGGATTGGAACGGGGCGTTCTGCCAATGGGACTTTGATCGATGTCGATCACCTTGTCGACAAAATCCGTACCAAGCAGTTTCCTGCACGCGCCTTCGGCGCGGTTGGTGCCGTACACCTTATTCGCCAGTGCGGGATACAGCACGTCGGAAATCAGCGTGGATTTGCCCGATCCCGAAACGCCGGTAATACATGTAAAAAGACCCAGCGGAATTTCCACGTTAATGTTTTTCAAATTGTGTTCGCTGACGCCCTTCATTTCAATAAAGTTGCCGTTCCCCTGCCGGCGTTTTTCGGGAACGGTAATGGTAAGATTGCCGGCGAGGTATTGTCCGGTAAGGCTTTCCTGCACCCGCATTATTTCATCGGGACTGCCTTGAGCGACGACCCTGCCGCCGTGCACCCCCGCTCCCGGTCCCAAATCGACAATATGATCCGCCGTACGCAAGGTCTGCTCGTCGTGCTCTACAACGATAAGGGTATTGCCAAGGTCGCGGAGGTACAAAAGGGTATCGATAAGCCGCCGGTTGTCCCGCTGGTGCAGGCCGATTGACGGCTCGTCGAGAATGTACAGCACTCCCATGAGGCTTGAGCCGATCTGTGTCGCCAGCCTGATTCGCTGCGCCTCGCCGCCGGAAAGTGTCGAAGCCTTGCGCTCAAGACTGAGATAGTCCAGGCCGACGTTCTGCATAAAGCCCAGCCGGGCAATAATTTCCTTCAAAATCTGACGGGCGATTTTTTTTTCGTTATCGTTAAATTTGATCGTTTCAAAGAATTTCAGGGAATCTGTTACCGATAGCCGGGAAAGCTCCCAGATATTCTTGCCGGCGACCGTTACGCCCAGAACCTCCGGCTTCAGCCGTTTGCCGCCGCAGTCCTCGCAGGGTTTTTGGCTCATAAATTTTTCCAGCCAATCCTTGATACCCTGCGACTGGGTTTCCAGGTAACGGCGTTTAAGATCTTCCAGCACGCCGGGAAACTGCGAACGATACTCAAAATGACCGGTTCCCTCGCGGTTGTCGTATCGAACCTTTATTTCGTCCTCGCTGCCGTAGATTATCGCGTTCAGCACTTTTTTCGGCAGGCTCTTCAACGGCGCGTCCAGGCTGAATTTATAATGCTTCGCGAGGCTCTGAAAGCGGCTGCGGTGCCAGGCGCTGTCCGGGTTGTAGGGAACTACTCCGCCTTCATCAAACGAAAGGGAACGGTCGGGGATCACCAGATCAGGATCGAATTCCATCTTTACACCCAGACCGGAACAGCCTGGACACGCGCCAAAGGGATTGTTAAACGAAAAGAGCCGCGGCTGCAGTTCCGGCATGGAAATACCGCAATCCGGGCATGAATTTTTCTGCGAAAAGAAATTCTCGCTGACCGGACCGTCGGCGCTGCGCTGGCTTAAAACCAGCATCAGTCCGTCGGAGGTTTGCATGGCGGCCTCGACGGATTCGGCAAGCCGGGAACGAATATCCGGCCCGATAACCAGCCGGTCAACGATGATTTCGATGGTATGCTTTTTCTGCTTGTCCAGCTTGATGCTTTCGTCCAGGCTGACCGGCACGCCGTCGATTCGCGCCCTTGCGAAGCCCGCCCTGCGGGCATCGTCGATAATCTTCTGATGCTCGCCTTTTTTGCCGCGAATCACCGGCGCGAGCAGCTGCAGGCGGGCACCCTCCCCCATCTGCAAAATACTTTCGATTATCGAATCCACCGGCTGCTCGCGGATCTCCCTGCCGCAGGCCGGGCAGTGGGAAACACCGATTCTGGCAAAGAGCAGCCGGTAGTAGTCGTATATTTCGGTGACAGTCCCAACGGTGGAACGGGGATTTTTATGGGTGGTTTTTTGCTCTATCGAAATCGCCGGGGAAAGCCCTTCTATGTAGTCAATGTCCGGTTTGTCCATACGGCCAAGAAACTGGCGGGCGTAGGCGGACAGGCTTTCCACATAGCGCCGCTGCCCCTCGGCGAATATTGTATCAAAGGCCAGGGAACTCTTGCCCGAACCGGACAGTCCTGAAATAACGATCAGTTTGTCCCGGGGCAGCTCCAGATTGATACTTTTGAGATTGTGTTCCCGCGCGCCCCTGATGATAAGTTTATCCATGCTATCTAATTTTCCAGTATGGTTATCTCGACACGGCGGTTTATACGCCTGCCCTCTTCGGTATTGTTGTTCGCAAGCGGCCTTTCCGCGCCGTAACCCCGCACAACGACACGATCCGCAGTACGCGCTCCCCGGTTTATAATGTAATCGGCGACGACAGAAGCCCGATCCGCCGAAAGTTTTCTGCGTCCCTCGGCAGTACCGGCAAGGGCGGTATGGCCGCCGACCAAAATGTCACGTTCATGGTACTGCCTGAGTATCTCAACAATCTTGTTGAGTTTTTCCCTTTCGCCGGGGAGCATTATCGCCGTATCGGCCTGAAACTGTATGTTGTCCAGACTGATGGTAATTCCTTCATCCACAACCCGCACAGATACATCGGTTATTTTCATTCGCTGCAGTTCTTCGGCTATTTCTTCGGCGATTTTTTCCTTGTCCATGCTCTGCGACTCGATGATCTCTGCATCCGCCGTTCCGCGGTATTCAACCGTTCTGCCGTCGGATAACTCCAGAATAAAACGAAATTCCTCGGTATAGGCGACAGGTTGTCCCAGTTCGCTGTCCCAAAACACCAATTGATTGGATTCACCGGCGATCCGTCTTGGCCAGATTCTGCCGAAAGCCCGCGGCGGCTCGGAGCGAATTCGGTAGCTTACCGAAAAGGCCGGATAACTATTGCCCTTCCATTCGCGTTCGCCCAGATACTCATAGTTTGCGGTAAAGGGTATACGATACGGCTCACGTATGCCGAAATTGTCGCGAAAATCATGTACTTCGTGCCCTTCATTGCTCCATTTTTCACCGGGTTTCATGTCCCTGCCGGGAAAAACCGGTACGTCGCGTACCACGGGCATGTAGTACTTTCTGTCGATGGTCATACGGCCAAGCCTGTCCCGATCAAATACCGACTCGTATTCCCTTGCCCACTGATAACTGGTGCCATAGCCGTCTAGTATTCCCAGGTCTTCCATCACCGCCCGTTCCGAGGTCTGAAAAATTGCCCTATGCGTCCCTTTTCCGCCGGATTCCCCGGTTACTTCAACGGCAATGCGGTTGAGGATCTCTGCCCGGTGACTAAGAATGTTGTCAATCAACACATCCTCATGCACGGTTGAAAGAATACGGTACTTGTCGCCGGCCTGATGTTTGTACAAAAACTCCTCGGCCCCGGCCGGACAAAGCCACAGAACCAGAGCTACAAAAAAATATGCTATTCTCAATTTATTCAATTCACCCTCTCTAAACAGAATAATAGTTCTAAATGAGCATACAATCAACAACTCTACCCTGCTGGCAGAGTTGTTGTTTTGGTAAGGTATCTGTCTCAGGGTACTTCGTACCCTTCGCATACAATCAACAACTCCGCCGTAAATATAAAAAAGCCCAGCGTAACACCGGGCTTTTACCAAAAGAAATAATTTTTAATTAAGACGGAAACCTGTTAGAACCCGATTCTCCATGTGTCTTGCTCGGGAGCCTTCTCCGGTGCCGGAGCGGGCTTCTTCGCGGCGGGTTTCTTCGCTGCGGGTTTTTTCTTCGCAGCGGGCTTCTTTGCCGCAGGTTTCTTTTTTGCTGCGGGTTTCTTCTTCGCAGCGGGTTTCTTCGCAGCGGGTTTCTTCTTCGCTACGGGTTTCTTCTTCGCAGCGGGTTTCTTCTTCGCTACGGGTTTCTTCGCAGCGGGTTTTTTCTTCGCTGCGGGTTTCTTTGCAGCGGGTTTTTTCTTCGCTGCGGGTTTCTTCGCGGCGGGTTTCTTCTTCGCCGCGGGCTTCTTTGCTGCGGGTTTTTTGACTGCTGATTTTGCAACAGGCTTCTTTGCCGCTGGCTTTTTGGCAACGGTTTAGGAGCGGTTTTCTTAAGTAAGGAGGAATCGGATATGTCTGCTCTGCGCACGGCTATAAAACTATTGAAAAATGGGCGTACAGTGGGCATATTTCCGGAATGGCATCGAAATACCGACCAAAAGATCGGCCAATTTATGCCCGGAGCAGTATATATCGCTTTAAAAGCTGCTGTGCCTGTTATTCCGGTCGCTATCTATAATGGCCGCGAACTGAGACGTCTATATAAGCGGCAAATAGTCGTTAATATTGGCCAGCCAATTAAAACAGTTGGAAACGCTAAAATAACCCAGGAAGAACTGGCTGCTCAGGCTGGGTCATTTCAACAAATAGTTGCAGAATTATTTAGAGAAAGTGAGCATTATGCTTGTCAAGGAGTATAGTAATAATTTTGCAGAAAAAATACTCATACAAAGCAGGAAAATGCTTAAGGATGAAGAAAACATTATAATTGGTGGGCTATACCCATTATCCAGTGTGAAATGTGAAATATGTAGTGTAGAATGTAAAATGTGAAATGTGAGAAGTATTTTCGCTTAACAAAAGTGACCAGGGTGGGCTGTGCTCGCAACCAATGCTGACAAAGTTACTTTCCCAAACAACTTGTTTATTATTGATGTTGATTCGGCTAAAGTCACTAAAAGGATGGTAGATTGGGTTTAATTGATGAGTATCAAGCTGGCTGAATGCATAGGTTTTTGTTATGGGGTACGGCGTAGTTTAGCCGTAGCCATGCAGGCAGCGGAAGCAGGCCCAGTATATTCAGATGGACCGCTTATTCACAACCCGCAGGAAGTTCAGCGCTTGCAAGAAGAATTTGCCATAACCGCGCTTGATGAATTAAATGTCGTTGCTGATCGTCCTTTGATCATCCGATCTCATGGAATATCGCCACAACATTATGAAGAGGTAAAACAGCGCGGGTTTAGTGTAATAGACGCTACTTGTCCATATGTAAAAGAAGCGCAGCTAAAAGCTGCGGCATTGACAGAAGCCGGTTTTCGTGTTGTTATTGTGGGTGATGAAGATCATCCGGAAGTGAAGGGATTGATTGGCTGGGCCGGCGGTGAGGCCTATGTAGTTGCAAACCCACATGCTGCCTCAGTATTGGCTTTAAAGGCGGATTTATCCAGGATCGGTATT
>Ga0082212_10004816_pt1 | contig 18635 bp, 13 predicted proteins | sample TergutNt197P3_FD_71548 | JGI IMG/M metagenome (GOLD analysis project Ga0082212, IMG submission 71548) | Neocapritermes taracua P3 segment gut microbial communities from Petit-Saut dam, French Guiana - Nt197 P3 | ecosystem: Host-associated > Arthropoda: Insects > Digestive system > Gut ...
TTGCAACAGGCGGAATAGGAGGCGGTGCGGGCATCGGCGGCGGATGGAGAGGCAACGGCGGAAGTGTTACCATCAACGGCGGAAGCGTCACCGCGAACGGCGAGCACGGTGCCGCAGGCATCGGTGCGGGATGGCAGGGCACAGGCGGTTCAGTGACCATCACGGGCGGTTCTGTTTCGTCCTTCGGCGGCGAATGGGGTGCGGGTATCGGCGGCGGTTACGGCTCCGGCACGACCGCAGGTACGATAGTGATCACCGGCGAGAACACGACCGTCACAGCCATGAAAGGGCCCGCTGAGGGGACGCAGCAGGACATAGGCCGCGCCTCAGGCGGACTGGACGGCGACGTTTTCGTCGCCGTGACGTACGGTAACCTGAAAGGGACAAGCGGCGCGATCATCGGAAACTCAGTTAAATTCACAGCGGACCCCTCATCGGGAGGGATCGTCAACGCGGCACTCCCGTCACCGTTCTCTCAGACAGTGAGCATCATAGAGGGCCTCACCACAGCAGGAAAATCATTGTCGGTACAAACGACGATAACAGATCAGAACGTCTTATTCTCTCTGTCCGGATATCCTTCCGTTTCAAAAAGCGGCAACGATCTCGCGGCGTCGGGGGTGTCGGTCAATTTCATCATAGAGATATACGGCATATCATTGAGCCAGACCGGAACATATGATTTCGGTACCGCAACGGCAGGCTATTCCGAGCAGACCGCCCGCACGGTAACGGTTGAGAACACAGGCAACCAGCCGACGGGCGATCTGACCATAGCTTTATCCGGAACGAATTCGAGCAGTTTCATTCTCTCAAAGACATCGATCGACAGTTTGGGGAAATCGGGCAGCGGCACCTTCACCGTCAGGCCCGACACGGGTCTGGCCGTCGGAACGTATTCCGCTACGGTGACGGTAAGCGGCGGACCGAACATCACGGCGCAGAGCTTCAACGTGAGTTTCAGGGTGAATCCTGTCCCAACCTACGGCATAGCTCTCAACCCGTATGGGCCGATCGACTTCGGCACCGCTAACCTGGGGTACTCAGAGAAGACCGCCAGCACGATAACGGTCAGCAACACCGGCAACCAGCCGACAGGGGGTCTCACCATCGCTTTATCGGGGGCCGACCCAGGCAGCTTCACACTTTCAAGGACATCGATAGGCAGTCTGGATGAATCGGGCAGCAATACCTTTACCGTCAGACCCAACACGGGGCTGGCAGTAGGAACGTATTCCGCTACGGTGACGGTAAGCGGCGGTGCGAACATCACCGCGCAGAGTTTTGATGTGAGCTTCGAAGTGACCCCGATCCCGACCTACGGCATATCCCTCAGCCCATCCGGACCGCAGGACTTCGGTACCGTTAACCTGGGGTACTCTGAGCAGACCGCCCGCACGGTAACGGTTGAGAACACAGGCAACCAGCCGACGGGCGTCCTGAGCATAGCTTTATCGGGAACCAACCCCGGCAGCTTCACGCTCTCAAAGATATCGATCGGCAGTTTGGGGATATCGGGCAGCGACACCTTCACCGTCAGGCCCAACACGGGACTGCCCCTTGGAACGTATTCCGCTACGGTAACGGTAAGCGGCGGTGCGAACATCACCGCGCAAAGCTTCAACGTAAGCTTTGAGGTAATTCCCGTCCCGACCTACGGAATATCACTGAGCCAGACGGGAACATATACATTCAAATCGGCAACCTTAGGTTATTCTTCGCAAACACCGCAGGAAGTCACTGTATCGAACACAGGCAACCAGCCGACGGGCGTCCTGAGCATAGCTTTATCGGGGGCCGACCAGGGCAGTTTCACGCTCTCAAAGACATCAATCGGCAGTTTGGGGATATCGGACAGCGACACCTTCACCGTCAGGCCCAATACGGGGCTGGCGGTCGGAACGTATTCCGCCACGGTAACGGTAAGCGGCGGTGCGAACATCACCGCGCAGAGTTTTGATGTGAGCTTCGAAGTGACCCCGGTCCCGACCTACGGCATATCACTGAGCCAGACAGGAATATTCACATTCGGTCCGGCGATCTTCGGTTACTCTCCGCTGACAGCCCACACCGTGACCGTCAAAAACACGGGCAACCAGCCGACGGGAGATCTGACCATCGCTTTGTCGGGAACGAACTCAGACAGTTTTATTCTCTCCAGATCGTCCATCAGCAGCCTTGGCGTATCGGGCACCGACACCTTCACCGTCAGACCCGACACGGGGCTGGCGGTCGGAACGTATTCCGCTACGGTGACGGTAAGCGGCGGGAACGGCATCTCTGAGAATTTCCCGGTGACCTTTACCGTTAATCCCATCCCTGTTTACAGCGTATCCTTAAGCCCGCCGGGACCGATCGACTTCGGGACCGCGATCTTCGGATATCCCTCACAAGCCGCTCAAACGGTGACGGTCGGCAACACGGGCAACCAGCCGACAGGGAATTTGACCATCGCTCTATCCGGAACCAACCCCGGCAGCTTCGCTCTCTCAAAGACATCGATCGGCAGTTTGGGGCTATCGGGAGAGGATACCTTTACCGTCAACCCCAACACGGGGCTGGCAGTCGGAACATATTCCGCTACGGTGACGGTAAGCGGCGGAAATGGGATCTCCGCAAGTTTCAGTGTGAGTTTCAAGGTGAATCCCGTCCCGACCTATGGCGTATCTCTGACCCCGCCCGGATCGTACGATTTCGGCGCCGTTATTGTAGAATATTCCCCACAGGCCGCTCACACGGTCAAGGTCAGCAACACCGGCAACCAGCCGACGGGCAGTCTGAGCATAGCTTTGTCGGGATCGGACCCCGGCAGTTTCTCTCTGTCAAAAACTTCATTCGGCAGCATCTTGGTAGGCGGATATAGTGAATTCGAGGTCGTACCGATAGTCGGCCTTTCAGTGGGAACATACTCCGCGACCGTGACCGTCAGCGGCGAAAACGGCATCTCGGCAGGTTTCAACGTAAGCTTTGAGGTGAAGATAGCCCCTACGTACGGCATATCCCTTGCCCCGTCAGGGCCGCACACCTTCCCCTCCATGGCCCCCGGTTATTCTTCGCTGACGTCTCATGATGTTACGGTCTCGAACACCGGCAACCAGCCGACAGGGAATCTGACCATCGCATTGTCGGGAACCAACTCGAGCAGTTTCACACTCTCAAAGACATCGATCAGCAGCATGGCGGCGGGCGAAGACGGAACATTCAGCGTCGTGCCCAAGACCGGGCTCACAACGGGAACGTATACAGCGACCGTGACCGTCAGCGGCGGATCCAATATCACCGCGCAGAGTTTTAACGTGAGCTTCGAAGTGACCGTGGCCCCCACTTACGGCATATCACTTAGCCAGACAGGAACAAAAGTGTTCGATCCAGCCACGTTCGGCTATCCCGCACCAGCTCGTTTGGACGTGACAGTGACGAACACGGGCAACCAGCCCACCGGAGATCTGACCGTTGGGGTAACGGGCGCGGGCTTCAATGTTTCACCTACAACTGTGGGAAGCATAGCGACGGGCGGCACAGGCACTTTCTCCGTTGCGCCAAACACCGGGCTCTCGGTCGGAGTGCATTCGGCGGCTATCACGGTTACAGGCAGCAACGGCATATCCGAGAGCTTCAATGTCAGTTTCGAGGTAACACCCGTCCCGACATACGGCATATCGCTTAGCCAGACCGGAACATATCCCTTCGCTCCGTTGACAGAAGGATATGATCCTCCGGGCGCTCTCACCGTTACGGTGACGAACACCGGCAACCAGCCGACGGGACCGCTGACCATTGCCCTGTCAGGAGCGGGTTCAAGCGGCTTCTCCACCACCGTAACATCCATAGGCAGCATCGCATCCGGCACCGCCCAATTCGACATCGCTCCCGCGATAGGGCTGTCTGAGGGAGTGTACATAGCGACCGTCACCGTCAGCGGCGGACCGAATATCTCCACGCAGAGCTTCAACGTGAGTCTTAGGGTGGACCCGATCCCCACTTACGGCATAGAGATAAGTCAGAAGGCGGCCCATATATTCACGCCTGAAACGGAAGGATACTCTTCGACCGAACAGCTCAGCGTTATCGTTACCAACACGGGGAACCAGACCCTTGACAGCGTGGCGATAGCCCTTGTCGGGACCAATGCGGCAAGTTTCATACTGTCTGCTACCGGTATATCCAACCTCCCCGCGGGCGGCACGGGAACGTTCGACCTCGCACCCGTTACGGGACTCACTCCGGGAACATACACCGCCACGGTACTCGTGTCCAGTGATAAGGTTCCGGGGACCCAGTCTTTCAACGTAAGTTTCACGGTGAACCCGACCCCGACGTACGGCATAGATCTGAGCCAGAAGATGCCCTACTCCTTCTCTTCGGCAGACGTCGGCTATTCGGCACCAAGTGCTCTCTCCGTGATGGTGACGAACACCGGCAACCAGCCGACGGGCGCTCTGACGATTGCTGTAACGGGAGCGAACGCGAGCAGCTTCGCGCTCTCCGCAACATCGATGGACAGCATTGCGGCGGGAAGCAACAACAGTTTCACGGTCAGGCCGGTCACCGGTCTCTCGGCGGGAAGCTACACGGCAACGGTCGAAGTGAGCGGCGGCCAGAATATCGCGGCACAGAGCTTCACCGTGAACTTCACTGTCATTGAAGCAACTGCCGGTTACGGAATATCACTGAGCCAGAAGACGCCGTACACATTCAATGCAACGTACGGTTACTCGGCACAGGGCCCTCTAACCATAATGGTGACGAACACCGGCAGCACGCCCACGGGAGCTCTGTCGCTGACGCTGTCAGGAGCGGATGCAGATAAGTTCAGCCTTTCCCCCGCATCCCTCGGCAGCATCGCAACGGGAGGCGTCAGCACCTTCACGGTTGCGCCGGTCATCGGCCTGACGCCGGGAACATACACAGCCACGGTGACGGTCGGAAACTCCAATGTGGACGACCAGAGCTTTACCGTGAGTTTCATCGTCGCAAAGAAGATGCTGGTCTGGAGCCAGGGAGAGGTCTATGCCAAAACATATGACGGCAGTACATCTGCATCTATCAGGACATCCCCGGTGCTGAGCGGCTTTGTGGGCAGCGACACCGTGAACGTTACGGCCGGAACGGCGGCATTCGCCGATGCGAACGCAGGCATAAACAAAAGGATCATAGCTTCCGGATGGGTCATATGGGGAGGGCAGTCCGCCTGCTATGACATAAAACAGCCATCCTTTGCCGGCGGTACGATCTACCAGAAGGAAATAACCTTTACCGGAACGGTCACCGCAAAGAAGGCTTATGACGGCACCATCAACTTCGCCAATTCGCAGATCACCATAAGCAATGCGGGCAGCTTCAGCGGCAAGATCGGTAACGACGATGTCCTTCTCAGCAAAGCGGGCGTTACCGGAACATTTGGGCCGGAGGTGGGAACAGGCATCCTTGCGGTATTCGGATCGTTCTCGCTGACAGGCGCGGCATCCGGCAACTACGTCTTGGCGGAACAGCCCGTCGTCCACGCGGAGATCACGGAATCGGAAGAACCGGCCGGAACCCAGATAGACATGAGGACCTTGCTGATAATGGCCGGACTGATCCTTTTGGCGATCCTTGCGCTCTTATTGCTGTGGATGTTCCTGCGCCGCAGGTCCTATGAAGTGGTCAAAACGGAAACGGCGGCGAGGATCATAGGCAGGGACAAGGCCCGCGCAAAGAGGCCGTACACCTTTAGTCTGGAAGGCGGCATATCCGCCGAGGTGTCCTATATGGTAGGGGACAAAGGCGAATGGAAGGCCCTAGTGCCAGACGAGAGCGGACTATATGCCATACCCAAGGAGGATGTGATCGATAAGATCACGATCGAGTGCCGCTGATATCGTCTCACGCACCAGCGAAAGTCTAAACCTCTTCTCTTTATTTTCATTCGCCGAAACAATAAGGGCACACCTTACGGCACAAGAAACACTTCAATTCCCACTTGCCGTCTATGTGTTTGAACATTGTATCGGCGCAGTCTTTTTTCTTGAAAGATCCGATATCGTCCAATGCCTTTGACGGGCACATATCGACGCATATGTTGCAGTCATTGCAGAACGCATACGGGTTCACCCCATCCGGGGTAAGGTCCGCATCGGTAAGGATGACGCTGAACCAAAGCAGATTGCCGTATTTGGGATTTGTAAGCAGATAGTTCTTGCCGATGATGCCGAGGCCGGCCAATTCGGCGGCATGTTTGAGGGATATGGGGCCGTGCTGCATGCCGCCAACCCATTTGCCGCTCATTCCGCTTATGACCTTCACTTTGTATCCGTCAGCCTTGATCTGTTTTGCCACGATCTTTGCTATGTCGCTGATCTTCTCGTTCGTTGCATTCCGGACATCCACATATCTGATCGAATCATCAAGCAAGGCCTCTCGCGGGAACGGAGAGCCCAAAACGATCACGGAGAGACAACCCTCCAGGTTATCGGCGGGCCTGAAACCCTCCGGCGCCGAACCGAAATCTTTGGAAGAGGCTATGCCCACCACACTTGCTCCGGCGTTCAGTCCGTATTCTTTTACCGTTTCGCTGCTTAGTTCCTTTGCCAATTTATCTATCTATTCAATCTTTTTTCATTTATTTATGCTCTCTCATGCACCTGGGGCGAACCGTACCCAGAATAGAAAGTTTTACGTTGTCTGCGGTCTTCTGCAGACCATCGCCTGTGGGGGCAATTAATGGAAAAAAGTAATGCGCCGCTTCGTTTCAATACCCGTGCAGAATGGCGGGAATGGCTGCAGGAGAACCACTGCAGAACGAACGAGGTCTGGTTCATTTTCCCTCTGAGATCTTCCGGGAGAAGGCGATATCATACAACGATGCGGTGGAGGAGGCCTTATGTTTCGGCTGGATCGACAGCACTGTCAGGTCGCTCGATGAAAACTACAAGATCCAGCGATTCTCTCCGCGTAACCCCAAAAGCAAGTATTCTCAGGCCAACAAAGAACGGCTCAAGCGGCTTGCCGATAAGGGGCTGATTCACGAAACGATCGCGGAGAACGTTTCTCTGGTGCTAAGTGAGGAATTCGTCTTTCCGACGGATATTCTGGAGGCCGTCAGGTCGGACGAGGCTGCTTGGGAACACTTTCAAAAGTTTTCGGAGCCGTACAAGAGGATACGGATCGCTTATATTGAGGCCGCACGCAAAAGGCCGGATGAGTTCAGGAAAAGACTGAACAACTTCATCGATAAAACGAGGGAAAGAAAACTGATCCCGGGGTACGGCGGTATCGACAAGTATTATTGAACGATGGTTGCGCAAGGGATCGCGGGCACGGGGCCTGCGCCGTAATGCAGTGGTGCACCTTCAAAACCGCGCGCAGAGCTTTCCTGACACCGAATGTCAGGTTATTCCGGACATTGCTTCTTGGTTAGGGAAGCGGCATCGGCCGTTATCATTTGCGGGATGCGACTATGTTCCGGGCGATCTCTATAACATCGCTCATGACTGCGCTGGAGGTCGCTCTTCCTCCGGCGCCTTGTCCGTAGAACATGGTCTCGCCGACAAAGTTGCCGCGGACAACGATCGCGTTGAATACCCCGTCGACGATCGCCAAAGGATCGCTTAAGGGTATGACCTCCGGCGCAACGGTGCATTGGACCTCGCCGTCAAGCAGTTTGGCCCTGCCGATCAGTTTGATCACGCCGCCGCCGGCCTTTGCTTTCTTTATGTCCTCCGCCGTGACGTCGTCGATACCCTTTCTGCTGATATTTTCTATCTCAACGCTCTTTCCAAACGCTACCCAGGACAAAATGCTTATTTTCCAGCAAGCATCGTGGCCCTCGATATCCGCGGCCGGGTTGAGTTCGGCATATCCTTTTTCCTGTGCATCCTTAAGGACATCGGCGAAAGGTCTTCCTTCCTCGCGCATCTTTGTGAGAATGTAGTTGGTGGTCCCATTCAATATCCCGTATATCTCGGTGATCTCGTTTGCCGCCAGACATTGTTTGAGGGGGCGGATTATCGGAATGCCGCCGCCGACGCTGGCCTCGAAAAGGTAGCTGACCTTGTTCTGTTTCGCGATCTCCGTAAGTTCCTTACCGTGCACCGCCACAAGCTCTTTGTTGCTTGTCACAACGCTTTTGCCGCCCATCAACGCCGCTTTGGTGAACTTGTAAGCGGGGTTCAGCCCGCCGATCGACTCAATGACGATGGATATGGTCGGGTCGTTCATTACGTCCTCGAAGTTCTTGGTAAGCAGTTCCGGTGCGGGATGATCGTCAAATTCGCGTATGTCAACGATCTTTTTCACTTTGATGGAATCGCCGACCCTTTTCTCGATCAGCCCTGCATTTTGGATAGTGACATCGTATGAGGCGGAGCCAACGATGCCAAACCCGATTATTGCAATATTTATCATGATACCTACCCTTGTTCTCCACAAATCGAATGGTCTTTGCCAGTGGCGTATGTGTTATTTGATATTTATGGGGATGCCCCCCGTTTCATGACAAATTGAATGCACCTGCTTCGTCAGCAGACATACGGTTAGGTGGCAGCCTTTACTTGCATCCGCAGTCTGATCTTACTGCCTCAGGGCGCAGATCTACTGTTTTTTGCAGAAGCAGGACCGTAAGTGCAATTAAAAAACAAAGGGTTGCACCTAAAGCCTTTGGAGGGCATAAGCTCTAGGTGCAAGTTTTAAGTTAAGGCGCAAAGCCGATATTATGGGGTTCGCAGGGTCAGTCTCCGCACAGCCTCAGCAACGCCTCTCCGCTTGCGCTTCGATCCACGGCCATTTTGTACCATTTGATCGCTTCATCCTTATCCTGGCAAACGCCTTTTCCTTCCTCATACATCCTGCCCAGAATCCCGGCGGCACTATCGTCTCCGCCCTCAGCGGCGATCTTGAACCATTTCACCGCTTCGTCTCCGTTTTTGGCAACCCCTTGCCCATCACGGTACATATAGCCTATGCTTACCGCATCGTAACTGACCGCCGATGACTCCATGGCGACCTTATACCATTTGATCGCCTCGTCACCGTTCTGGGGAACTCCATCGCCGTCACGATACATCCTGGCAATATCGCTCGCCGCAGAACTGTTTCCCTTCTCTATAGCAATCTTGTACCATTTGATCGCCTCGTCACCGTTCTGGGGAACACCGTAGCCACGCTTATATATCATGGCAATACCGCTCGCCGCAGAACTGTCTCCTTTCTCCATGGCTATCTTGAACCATTTGATCGCTTCGTCACTGTTCTGAGGAACACCGTTGCCGCGCATATGCATATTGGCAATCTCGCCCGCCGCAGAACTGTCTCCTTTCTCCATGGCTATCTTGAACCATTTGATCGCCTCGTCACCATCCTTGGTAACGCCGATTCCGTAACTATACTTACTGGCAATCTCTGATGCAGCGCGGCTGCTCCCTTTCTCTATAGCAATCTTGTACCATCTGATCGCCTCGTCGGTGTTCTGAGGAACACCGTCTCCGTTCAAATATATCTGGGCGATTTCCATTATTGCGTAATTGTCTTTCTCTGCGGCGAGTTTGAACCATCTTATCGCCTCATCTACATCCCTAGGAACTCCTTCACCTCTGCGGTACCTTCTGGCGATCTCCATTGCCGCGGAGCTGTTTCCTTTCTCCACCGAGGTCTTGTACCATCTGATCGCCTCATCTACATCCCTAGGAACACCGTCGCCGTCCATATACATCCGGGCGATCTCCATTATTGCGTGGTTATCTTTCTCCGCTGCGAACTTGAACCATCTGATCGCCTCCTCAGTGTTCTTAGGAACACCGTCGCCGTCGCGGTACATTCGGCCTATGTTGGTCGCCGCGGAATCGCTTCCGTTCGCCATGGCAAGCATGTACCACTTCATTGCCTCATCGCCATTTTTGGTAACGTATCTCCCCTCCAGATACATTTGGCCGAGTTTGCTATGTGCATCCGTAAATCCCTGATCGGCGGCAAGTTTGAACCACCTGATGGCCTCTTCGATATCCTTAGGAACGCCATTTCCTCTGAGATAGATGTTGCCCATATTGTTCTGCGCTTTCGCCAGCCCCTGTTCGGCGGCAAGCCTGACAAATTTGACCGCCTTTTTTTGGTCTCTGGCAACGCCGCGGCCAGATGTATACATCCAGCCCATGTAGTTCTGTGCAGCCGCATACTTCTGATCAACGGCCTTTTTCAGCCAATTCCAGGCCTCATCGAGGTCGCAATCGACACCGCGCCCTTCTTCGTATATCTTGCACAGATTCACTTGCGCGTCCGCGTGCCACTGTTCCGCAGCCATCTTGAACCATTTCAGGGCCTCGGCATAATCAATGGCCACATATTTTCCTTCAAAATATGCTTTGCCAAGCTGATTCTGTGCATCGGCATCTCCGCTTTCCGCAAGCTGCCTGATCTTCTCTATCTCGGTCATGGATCCCGAGCTGTCACTCACTTTACCAATCGAACTATCTTTGCTTTTGTTCATTTTCCTCACCTTCGACCTCTCTGTTACCGGGGTAGACGCTTTTGATCAGCTGTCTTCCGGCGAACGTTGAATGCCATACGGCAATCGTTCCAAACTGTGCATGAATATTTGAACATCTCTTTGTACTAACTGTAATTTTGTACTAAACGAAATAAAATAATATTTGTACAAACATATTCACGGCATGGCGACAGGCAAAAGAGAACGCGTAATGATATCCTGCGTTACTTTCGAGACCGTTAAGATCACGGAACCGATCAGGTTCTATGACGCGAACAGGGTCCATCTGATCCATTACGTCAAAGAACCAGGAAGTTTCAGCGGCACACTGTATCAGGAATTTTATGATGAAGTGTGCAGGATCATCAATAAGAACTCCGGCAATGAGATCATTATTAAAGAATATGAAGAGGAGGTCAGTCAATTCCTGCCGATGCTCAGGCTGATCCTGAACATCATCAAAAGAGAATTCGATTCAGATGAGCCGGTCGATCTGTACATCAATGTATCTGCGGGAACATCCGAATATACCGCTGCAGCAGTGATCGCATCGATGATGAATCCCGACGTGATCCCGTTCTCGGTCGATACGGACCGATACACAGTAAAGGATGACATGGTGAAAGACGCCTATTACAGGGACGGAGTCCCGGTGGGCCTCACGGAGACGGTATTCGAACCTACGATAATGCCGAAATACAACATGCCGATGCCGGATAAGAACCTTGTACTGGGATTAAGGATACTTGAAGAGATGAACAGGTCCAAACGTAACTCGAAGGGCCCGGACATAATAATGAAGCTCAAGGAGCAGGGGCTGTGGAGGGGTTCCAACGAAGGGCGGTCCGATCAGCGTCATGAGACAAAGACCGAAAAAGGAGACTCCGTCTACTATTACAGGGATTATGTGAGCAGATGGCTCTCAAACGGATGGGTGGAGAAGAACGATTTCCGTAAAAGGTACGATCTGACCGAGGAAGGGTTGCGGATAATAGGAACGTTCTATGCGGATTGAACGATCCTCTCCCGGGCTGCATACAGCATTCAGAGATACTTAGGTGCCAACGGATCGAACGGATGCGTCGGCCCCGGCCCCCGCCTCCTTCCGTGGCTTTCTTCACAGTGCATCGCGGCGGTGTACCCCTCGTAATCTCTGCCGCATCTCTCGCACCGGTAGAGGCGGACCACGGAACACATGCCGCCGTCCGTGTCGTATACTTTCGTTACAACTTCTTTTACCATGTTGTCATTTGTCAAAGGGGCGGTTTTATAAAAATTTGTTGCGAAGAGAATGCACCAAAGCCATACGATTACACCAAATGTTCCGCTGTTAACAACATTTTTGATACAGGCCGTACCAACATGTAATGGTCGAACGTCGAATGATCACTTATTGCCCTTCGCTTTATTATGCGGTTTGCACAACATTTGGCAATTCCTGATGTCCGTCGTGCCACCCTTGCTCCACGCTGTCACATGATCGGCATCCATGTCCTTGAGATCCCATATCTTGCTGTTCGCAGCATCATGCGCGATTGCGCAATAGGGGCAATTCGACGATCCCTTATCTTTCGCATCAGCGGTCTGTTGGTTATATACAGACTGCTTCGTCGCATCATCGAAGATACGAATATCCAAAAGCTTGGTATCGGTCTCTCCACCCAAGATATATTCAAAAACTCCGCGCCTATTTTTGACATATGTGTCTTCATACAGTTTGTGTAACGATGCGGATACTTTGGATGGGTCATACGACGTTGTGTGATATTCTTCGTATAACCTTCCCCAATCCAGGCCGCACATCTCTTTCTCAACATCACGGAAGACGCCTGAAATCCAGTCCAGCACAGTGTTGAAGTATGTTTTCAGTTCATTGATGTCTTTATCGAGCCTGTGCATAGGCATGTATTCTTCTATCTCTAGGCCATGCGATGCGGCGACCCACCGCAATGCCGTTGCCATGAAATCCTGCCGTTTCGCCGAGCCGGAAACATACGAACTCCATTTTTGGACATTGGAGTTGCCAGAGTTACTGAATTCAGCCTTGGCCAACGTTACGAATGACCCAGAGAATATTGAATTAAGCAATTCTTGTTCATTCAATGGTATTCCGGCAATATTTATTGTTTTGAACCACTCTTTGATCTCGCTTTCCTCGCCTCTGCAATGATAGACCAAAAGCTCGCTTTCCATTATCTTTTTCTGTTTGTCAGCAGGCAGAGAACTGAACAATTGTTCTCTCCCGTTAGCGTCACGGATCGCAAATTTACCCGTTGTGAAGCGGCCTATTGATGTTATGCGCTGCTGCCCGTCTAATATCTCAAAGTTATCATCAGAAGTATCTACAAAGTAGATCAACCCCAGTGGATACCCCTTTAGCAATGAGTCGATGACGGCAACATCTTTCTTTCCATCGGCGTAAATGTAATTTCGCTGGTATTCAGGCTGAATGGTCAACTTTCCTAAAAGGCCGAACAGCCCTTTGCCCTCAAATTCGTTGTAAACGAATCCATCTACAATATCCTTGACCTTGTACATTTGGAGAGTTGTGTCCATTTTATTGCCTCTTTTTTCTTATAAAAATTCTTTTGTATATTCTTTTACCTTTTATCAAGGGTTGTGAGATCTTACTGTTTTCATCCCATAACCCACAAGAAAATCCACGTCCCTCACTTTCTGTAGCCCCCATTATCTCAAACTGATCGGGGCAGTATTTGTCGAGAAACGATATGGGTACACCCATCACACCATCATAGTCAGATGGAATGGCATCAGCATAGGGGACTTCAATGGCGCCGTAGTTATCATATTCCTCATAGGATGTTTTGCCTCTGATTTCTTTGTGCTTGCTGAATTTCAGGTTATCTGCATAAGGCATAAGTGGCAGGGGTTGATGGTGACGGCCGTGGTCGATGTTAGTGAACCAACACACCCCGGGTACGCGGTTTACTTTTTCTCCCATTATCTCCTTTTCAAATTTATATGAGTCCGCATAGACAAAATCAGCAGGAACTCTGAAATACATCCCTTTATTGAAATTCGTTGCACCGAGCCAGATGCTGTTTCCCTTTATGTGTGGAAATACTTCTTTGTAGGTTATGGCATTCATATTGCCGATAATTAGGAAGTGTTTGCTTGCATCAGTGATCCACGCAAAGAATTCGGGGAACAATGAAAAAGGAGGATTCGTAATTATGATGTCTGCTTCATCACGGAGTTTCAACACCTCTTTACTTCGAAAATCTCCATTGCCACCCAAATAGTCCCATCTCAGGTCATCTATGTCTATCTTTCCGTCACTGTTGCTGTCCTCACACAGTGTGAAAATCTTGCCGTTAATTTTAGTTTTATCCTTATCGAACTTCGGACTGTTCTCTTCGAATAATGTGGTCTGATAATGTGTTTTATATGCCTTGCTTTCGGGCGCATAACTTGTTGAGATGAGTTTCTTCAGGCCGTACTCTTGGAAATGTAACGCAAAAAACTTAGTGAAATTGCTCCACTCGGGGTCATCACAAGGTAATAGGATTGTTTTACCCCTGAAAACATCAGGATCATATTCCAAATATGCCTGAACCTCTCTTTCTATAACCTCCCACAGAGTGTAGAATTCATCAACCTTTGCATTTTTTGCCTGCGTTAGGTTTATACTTGCCATAATGCAACCACTTGTTAATTAACAAGTAAACTGTATGTTGGCATATAGTTCTTTCTAAAATGCATTTAAATGCTTTATAAAAAGCAATTATCTAAATTCAACAAGTTGGTTGAAAGCTTATGCAAAAAGGCAGACAAAAAAACGAGGTCATGCTGTTATGCGAGCGCTACGTTGCCTTATTGCTGATTAGGATGTTCGATTCATCAGATCCTATGAAACTAAACGATCTATCGGATGTTGTTTCATCTTTCAGGACATTAGATGCTCTTACCGATCGGATGGCCGGTGAAGGGCTGATAACAAAAAAGTTGGAACGCCTGAATTATGTAACCACTATCTTAGAGCTTACTCCAAAAGGCAGGGCCGTTGCGGAGAAACTGAAAGAGGCTGTTGATATATTTCAGTGTTCATGATCTTTGTCAGCTGTTTTGACAAACTGCCGTACTTTTATGCGACCTTTACTTCAAGGGGTTGTCCGAGATCAAAACGCCAGCATTCTTAAAAGCCGTACCAACAGCGTTATAGACATCAGCGTAAATTTTATCGGCTTGGCTCACACCGACAAGACCGCCTGAAGCCCCGCTGGTGCCGGGTATAAGCGTGAAGGTAAATCCTTCTGAACCTGACCGGCATATGATCTGCAACTTTACGTGACGCCCTTTTTTACCGGCAAACCCGCCTAAAAGGATGGACTTGCCCTGAGATCCTCTTTCGGCATCGGCAGACCATTCATCGATCGGCGTCAAGGTAAAGCCCTGATCAGTTAGAATTCCGTAAACAGTATCGCGTGCTGTGACCGGGTCCCCGTTCACTAAGAAACAATATCCTTTCATGTCATTCGCTCCTTCTGAATGAAAGTATATACCACGGGCACGTATATATAGGTTGAATGCCCGCTGAAGTATGTTGAAGCGATCTCCATGTCGGCTTTGCATTTAAGTCCCCAGTTACACCCAAGGTCCCGTTTCTACCCGATTTTAGGTGCAGACTGTTTTCTATGGGCTTTGCACTTAAAGTCAGACTTGCATCTAATGTAGGTAAGTTGCACCTTAAGTTAAGAAAGCCGTTAAAACCATATAGGCGGACCTGGTGTGAAAACATAGGGATGAGTTAATGTTGACAGACAGAGGTTGGAGGCAGTACCTGAATGGAAACGTTCATGTGATGATAAACATAAACGACGGAACGAAGATACGCGTAACCGATGACGACGAGTTCCATACCGTTTTTCCGGAATCCATCGATTTGAAGATAACCAACCGTTGTAGCATCGGCTGCAAGATGTGTCATGAAGAAAGTACTGAGAACGGAGATCATGCAAACCTCGATGCGCCTTTCTTTGATACCCTGAGGCCATATACCGAGATAGCCATAGGCGGAGGTTCTCCGACATCCCACCCCCACATAGGGGAGTTGCTGAAATCTCTCAAAAATAAGAATATACTGGCCAATATAACACTGCATGAGAAAGAACTGCTGACCAACTACGACAAGATACAGGAATGGATAGACAAAGATCTTCTTCGAGGCATAGGTGTATCGGTGCATTCTCCGTCGTATGAAAGGGTGTGTGACTTTGCAAGACGCAACACCAATACGGTCCTGCACGTGATTGCCGGCATGACCCCGTTGGAAACCATTCTATCCTATGGCGATATGAATATGAAGATCTTGATCCTCGGATACAAAAATTGGGGGAGAGGTGCAGAGTACTATCGCGAGAATCAAGAGACGGTTGGAGAGAATATAAAGGATACAGAGAGCAATCTCGATCAGATATTCAATAAGTTCAAAGTCGTCTCCTTTGACAATCTGGCTCTTAGGCAGCTGAATATAAGAGAACATGTTGATGATGAAACGTGGGGTCTGTTCTATCAAGGGAGTGATGCCACCCACACGATGTACATAGATCTCGTAAAAGAAGAGTTTGCGGCCACAAGCACATCAGCAGATAGGTATAAACTGATGGACACGATAGATCATATGTTCGCAAAGGTAAAGGGAACGATGAGCCACACGATATGAGGCGAAAAAATGAAGATGACGATCAGGGGTCCGATTTTCGAAACGAACAGTTCTTCGGAGCATACTTTCATGTATCTGAGCAAAGAAACGTTCGAGAAGTGGAGGCGCGGAGAGGTCAGGATGGAAGGCAACTATTATCCGGTGTGTGACCTAACAGATGACGATTTTATAATCGCTGAGAAAAAACCGGACACGGTCTACGGCCCTCAAACTGATGAGTATCCCGAAGAGGCGTGGTTATGCTATTGTCTGGATGCAATGGACAGTCCTTTGTTAAAGGCAGATCTGTTGTATGTTATGCGCAAATATCTCATTGGCGAAGAATACAACAGGATAGGTTCCGATAGATGGGATGGCTCATATGTTTCCATGTTGCAGACATATCTGAGGCACCACGGTGAATATGTTTTAAGAAAGCATGCGAACAAGAGACATGTGGACACAGAAGAATGGGGGCCGGGATATGATGAGGTGTTTCACACATTCCGCAAGGCCTTATGTGAGATCGAAGAATGGGAAGAGATCAACGATGAAAAATATTCAGAGTTCCATAGGATTGTAAACAACCTCAGAAATAAAGAAGATATTAACGAAGAGGACATTTTGGAACTTTGGAGTATTTTGTTCTTAGAAATGGACAAACATGAGATAAAAGACGAAAAATTCAAGGCGTTCGAGGCAGCATTCTACGATTTGGATGATTATGATGCCGTATATCAGAATGCACATATGGATATCATGGACAACGGGAAAAGGGTCAGAATACACATCTGGGGAAGAGATGACGGATAATGATTCACTTTATGGTCGAACAATGATGCGGAGGGATAAAAATGGTTAGTGTTGCAAATACAAAGATCATATACATCAGCAAGAACACCTTCGAAGCATGGAAAAAAGGAGAAAAAAAGATTAAGAAATTCGAGTCTTGCGGCGATGGAATGTATCAGGAAGAAGATTTTATCGACAACGAAGAGACCTGTAGAGATGTAGTTAAGGCCACGGAATCCATCAAGTGTCCCGACTCGGAATATGTGCGCAAACGCCTGAATGCAGTGAGTTGCCCCGAAATAAGGAGAGACTTGCTGTATGTCGTCCGTAATTACAAACGCACAAGGAAATGGTGGGATGTCAAAATAGAATGGGACGGCTCATATGTGTTCTTTCTGTCATATTATATGCAGTTATACGCATTCGGCATTCCACGAAAATATGTGAGAGAAGAATACGTGGATCCAGAAGAATGGGAGTTCATGAAAGACGCCGATGAATATGCCATAGTGAGACAGAATCCATATATGAGAGTCGAAGACGACGGTAGGACTGTCAAAATAACGATGTGGGGAAGGGGCTTTGCACCCAAAGTCCCGTTTGCACCCAATGTGTGATGTCTGCACCTAAAGTGGCAAAGCACCATCTTCAAAACAAGTCCATTAGTCCGTTAGATCAAACCGCCAGTTGTTTACGTCTGAAAGTTCATCAATATGTTCAAAGAACTTGCTTGCCTTTTCTATAGCACTATTTTTTTCTTCGCCTATTGGAATTGGAATTTTGAAATACTTATTCCATGCTTCGATTTTAAGTTCTGGTTGACTTGCCGTTTGAGCCAGATAATATATTTGTTTTCTGCATATTTCACTTCTTAGAGCATACCAAAGTAACAGCCCTGTTTCTTCATCCTTTGGAACAATAACTATGAACCCTGAGGTACAAATAGCATTATCGAAGTCGTTTGGAACACGTACAACGGTGCCTCTCGAACTATTGTTGACCGCGACCAATATGTCACCCGAACGAATCATATATTCACCACGAGAAGGCAACTCATCAAATGGGCCATCGACATACTTTGTTATGAGACCGTAGCGAGTCACATCCCCTATTTCGATGTATCTATATGTTTTCCCACTAGCCTTCATATCTTTTTTCTCCATGGAGGTCAATTTTGATCTAAGTTCAAGGGAGTTAGCATCGAGAATATCTATCTTGTTCCTACAGGATGCCTCCTCCATGCTCTTGTAGACTCCATGCAGATCAGGGCAGTAGAAAAATGCATCAAATCTTTCTGTCGTAATATCAGTGGCTGCTGTCAGCCAATATTGCAGTGGCCCTTCTAATTTTTCAGATGGGATAACTGTGTTTCTCATTGTAGCATTCATATTGCCCGCGCGTTGCCATTCTAGATATGCCATCAGAATTTCAGTCAAACTATTTCTAAAAGGAGTATCTCTTAACGAATTATCATGACCAATATTATTGCTAATAGACATAAATACATGACCTTGCATATCATTTTCGTCAGATTTTTTTCTGACGTGCAATACAGATGTTTTTATATTTGCTTTAGCCTTAAAAAAGGAATTAAATGGTAATGAGTGAATCCCAATAATTACGAATTTATCAAGCAACCATTCTCTTATATTGAGACACGTTGCTCCATTAAGTATAGTGTCGTCAAGCACTATCAGCATTTCGCCATTGGGTTTCAGCAAT
>Ga0082212_10004817_pt1 | contig 18633 bp, 10 predicted proteins | sample TergutNt197P3_FD_71548 | JGI IMG/M metagenome (GOLD analysis project Ga0082212, IMG submission 71548) | Neocapritermes taracua P3 segment gut microbial communities from Petit-Saut dam, French Guiana - Nt197 P3 | ecosystem: Host-associated > Arthropoda: Insects > Digestive system > Gut ...
AGGCTGTCGCCTGGTCACTCTTTATCCGGCAGTGATAGCCCTGTCGAGCCAGACCGCGGCGACGTCCATTGCTTCAAAGAAACTTGTTTTTTCGCTTTTTTTGACTACCCTGTCGCGCGATTTCAGATCAGGGTCGGTGAGCTGCAACTGAACGACGATCCTGCTCGCGACGTTGAGGTCCTGCAGTTGCTTCGTTTCAGTAACTTGAAGCATGATGATGTACTTATCAGACATGCTGCCATAGTATATGAGGTTATCTTTTCTTCTGAGCGGATGGCCTTTATACTCGAGCATTTTGCTTTTTTCTTTTACGGCAGCTGCCATCTATACGACCTCCCGGAGTAATAAGTAACGAAATTGTAACACATTGTTTCCTTCCTGTCAATATAAAAGTTTTGTAATTTGAGACTAAAAATGCGAAAGGGTAGCTATTCAGGGGGCGCCGCGGCTGTACTCTGACTCGCATGAAAAGTCGCGTGGCCGGCTCAAATACCATGCCATCGCTCTATCCCTACCCCGGGATGCGCGTCTGCCGGCCTCCGCCTGACGATTCACGCATCATCAGAGTCCATCCACGGCGTCCCCTGAATAGTAATGCAAAAGGCGCCTTGTCCGGCGCCTTTCGTCAGAGTTTATCTTATTACGGCTTTGAGGACAGGTACGACGACACCAGTTCCTGTAAAAGCTCGTCCCTGTCCAGCTTGCAGATGAGTGAACGCGCGTTGTTATAGTTCGTGATGTAGGTCGGGTCTTCGGAGAGTATGTACCCTACAAGCTGGTTGACGGGGTTATATCCTTTCAGCCTCAGCGCTTCGTAGACCATCGATAGGATCTCGCGCGTATTGATCTCGCCGCCGATGACGTCGAATTTTCTTGTATAATCATCCATCGCAAAATCCTCCATCAGGACGACGGAATGATCAACGCATATTGCCTTGCTTTAATCACCGACAGTCCTTTACCGTAAACAGCCCCGCCCATACTCCGCGCCGGGCGTCCGTCCGCCGTCGCCGCGCAGTTCTATTTCATTATAGCAAATTACGGTAAAGTGTAAAGCTTATAAATATTACAATAATATGACAAATTTTTGCCATTGTGTTTCAGGAGCGTGAGACCGTCATCGGGAACCCATCTGATCTTTCACGAAAGCCATGGGTAAAAGCGACGTAAGGGGATAGCTGACGTATCGCCCGTCGGCGCGCGCGCACAGGACTTCCATCTCGGGAGAAAACTCGTTGAGCACCTGTCTGCAAACGCCGCAGGGGAAGCAGTAGGCCGCGCCTTCGGATATGACCGCGATACGCTTGAAGCTGCGCCTGCCGGCTGATACGGCGGCCGCGATTGCCGCAGACTCGGCGCATATAGAAGGCCTGAACGCCGCGTTTTCGACATTACAGCCCGTGAATACGGCGCCGTCCGTGCACTCGACAGCCGCGCCGACTTTAAAGTTGGAGTACGGCGAGTATGAGTTCGCCATTACCCCTGCGGCCATGTCAATAAGGTTTCTGTCTGTCATGTCTGTTCCTCCGTATTGTTCTGATTTACTTAAAGAAATATACGCCGCTCTCGAAAATAGGCTGATGTTTATCTCCGCAGATGTTGCCGGCAATATGATCCCCGCGCCTTTCTGCGTGGCCCATTTTGCCGAAGACCATACCGTCCGGGCTGAACAGACCTTCTACCGCCATGACGGATCCGTTGGGATTGATGGAAACATCCATCGAAGGTTCCCCGTGTATGTCCGTGTACTGAGTCGCTATCAGGCCGTCCGCCGCGAGGCGGTCAAGAGTTCCGTCGGGCGCGATAAAGCGCCCCTCTCCGTGCGAAATAGCGACGGCGTGCACGTCGCCAACTTTACTCATGCTCATCCACGGCGAGTTCACCGAAGCTACGCGCGTGTATACGTAACCGGCCTGATGCCTTCCAATGTAATTGTTCGTCAGTATCGGCCCCGCGGTCTCACTGTCCGGCGGAACGATTTCGCCGAACGGCGTCAAGCCGAGTTTCACAAGCGCCTGGAAACCGTTGCATATTCCGAGCATCAGGCCTCCGCGCTGCTTCAGGTGGATGTGTACTGAGTCGGTAACTGCCCGGCAGCGGAAAAACGCCGCGATGAACTTTGCCGATCCGTCCGGCTCGTCGCCGAATGAAAAACCACCCGGTATTATGAGAATCTGGCTTTCGTTTATCTTCCTGACAGTCGCCGCGATCGAATCTTCCAGCATGGACGGCGTAAGGTTGCGCACGACGATGATCTCCGGGAAACCGCCGGCTCTGCTCACCGCCCGCGCCGTGTCGATCTCGCTGTTCGTGCCGGGGAACGCGAAGATAAGCGCGCGGGGCTTTGCGAACTTTTCACTGAACTTTTGGTTTGAATCCGCGCCACTCCGGGGAGAGAAGTCAAGCCGCGCCTCTGTTTGAGACGTCCCGCAGTCTTGCCGCGGGGAGAGTTCATCAGCTAGGGACGTCGGGCGGGCGTTGAAACTAACCTTTGCCACCGCGCCGCGCTGTTCCGTTATCGTAGGAAATATGTTCTCAAGGGGGAGCTCCCATATGGCTTTTAGCTCGTTAAGCGTCAGGGTTTCGCCGCCGATCCTTATCTCCGGAGCAGCTATTGTGCGGCCTATCACTGCGGCGCCCTGCACGGGACGGGCAACCTCGGCGACGATGGCGCCCGGGGCGCAGGCGAGCGCAGGTTCTCCATCGTTATTTCCGGCGCTGCTGAACAGAGCCGCGCTATCGTGGGTTCCGATGCAGGCGAACAGAGCGTCTGTATCAAGGCCATCGGCGCATTCAAAACCGATCCCGTTGCCAAGGGCCATTTTGAATAGTCCTTCCGCGGCGCCCCCTTCGGTGATCGCCCAGGCGGATACTATCGTTTTATCCTCAATCAGTTTCCTGACATTTTTCCACATTTCTTTGACCGCGCGCAAATCGTTTCCGGCTTCATAAACAACAATGCTGTGACCCGGTTCTTTGAACTCAGGCGAAATCACGTGCTTCGCGTTATTCGGCGCGACAGCGAATGAGACAAGCGTGGGGGGCACGTCCATGTCGTGGAACGACCCTGACATGCTGTCTTTTCCGCCGATGGCCGCCATCCCCAGTTCGAGCTGCGCTGTGAGCGCCCCAAGCAGCGCGGAAAACGGTTTGCCCCACCGCCGGGGGTCGTCGCCTAAACGCTCGAAGTATTCCTGAAACGACAGATAGACGACGTCCGGGTCGCATCCGGCGGCAACGAGTTTGGCGACTGACGTAACGACTGCCGTCTTTGCGCCGCTGAATGGGTTTTCAGACGACAGATAGGGATCATAACCGAATGCCATGACGGAACATGTTGTAGTGGAGGCGGCCGTTTGCGCGTTGCTGAACCCGACGGGCAGCAGCGACGCCATTGCCTGCACAGGAGTGGACTGCGTCTTTCCGCCGGTTTTCATTAAAATGCTTGAGGCGCCGACCGTGCCGTCGAACATGGCGTGCAGGCCGCGCTGTGAGCAGAAGCGCAGGTCGCCGGCCAGCGCGCGCATCCTGTCGGCGGGGGAAACGCGCCGCTCAGGCGCGTGGGGAACAGGGGTAAGGGAGTAGGGGTTAGAGGACGAAGGTGACGCTGGAGACGAAGGTGACGCTGGGGACGCTTGGAAAACGCGCCGCTCAGGCGCGGCAGGAACAAGCACGCTTGCGGTCTTAACCGCTCCGGCAGTCGAAAGGAACTCGCGCGACAGGTCGACTATTACGCGGCCCTCATGGCGCATGACGAGCCTCGGCGACGCCGTGACCGTTGCTATCTCATACGCTTCAAGGTTTTCTCCGGCCGCTTTTTCTATGAAAGCGCCGGCGTCGCCCGGCATCACGACTACAGCCATGCGCTCCTGCGACTCCGATATTGCTATCTCTGTGCCGTCAAGCCCTTCGTATTTCAGGCGGACGAGCGAAAGGTCGATATCCAGCCCGTCGGCGAGTTCGCCTACGGCGACCGATACGCCGCCCGCGCCGAAGTCATTGCATCTTTTTATCATTCGCGTCACTTCGGGGTCGAGGAACAGGCGCTGGATCTTGCGTTCTTCCGGCGCGTTGCCTTTCTGGACCTCCGAGGCCATTGAAGTGAGAGATTCGGCCGTATGAGACTTTGACGATCCTGTCGCGCCGCCGATCCCGTCGCGCCCGGTCCTTCCGCCAAGCAGGATCACCCTGTCGCCGGGGGCCGGCCTTTCGCGGACTACGTCGGCGGCCTTTACGGCGCCTGTGACGGCGCCAAGTTCCATCCTTTTCGCGACAAAACCGGGATGATATACCTCGTGAACCAGCCCGGCCGCAAGGCCTATCTGGTTTCCGTATGACGAGTAACCGCGCGCCGCCGTTACTGTAAGTTTTCTCTGCGGTAGCTTGCCCGGCAGCGTCTCTTCGATCGCTGCGCGCGGATCGCCGGCGCCGGTCACGCGCATAGCCTGATACACATAAGCCCTGCCCGCCAGAGGGTCGCGTATGGCGCCTCCGATACAGGTCGCGGCGCCGCCGAACGGCTCGACTTCTGTCGGGTGGTTATGCGTTTCATTCTTAAAGCTGAGCAGCCAATCCTCAGTTTCCCGGCCGGCGCCGGCGGCGTATTCAACGTCTGCGGTTACGTGTATGGAACACGCGTTGACCTCTTCCGATATGTCCATATTTTCAAGTAACCCTCTGCCGCGCAGTGTTTTCGCGGCGATGGTGGCAATATCCATAAGAGTTTGCGGGCGGTTGTCCGCGGCGGCGCCGTACACCTCCCGACGGGAGTTAAGATAGAGGTCATAGGCGGACTTCACATCAGGGTCGTCGATACGGACTGCGGTGATGTGCGTGTTGAACGTGGTGTGGCGGCAGTGATCGGACCAGTATGTGTCTATGACCTTGAGTTCGGTGACCGTCGGGTCGCGGTTCTCCGTATCGCGGAAGTACGCCTGCATGAAGCGGAGGTCGGCCATATCCATGGCAAGGCCGTAGTCGACGATGTACCCGCTCAGCCCGCCGTCGTCCGCGGAGATAAAGCCATGCAGCGTTTTTATTGGTTCCGGTTCGGGGTAGGCGACAGTCAGAGTGTCGGGTTTGCCGCTCATCGCTTCACGTGATTCGACTTTGTTAATGAGGTAGGCGCTAAGCTCGCCCATTTCAGCGTCGCTGACGTCGCCGAAAAAGACGTACATATTGGCTGTACGAACAGTGAAATTATCACTGACATTGATGGCGTCATCGTCGGAACTGCCGCCGGGTTCGCCGCCGCTGCCGGAAGCCGCCCTGCCGCCGGGTTCGCCGTCACCTGCGGGATCGCCGCCGCTGCCGGAAGCTGCCCTGCCGCCAACGCCGCCGCCGGCGGGATCGCCGGTCATTGCCAGAAGCCGCGCGCACTGGACGCACGAATCGGCGCGCTGATCATACTGGCCGGGAAGAGCCTCGACTATCAACACTCTGTGGGGCTCGTCAAACTGCGGGTGGGTTTCTTCATAACAGCGGTCTGTCCGGGGCTCGGAGAATACGGTATTGAGCATAGCCTTGTAAAGGCTCCGCGATACGCCTTCTATATCATACCTGTACAGTATCCGCACCGCTTCAAGGCTGCGGACGCCGAGGAAATCGCGAAGATCCCGGAAAACTGCCTTCGCCTCGACGTCGAAGCCTTCTTTTTTTTCCGTAAAACACCTGAATACGCTCATATCGACTCCTGTACCCCGATTCATTCGCGCCGGAACTGTGCGTTATGACCAACGGGCGACCGGGGACGGTCGCCCCTACGCCGCGCCGGAACTGTGCGTTGCCCCTGATTCATTCGCGCCGGAACTGTGCGTTATGACCGACGGGCGACCGGGGATGGTCGCCCCTGCGCCGCGCCGGAATGGAGCGTTACGACAGCATCGTTACGTCGATAGTCCATTCCGTGAAACTGCGGAAGACGCCCGACTGGCTGGGTGAAGCGCCGGTAATCGCGCCGGTCGGCATGTATACCGCATATCTTTTGTATAAAATCGGCACAAACGGCGAGTTGCGGGTTATCTCATCGCAAAGCTGCCTGGCGGCCGCGCGCTCGCCTCTCGCCATTGTCGCGCGCAGGAAGTCGTCGATGATATGCCAGTACTCGGAGTTGCCTGTCCGTCCATAGTTTATCGGACTGTCCGGCAGAAGAAGCGGCGAGAGGTCAAAGTCGGCGCTCAGGACGATCTCGCCATAGTACATATCGAAGTCGCCTGTCTGGAGGGCTTCAATAAACCGGTCCCAGGGCAGTTCGCGTACAGATATATCAAAGCCGGTACGCCGCATCATATCTGCTATCATGTTCGCGGCCGCGATCTTGTGACGGTTTTCACTGTTGACAATGAAGTCGATCGAAAAGCTGATGAAGCCGCCGTTTCTGTCCGGATACTCCAGGAACGAGTCGTTGTTATTATCTTCGAGCCCGGCGTAATCCAGCCACAGCGCCATCTCGACCAGCGGGTCGTTATAGGTGTACTCCCATTCAACGTCGTACAGATTGTAAGCAGGCGAAAACGCAAGCGGGGAGGCAAGCGCCTGTCTGGGCATAACGGCGTCGATTATATTCTGTCGCTCGACAGCGTATCCTATGGCGCGCCGGACGTCCGGGTCGCCGAGCGCTAACGAACGCGCGTTGAACCCGATAAACTGCAGCGCGGTGGTTTCGTAGTAGTGCGTCTCGTGCAGGCGGTTGAGCCTGAGGTTTATCGCGTTGGAAGGATCGTCCCACAACAGGCTCAGCTCACCGTCGTCAAAAAGTTCGGCCACTTCACTGTCGGCGCATTCGCGAAGATAGATCGTCCATAAGGGCAGGTCCGCAAAATCCCGGTGGCTCGAAAAACTCTCGAGCCGCAGCGACGGCGTACTCGTAAAGGTATACGGCCCGCTTCCGGGCGGAACGCCGCTGTCAATAGACCCGTTTTTTATGATGGGGACGTCGAGCAAGCGGTAAAAGCGGGTGTTGGATGATTTCAGCGTTACGCGTACCGTCAGATCGTCGGTCGCCGATACGGTATCGATGCACCGGAAGCGGTTGATATAACGCCCTACACGCATCGCCTGCCTTAATGTATAGACGACGTCTTCCGCCGTGAGGAACGTTCCGTCGCTCATAGGAATATCGGGCTTTATAATAAATACCTGCGTATACTCATCTTCGATCGACCAGCTTTCGCAGAGCAGAGGGTGCGCGTTGAGCTCGCCGTCGAGAACGAAAAGAGACTCGTACATCAGCGACGACAGGAGAATGTTATCGCTGCTCAGGCTTGTGATCGGATTCAGCGTGCTGTTTGAGTCGTACCGCAGCGTGAACCTGCCGCGCGTGGGCTGGGCGCCTGTCGGCGGTATGGCCGGCGCCGCCGTATCCTCCGGCTCAGGGGACTCCGAAGTCGCAGCCGACGGCGTAGCGGCGGGTTCGTCAAACAGGAAGCAGCCCTGAAGCGCCAGCGCCGGCAGAAGCAGCAACATAATAGCGCGCTTAAAGTAAACTTTCCTGAACAGATGCCTTATCTTTGTAGTTAGTTTCATCGTTTTCCGCAGCAATCTTTGTATTTCATGACCAGGCCGGTGCCGTTCGGGCGCAGTTTTCCGCAGGGGCACGGATCGTTGGGCCTCGGCGTCTTCTCTTTCTTGACCGGCTTCTTCTTCTCCGCGGTATCGCCGCCGACGTTTTGCGCAACGGCGTTCAGACCCTTCGCCACGCCCCAGCGCTGCAAAGACTCTTCTTTCCTGAGCCTGACGTTGAAAATCCGCCGCACGACTTCTTCCTTGATACCGGACACCATAGCCTCGAACATATCGAAACCGTCGCGTTTGTACTCGTCCACGGGGTTGATCTGCCCGTATGCCCTGAGGCGGACGCTGTCGCGCAGCCCTTCCATCGCGTCTATATGCTCCATCCAGTATTCGTCCACGACGCGCAGCATAACAACGCGCTCAAGCTCGCGCATAACGGGGACGCCTGTTTTAGGATCGGCGCCGAACTCCTGCTCCCTTGCGGCATAGACGCTCTTCGCCTTCTCCTCCAGAAACCCGTTAAGCTCATCCCGGCTGAAGCCCGCCGCGGGGATCTTTATGTCGCTTCTGCGCAGAAACAGCGCTTCGAGCGGCGCCAGCGCCTCCGCGATCTGCGCCGGGTCCTTTACGCGTTCATGCTCGCCGAAAGCCGCTCCGGACGCGTCTTCGATCGTTTCGGAGATCATAGACTGGATATTCTGCCGGAGATCGTCGCCGTCGAGAACCTGGCGGCGCTGGTTGTATATCAGCGTGCGCTGCGTGTTCATGACGTCGTCGTACTCAAGGACGCTTTTGCGCGACTGGAAGTTGCGGCTTTCAACCCTTCTCTGAGCCGTTTCGATAGCGTTTGAGAGCATTTTTTTGTCGATCGGCATGTCCTCTTCGAGTCCGAGCGTGTCCATCATACCCAGAATGCGGTCCCCGCCGAACAGCCTCATGATATCGTCGGTCAGGGCGATGTAAAAACGCGTCTCGCCCGGGTCGCCCTGCCTTCCGGCGCGGCCGCGCAGCTGGTTGTCGATGCGGCGGGCCTCGTGGCGCTCCGTCCCGAGTATGAACAGCCCTCCGAGCTCCTTCACTCTTTCGGCCTCTTCAGACGTCACTTTCCGGTGGGCTTCCATCCTCTCGGTAAACATCCGGCGCGCGGACAAAATCTCTTCGTTATCCGTTTCGGCGTAGCCTGTGGCTTCGGCGATCAGCTCTTCTGACAACCCGGCCTTTTTCATGTCGTTCTTCGAAAGGTATTCCGGGTTACCGCCGAGCATAATGTCGGTTCCGCGCCCCGCCATGTTCGTCGCTATCGTGACCGCCTTGACTTTGCCGGCCTGCGCTATCACCTCGGCTTCTTTCTCATGGTTCTTGGCGTTTAAGACGTTGTGGGGAACGTTGCGCTTTTTCAGCAGCCCTGAGAGAAGCTCATTTTTCTCAATAGACACCGTTCCGACGAGAATCGGCTGCTCCTTCTTGTAGCATTTTTCTATCTGGTCGATAATGGCATGGTACTTTCCGTTTTCCGTTTTATAGACGATATCCGGGTTGTCTAATCGAATGAGATCGCGGTTGGTCGGTATTTCGATGATATCAAGCTTGTAAATCGCGCCGAACTCCTCGGCCTCCGTCAGCGCGGTCCCCGTCATTCCGGACAGTTTTTCATACAGCCGGAAGTAGTTCTGGAAAGTTATGGTCGCCAGCGTCTTACTTTCGTGCGCGACCTCTACGTGCTCTTTCGCCTCGATGGCCTGATGCAGCCCTTCGGAGTAGCGCCTGCCGAACATCAGGCGTCCCGTGAACTCGTCGACGATAATAACTTCGTCTTCCTTGACGACATAGTCAACGTTGACGTGCATTATTCCGTGGGCGCGCAGAGCCTGGTTGATATGGTGCGACAATGTTGTGTTTTCGAGATCTGCCAGGTTTTCCAGGCCGAAATGCGTTTCCGCTTTGCTGATTCCGCGCGCCGTGAGCGTTGCCGTCCGCGCTTTTTCATCAACGACATAGTCGGCGTCCAGCTTTTCGTCCTCCTGCGCCTTCTCGTCAATGGTCGCGTAGACGATCTTTTTGAGTCTGGAGACAAACTCGTTGACTTTCGTGTACATCTCCGTTGACTCGTCGCCTTGCCCGGATATGATGAGCGGCGTCCGCGCTTCGTCGATGAGAATGGAGTCGACTTCGTCGACGATGGCAAAAATATGCCCGCGCTGGACCATGTCGCGCTTATACAGGGACATGTTGTCGCGCAGGTAGTCGAACCCAAGCTCGTTGTTTGTGCCGTAGGTGATATCGGAAGCGTAGGATTCCCGGCGCTCGTCGCTTGTCAGACCGTGCACGATGAGGCCAACGGAAAGGCCCATGAAGCGGTGGACTTTACCCATCCATTCGCTGTCGCGCCTGGCGAGGTAGTCGTTGACGGTGACGATGTGGACGCCCCTTCCGGCAAGCGCGTTGAGGTACGCGGGCATGACGGCGACGAGGGTCTTGCCTTCTCCTGTTTTCATCTCGGCGATTCGGCCCTGATGTAAAACCAGCCCGCCGATGAGCTGTACGTGGAACGGGCGCATCCCAAGCACGCGGTCGCAGGCTTCCCTCGCCGCGGCGAAGGCTTCGGGCAATATATCGTCAAGTGTTTCACCGTTTTCCAGGCGTTCTTTAAACTCCGCCGTCTTTCCTTTGAGGTCGTCGTCCTGAAGGTGTTTGTACTCTTCGGCCAGACTCTCTATTTTCTCTATTACGACCTCGAGCGCCTTTAGCTCACGGTCGTTATGCGTGCCGAAAATCTTTGAAAATACTTGCTTTATCATACTTCGCGCCTTTCAGTATCTCTAATCTAAACCGCATTATAGCATAAAACATAAAAAAATGGTACACCGCATATAGAATATTTCCGAATTAGGCGTCATTTTAGGTTGACAAACGCACGTTCGTTTGTTATCCTTGTGCGCAGGGAGCGGATGCGGCGCGGCGTCGAAAGAAACCTCGATCGCGTGGGAAGGCGCCTGAACTGCTGGTGTGGCTCAATGGTAGAGCAGCGCACTTGTAATGCGCAGGTTGTGGGTTCGATTCCCTCCACCAGCTCCAGATATCATATGGGGGAATTCCCGAGCGGCCAAAGGGGGCAGACTGTAAATCTGTTGTCAGTGACTTCGGTGGTTCGAATCCACCTTCCCCCACCAGATTTATGAAACCCCGGTAGTTTCAACGGCTGTCGGGGTTTTTGATTGTGAAAGGCAGCGCTGCGTAAATGAAGTTATCCGACGCTATAAACCTGGCCGGCGGGCTCGCGATGTTCCTTTACGGAATGAAAATGATGGGCGACGGGCTTGAAGCGGTCGCCGGCAACAGGATGAAGCGCATTCTTGAAAGGCTGACGTCCAACAGGTTTCTGGGCGTCATTGTCGGAGCGCTGATCACTGCTGTCATCCAATCGTCGTCTGCCACGACAGCCATGCTCGTCGGGTTTGTCAACTCGGGATTGATGTCGCTCAACCAGGCTGTCTGGGTGATAATGGGCTCCAACATCGGCACTACGGTGACAGGGCAGTTGATCGCGCTCGACATTAGCAGGATCGCTCCGCTGATCGCCTTTATCGGTGTTGTGATGGTCGTGTTCCTCAAGAAAAGGAATGTCATACACTCCGGCGGCATCATCGCGGGGCTTGGCGTGTTGTTCATAGGAATGTCGATAATGAGCTCGGCGCTGGCGCCGCTGAGGCAATCCGAATTCTTTATCAATCTGATGACGACGATCCAGAACCCGCTGCTCGGGATACTGATAGGGGTAATCTTTACTTCAATTATCCAGTCGTCCTCGGCGGCGGTCGGGATTTTACAGACCCTGGCGATGAGCGGGCTTATAGGGCTGCACGGAGCTGTCTATATCATGCTGGGCATAAAAATCGGAACCTGCGTCACATCGGCCCTTGCATCCGTCGGAGCGAACCGCAACGCCAAGCGCGTCGTTATTATCCACTACTCGTTTAACATAGTCGAAGCAGTTCTCTTTACGATACTCTTCCAGACGACGGGGCTCCTCGATTTCATCTACAGGCTGACGCCCGCGAATCCTGCCGCGCAGATCGCGAATATGCACACGATTAGCAGCGTTATAATGACGCTAATTCTGCTGCCGTTTGGCAAACTGCTCGTTAAGCTGGCAGGGCGCGTCCTTCCCGAAAAGGCGGGGGAGGCGGGCGACAAACGCTTGGCGTACCTGACTTACCGGGGAGTGAAAGACCACAAGATCGGTTCGACGGCAATTGTCGTCACACAGCTTCTCAAAGAGATCCACAGGATGTTTGAGTTCGCGAAAAACAACGTTATGCTGGGGTTTATGTCGGTAGAGGAACGAACGGAGAAGTATTTGGGCGAAATTGTAAAAAACGAGGAGATCATAGACTATCTCAATAAAGAGATCGCCGTCTACGTGTCCCACGTGATTTCAGCTGAGATGCCGCAAAGCGACGCCGAGACGATAAGCGCCATGCTTACGGTTTCAAGTAATATTGAGAGGATCAGCGACCACGCCGTCAACTTCGCCGATTGCGCGAAGAACCTGATAACGCACAGGGTTTCGCTCTCCGCCGCGGCTCTCAGTGAAGTGCGCGAGATGAGGGTCGTCTGCGAGGACGCTCTGGACGTCATTTTTAGAAGAACATTTGTACCCGAGGAAGCGGGCGCGTCTCAGGACTCGCCTCATGAGATGCTGACGGACATCGAAAAGGCGGAACAACTCATAGACGACATAACTGCGCTCTTCCGCAAGCATCAGCTCGACAGGATGAAAGAGGGAACGTGCGCCGCGGAGGCGAGCATCATTTTTTCGGAGATGCTGACGGATTTTGAACGTATAGGGGATCATATGCTGAACATCGCGCAGGCATACGGCAGAGAGTGAAAAAAGGAGCTGTTGATATACTGCTTGTCAGTAACAGCTCACGGCGGAGGAGTAACGTGAAATGAAAATCGGGATTTTGGGCGCGGGAGCCATGGGGTCCCTTGTGGGGGCTCATTTGAAGAAGGGCGGCGGGGAAGTATGGTTCATCGACGTATTCGAGGAACATATGAAAGCGGTCCGGGAAAAAGGGCTGACGATGCGTCTGGAAGGCGAAGATGAAGCGCAGACCGTGTTTGTCGACGGCGCGGTGACGACCGGCAGGGAAGCGGGCGTTTGCGACGCTGTGATCGTTTTGGTCAAGTGCGTGGACATCGAGACGGCCGTAGAGACGAACCGTGAGCTTTTTGGCGCGGATACGGTGGTCATAACGCTTCAAAACGGCGTCGGCGGGGCCGATATACTCGCGAAATATTTCGACGGGGATCATCTGGGCCTTGGCGTGCTTAAATCGTCCGCGAACATTGTCGGCCCGGGGAAAATAATCGGCAGGACGCGTTTTCCGGGCAGTGAAAAAGGCATCTACTACTCGCCGGTAAAGCCGGACACACCATATCGCAGCGTTTACGACGGGTTGGAGAAGCTTTGGTGCGACGGCGGATACCCGGCGGAGGTCAACGACCGCGCCGAAGAGTTCATATGGGACAAGCTTTGCAACAACGTCATGTACAACGGGATCGCGGCGCTCCTTCAGACCGCCAATGAGGACAACGCAGGCCATGAGGACGGCTGGCTGATCATGAGGGAGCTTGCCAGGGAGACGTGCGAGGTTGCCAACGCGAAAGGGATCAAGCTTGATTTCGCGCACTACTGGAAAGACAGGTCGGGAAGGGTTTTCGACCGCGGCAAGGTGAAAGAGTTTCATTTTGTCTCGGCTGTGTTCGACTCGTATCAAAAGCGCAGGACGGAGATCGATTTCCTCAACGGCACGATCGTCCGGGAAGGGAAGGCGCACGGAATCCCCACGCCGTATAACGAGACGGTGTGGCGTCTCGTCAGGCTGATGCAGGACAACTATGACAACAAGTACAAGCCGGCTGAGCAGTAAGAGTAAAGTGTAAAGTGTAAAGTTGTTGCAGTGAAATCAAGTGTGATTCCACTGCAACAACTTTTTTGGTATCTTACACGGGGTGGTTAAGTCCGGCTGACACTTAGCATACAATTGCCCGACGATACCACGAAGAAGCGCGCGTAGATGTGGTATGTGGTTCCGGCATAAAGGTAATATGATAACCGGGCGTGCGGATACCCTGCGCTGTCGTCGTCACTTGCAAGCTGATTAAAGTCTGCGTCATATAAGATCAGATAAGGGTTAGCGTCAGCAGAAGCATCTGAAGTCTGAAACAGCCATGTTCCTGACGCCTCCGGTATAAAAGAGTAACAAGTCTCTCCGTTAACACCGAATGTACCGCCGCCGGACGGCATTACCGCCGGGGCTTGTGGGGCCACCATGATCGTGAAGCTGCCTGCCGGCGAGTCCCATAAGAGGTTGGCGCCTATGACATATGTTTGCCCGGCAATCATCGGAATAGCGATCACAGCATTGTGGTTCTCGCTGTTATCATATACTTCACCTAAATAGTGATCGTCTGTGTCAAATATGGATATATGCGGGATGGCTCTTCCGTCATTCGATGTGTTGAATGACCATAGTCCGGTCCGGTTCGGCGTGAATGCGTACAAAGTCGGCGTACTGACGCTTACAAGCCCGCCTGCCGCGGGTATAGTCGGCGCCAATGATGCAGTGAGCGTATATTGACCGGCGCCGGAAGCGAAACTGGCGTTGATTTTGTATGTAGTACCGGCATCGAGATAGTAAATAATCAATGCGTCCCGCTCTCCCGCTCCATTGTCGTTCTCAGTCATAAGAGTTTCCTGCGCGTCATACAGCCACAAATACGGGTCGCATCCATTGTTGTTAGACGTTCGGAACTGCCATGCCCCGGATTGATTCGGCGTAAAAGAGAAGCTTGTCATTCCGTTGACGTTTACAGATCCGCCGGCTGCGGGAATGGTATTAGGTTGCGTCACAGGCGGCTGAACCACTCCGCCTATGGTATTGAGAGACACCGTTTGCGTTTGCTGATTCCAGCCGATGTCGACGTCGAGGATGGTACTGACAGCTCGCACAGGCAGATATGTGGTGTTATTATATACCAGCGGGTATGTGATGTTGCCAAGGCCGTCGACCGGCGTGACGTGGGCTCCATTTAATTCGATCGAGATATTCGGCGACAGCGTTGCCCAGACGCGCGTTGACATAGCAGCGATTGCCACGGTCATAATCAAAATAACGACTACTAATACCAAAAGTGATTTTACGCTGATTTTCTTTTCCAGGAACTTTTTCATAAACCGAGCCCTCCTATATTTGTAATTTGTGTCCTCGAAAACTCCAAACCCGAACAATAACTGTCTTTCTGAGCGAAGCGAAGAATCCTTGCTCCCGTTATATCAGCGCCATGTCGATGAAGATCCTTCGCGTTGCTCAAGACGACAGCCGGAGTTTTCGAGCGTACTCTACACTATTTCATGAACGGGTTTTCCGGCATGTCCCAGGCGAAGTGGTTCGTGTGCAGGCTGTGCGAGATATCCGGGTTGTGCTCGTACAGCATGGTTATGGCGGGGTTCTCGTGCGAGAAGCGCACGGCCGCAGCGCCGTCGAGCTGATAGAGGTTGTCTTTGCGTTCCTCCGCCAGCTCTATGTTCGGCTTGATAGGCTGCCCTCCGCCGCCCGCGCAGCCTCCCGGGCAGGACATTATCTCAACGAAATGATATTTGACCTCGCCGTTCCTGATAGCCTCGACAAGCCTCCGGGCGTTTCCGAGGCCCGACGCGACGGCAACCGTGACCGGCGTGCCCGAGACCTGGAACGTGGCTTCGCGCCAGCCGTCATGGCCGCGTATATCGTAGAAAGCCTCGAGATCCGGTGTCTCGCCCGTTACCAGATAGTAAACGGATCTGAGCGCGGCTTCCATGACTCCGCCCGTCGCGCCGAATATGACGCCGGCGCCGGAGCTGAACCCGTACCCTTCCACGAGGTCGAACTCGCCCTCTTCAAGATCGGCGGGGTTTATATGGCAGGCGCGGATCATGCGGTCGATCTCGCGAGTCGTAAGCACGATGTCCACGTCCGGGCCGGTCAGCTCGTTTTTCATAGTCTGCAGATCGCACTCGCTCTTTTTCGCGACGCAAGGCATGATAGATATGCAAACCACGTTTGCCGGGTCGACCCCGAGGCTCTTGGCGATGACCGTTTTCGCGAGTACGCCGAACATCTGCTGCGGCGATTTCGCGGTCGACATCAGCGGCAGCATATCGGGATAATTGGATTTGAGGAACCGGACCCATCCGGGGCAGCAGGAGGTCAGCAGCGGGAACTTTTCCTCGTTACCGGCCTTCAGCAGTTCGATGAACTCGCGCCCTTCCTCTATGACCGTCAGATCGGCCGTCAGCGTAGTGTCGTACACATGGTCGAACCCGACGCGGCGCAGGGCTGTTATGAGCCGCTCTATTGTCGCCTCGTTGCGTGGAATGCCAAGCGACTCGCCCCACGCGGTCCTGACCGCCGGCGCTATCTGCATGACGGTGACTTTATTCGGGTCCGCGATGGCCTCGAAGGCCCTGTCCGTGTCGTCGCGCTCGCGCAGGGCGCCTACGGGGCAATGCGTTATGCACTGGCCGCACAGAACGCAATGAGTTTCGTTCGCTTTCCTGCCGTCAAATATCCCGACGGTCGCGTAGCCCCCGCTGTTGATAGAATCCCATACGCCGATTTGCTGGATATTGTTGCAAAACTGCACGCAGCGCATGCACTTGATGCACTTCGACTCATGCCTGATGAGCGGGAAGTTTTTATCCCATTTCCCGTACTTTATGTTTTTTCTGAAGTAATTCTCTATGATGCCCAGATCGTTGGACAACGTTTGCAGCGCGCACGTCTGGCTTCTCACGCAGGAAGCGCAGGAGACGTCGTGCTGCGAGAGTATAAGCTCGACGTTCACTTTTCTGGCCTCGCGGGCGCGGCGCGAGTTCGTATAGACGACCATCCCGTCCTCGACGAGAGTGTTGCACGAGGTCACAAGCCTCTGGGCGCCCTCGACCTCGACTACGCATACGCGGCAGGTCCCTATATCGTTTACGCCTTCAAGATAACACAGCGTCGGAAGGAAAATGCCCGCAGTCTTTGCCGCGTCCAAAATGGTCGTGCCTTCCTCAACCTGCACGGCGCAGTTATCAATCGTAAGTCTTACCATCTCTTCCTCCTGTTCTCATAGTAAGGCCCGTGGCCATAGTGGTCGCAGCGGAGGCATCGCCCTGCTTCCCGCGCCGCGGCTTCGCACGACAGTTGGCATTCTATGCCTTCAAAGTCGTGTTTCCGTATGGCGGCCTCGCGCTCTACCATATTCGCGCGGCCCCAAGGCGTTACGTCGACGATCCCGTGCGGGAGCGTCTCGACCAGCGGTTCGATCGTGTGGTGGTATCCCAGATATACGTCAATGTTGGCCGCCGCGACCTTGCCCGACGCGATGGCGCTCACGACGGTCGCCGGCCCGGTGACGCAGTCTCCGCCCGCGAACACGCCGTCATGGTCGACGACCACGGCATCGACGCCTGCCCGTATCGCGTCCCTGTTGAGAGGTATCTTCGAGTCGCCGAAGTGTTCCGAGTCTATTGCCTGCCCGATGGCGACGATGATGACGTCGGACGGATACCTGACCGGAGCTTCGCCGGTGTCGACCGGAGTAGGCCTGCCGCTGGAATCCAACTGCGCTACGAGCTGCGGTTTCGCCACATACGCGGTGATGTTTCCGTTTTCGTCGCGCTCTATGCTGTGCGGGGCGACAAGCGTGAGCAGCTCGCAGCCCTCAGATACGGCGCCGTCGATCTCCTCAGGAAGCGCCGTCATATCCTCGCGCCTGCGCCTGTACGCGATGTTGACCCGCACGGCGCCGGCCCTTACGGCGCTGCGCGCCGCGTCCATGGCGACGTTGCCGCCGCCTACGACGGTAACAGTTTTACCCTCGAAATCCGGTACTGAGCCCGAACCGAGTTCCCGCAGCATCTCGATCGCGGGAACGACGCCGGGACCGTCCGCCCCCGGGATGTCCAGTTTTCTGTCGGTGTGCGCGCCGATCGCTATGAACATCGCGTCAAAGTCTCCGCGAAGATCGTCGACGGTTAGACTTTCACCTATCTCAGACTCTGTATGCACTGTCACGCCGGTTTTCAGTATCGCGTCTATATCCCAATCGAGCTTGTCGGCCGGCAGGCGGTAACGCGGGATCCCATACCGCAGCATGCCGCCAAGCTGTTTATTCTTTTCAAAGACTTCAACGCTGTGGCCCATGAGCGCCAGGAAGTATGCCGCCGTCAGGCCCGCGGGCCCGCCGCCGATGACTGCGACGCGTTTGCCGGTCGGCTCGTAGATAGGCGAGGGGGGAGGGACGATCCCCGCGTTGTCCGCGGCTACGCGTTTGAGACCGCGGATGTTCACCGAATCGTCGATAATGCGCCGGCGGCATCTGTGTTCGCACGGATGCTCGCAGACATAGCCGCAAACGCTCGGGAACGGGTTGTCCTTGCGTATGATCCGTATCGCGTCGGCATAGGCGCCCGCGCCGACTGCGGCGATATAGTCCGGTATCTCGACGCCTGCCGGGCACAGCGATATGCATGGCACATACTGCTGGAAGTCGATCGAGCAGCGTCCGTTTTGGATATGCCCGACGTAGTCGTCGTAGAACCCGTCTATGCCCCGCAGGACCATCGCGGCGGCCTCAAAGCCGATGGCGCAGTCTGCAGAGTCGCGGATCGCGGCGGCGGTCTTCTCGATCTTTTCAAGAAGATCCATGTCTGCGTCGCCTTCCAGTATCCGTTCGAGCATCATACCGAGCTGGCCCAGTCCTACCCTGCACGGCACGCATTTTCCGCATGATTGCGCGTGACACATGCGCAGGAACGCGGACGCCATATCCACTGGGCAAAGCAGCGAGTGGGTCGACGCTATCCTGCGTATGACGTCCTTGTAGATTTCTTCCAGTATGAGCTCCGATCGGCTCTGTGAAATTATTTTGAGTCTGCTCATCCTAACCTCCATCTTGAAAAATATGTAACTGTTCAGGGGGTATCCGAAAAACTCGCAATGGTTACAGCCCGCACACAGATTTACAGCAACAATGCCGTTTTCACAGCAGTACTCGTGCGTTGGCTGTAACCAACCTGTGTTTTTT
>Ga0082212_10004818_pt1 | contig 18631 bp, 18 predicted proteins | sample TergutNt197P3_FD_71548 | JGI IMG/M metagenome (GOLD analysis project Ga0082212, IMG submission 71548) | Neocapritermes taracua P3 segment gut microbial communities from Petit-Saut dam, French Guiana - Nt197 P3 | ecosystem: Host-associated > Arthropoda: Insects > Digestive system > Gut ...
AAAGCGGTTGGGAACGATTGATTATCAGTACATCGGGAGCGTCTATAAGCCAGGGATTAATATTTCCAGCTTCATTGACGACGACTTGTCCATTTTCCTCTTCAAACAGCAGTTTCTTTTCCGTATCGAAAAGTGAAAACCCGATTATCACGCAATGAACATGCGCCTTGCCTCTTGCCTCGCTTGTCCAGACAAACGCCGTTTGGCCAAAATTTATCCGCGCGGAACGTTTAAACATCTCCGCCCATAGAACTCCCGCCTGCTCTCCCTGCGCTATGGAATTTGTCGATACGAATCCTACCCGTATTTGCGTTCCGGAAATGTATTCAGCGGCTTTTAGATACCAGCATGCGACGTAATCAAGCAATCCCGCGTTCGGCGTTTTACCAAATACAAGTCGTGAATCGGTCTTCTGTTCCGCCGTCTGGTATTTGGCTCCGACAAAGGGCGGATTGCTCAGGATATATGAACACTTATCTTTGGGAAGCGCGCTGTTCCAGTTTATTCGAAGCGCGTTCGCGTGGACGATTATCGCGGATTTTCGCAGGGGCGCACGAAGGTAATAATGCCGTCCGAAACGTTCCGCCGCAAGCGCGTTCATCTGGCGATCCGTCAGCAAGAGGGCAATTTCCGCAATTCGCGCGGGAAATTCCAATATCTCTATTCCGTACATCTGGTCAACATCTATCCGCGATTCTGAAACAAATGTCTCATCCAGGAATCTCTGTTTACCTGCATGGATAGCGGCCAGAACATCCATTTCAAGCAGACGCAGTTCACGATAGGCCAGTACAAGAAAATTTCCGCAGCCGCATGCAGGGTCGAGGAATGTCAGCGAAGACAGTTTCTTGTGAAATTCACGCAGCTTCGCGCGGTTCTTTTTGATTTTCACGAACTCATTGCGAAGATCGTCAAGAAATAGCGGGCGTATTACTTTCAGGATATTCTGCTCTGTAGTGTAATGCGCGCCGCGCTGACGCCTTGATCCCGGATCCATCACAAACTGAAACATCGATCCGAATACGGCAGGTGAAATTCGGCTCCAGTCAAAGCGCGTTGCGGCGAGAAGCGCGTTGCGGACATCGCGGTTGCATGCGGGCGCGCGTAAAGTATCTTCAAACAAACCGCCGTCGATATAGCGAAACCCCGCAAGCGGTTCATCAAGGTTTTTCCGGCGCTCCTCTTCCGGCGTATCAAGCGTTTCAAACAACTGCGTCAGCCGCGATCCCAAGTCGTCGCCGTCTTCGCGTGTTTGCTGCTCAATATAAGCTGTAAAGGCGTCGGGTTCAAATATGCCGGTATCCTCGGCAAAAAGACAGAAAAGAACACGCGCGAGGAAGCGTTCAAGAGGAGCGCCGGTATAGCCGTTAGCCGCAAGCGCGTCATGAATGCCGCCCATCAGTTCAGCGGCGCGGATGTTTGCGGGGTCCTCTTCAAAGCTGATTTCATTCCAGTTTAATGACATATTCAAGCTTACTAAAGATGAATCCAATTATCTAATGCCAGACCGCCAAGTTTCTCAAATAGTAAATACAGGTACCCGTATCGAGTAAATATTTCATAAACAGATGCAACAGATAACCCTGATTATTTCACGACTATGTAATCATACCGAATAAGAATAATAATTTGAAATGGCGCAGCAGATATGGGCGCGCGCCATAAAAGTTCCAGACATGGGAGCGCCGGCGTCCTCGCCGGTCGTGTAATAAATAAAATGGGGCGCAATAAATCGCGCCGCTGCATTTGAAGCGCGCCAATGGCGAGCGTTTATTATTTATACGCCGGCGAGGACGCCGGCGCTCCCATGGCTCCCATGTCTGGAACTTTTATGGCGCGCGCCCTGGAGGTTGGTATTGCTTGACAGTACTATCGAACTGCGATACTATTTTTTACCATTGATGGAGGAGATTGTGAAAAAGGAAAAGCTGGCTTTAATTTTTCCTGGAACCATATTGTATGAAGAATTTATGGAGCCTCTGGGAATTACCGCATATAAATTGAGCAAGGAAATAAAGGTACAGCAAACCGCTATCGGTCAAATCATCAAGGGAAACCGTAGGATAACAGTGGATATGGCATTGAGGCTTTCCAGGTTTTTCGACAACTCAGCCCAATTCTGGCTTAATCTTCAGAATTTTTACGATCTTGAACTGGAAGCGGAAAAGAAAGAAAACCTTATTAATGAAATAACCCCCTACAGAAAAACGCAAAAATGCGTACCAATATACGCCGCTTAACTGGTTAATTTTTCGTGGCGTTCGAACAGGAACGACAGACGTTCCTTACCCGTCTTGAATGGCGCGGAGCGGTAGCAGCGGTCAACGGCGCGGTCAAGTTCACGATGCGCTTTGACTAGGATTGCCGGCATGGATATTGGATCGTAAAGGTCTGAAAGACTGCTTTTGGGAAACGACGCGCGGACGTTCAATACAGCTTGAGCCTTTTCTTCAACTTTTTTGCGATTCGCGTCAGATACGGCTTCAGGCCAGGGGAAATTGTTGTAAACAAGTTTGGCCGAATAGCGATAGCGTGATTCCAATCGCCCGCAAACGCGCCGCGTCCAGTCCATGTGCATCGCCGATGTCAGCACTCCGAAATCAAACAATGTCGCGTTTTGGATAATCAGGCAAGCATTGCTGACAATCGTTTTCGACGTTATAAAACCCATTGGGATGTAATTGCGATGCTCGGACGACGTACTGGGAATGACAAGAAACTGCTTTGACGGCATGTTCTCGACATGAAACCGCGCCGGCGTATTCGCGAGATTCCGCGTCGGCGCGCTCTTGCTTTCCAACCGCAACCGGCGCACCGCTTCAACTCGCTTCATACATTCAGGCAATTTGCGCAATTCTTCCGGCGGACAGTCGCCAAGCCAGAGACACCAGCGGTTCCAGCCGTTGATAAATTCATCAGCGCCAAGCCACTTCCTGAAATAAACAGCCGCCGCTGGCTCAAGTTTCAGAAATTCAGCCTTTTCCTCTTCCGTGAAAAGGTAATTCCCGCCGTCAATAGGCTTGTTGCCTATTCCGATTTCAGGAGATTGGCAAAGCGGCTTGGAACGGTTTATTATCAGTACATCGGGAGCGTCTATAAGCCAGGGATTAATATTTCCAGCTTCATTGACGACGATTTTTCCGTTTTCCTCTTCAAATAGCAGCTTCTTTTCCGTATCAAAAAGCGAAAAACCAATTATTACGCAATGTACATGCGCCTTGCCACGAGCCTCACTTGTCCAGACAAACGTCGAATAGCCGAAATTTATCCGCGCGGAACGTTTAAACATTTCCGTCCACAGAACGCCCGCCTGCTCTCCCTGCGCTATGGAATTCGTCGATACAAATCCTACACGTATTTGCGTTCCGGAAATGTATTCAGCGGCTTTGATATACCAGCATGCAACGTAATCGAGCAATCCAGCATTCGACGTTTTACCGAATACAAGTCTTGAATCGGTCTTCTGTTCCGCCGTCTGATATTTAGCTCCGACAAACGGCGGATTGCTCAGGATGTACGAACATTGATTTTTGGGCAGAGCATCGTTCCAGTCTATACGAAGCGCGTTTGCGTGTACGATTTTCGCTGATTTTTTCAGCGGCAGACGCAGGTAATACTGCCCGAAACGCTCGGACGCCAGCACGTTCATCTGGTGATCCATGAGCCATAGCGCCGTTTCAGCGATGCGCACGGGAAATTCCACGATCTCTATCCCGTACATCTGATCAACATCTATCTGCGATTTGGAAACAAAGGTTTCATCAAAGAATTTCGTGACGCCGGTATGGATTGCGGCCAGAACATCCATTTCAAGCAAACGCAATTCACGATAGGCCAGTACAAGAAAATTGCCGCAGCCGCAAGCCGGATCAAAAAATGTCAGCGAAGACAGTTTCTTGTGAAATTCACGCAGCTTCGCGCGGTTCTTTTTGATTTTCACGAACTCATCGCGAAGATCGTCAAGAAAAAGCGGGCGGATTACTTTCAGGATATTCTGCTCTGTAGTGTAATGCGCGCCGCACTGCCGCCTTGATCCAGGATCCATTACAAACTGAAACATCGATCCGAATACGGCGGGAGAAATCCTGCTCCAGTCAAAGCGCGTCGCGGCGAGCAGCGCGTTTCTGATATCGCGGTTACATGCGGGCGCGCGCAAAGTATCTTCAAACAAACCGCCGTCGATATAGCGAAAAGCCGCAAGCAGTTCATCAAGGTTTTTCTGGCGCTCCTCTTCCGGCGTATCGAGCGTTTCAAACAACTGCGTCAGCCGCGATCCCAGGTCGTCGCCGTCTTCGCGTGTCTGTTGTTCAATATAGGCTGTAAAGGCGTCGGGTTCAAATATGCCGGTATCCTCTGCGAAAAGACAGAAAAGAACACGCACGAGGAAACGTTCAAGTGGAGCTCCGGTATATCCGTTGGCGGCTAGAGCGTCATGAATGCCGCCCATCAGTTCAGCTGCTCTAATATTGGCCGGATCCTCCTTTTCGAAACGGTGAACCTTATATCCCGGAATGAACGCGAAAGCGTGAATATGCTTATGCAGTTCCGAAAGAGGAAATTCGAGCACAGGCGGATCGTCTTCGTCTGGTTCAAGATCGTACAGAACGATACTGGAAAAATCGGAAACGATTACATAACGCGGGATTTCGTCGTCACGGTTTTCGTCCTTTAGGCACTGTATATATTCAAACGCCTGCGAAGCGGCTTTTTCAAGAGAGGCGCCGCGCGATTTATGCTCGACGAGAAGTTTTCCGCGCCAGAACAGGTCGATGAATCCGAAACGCCCTTTCAGGTTTCGGACTTTTTCCTCAAAAGCCGCGACCGTGCGGCGACGGACGCCGAAAACATTGAAAAAATCGTTCCAGAAAGACTGCGATTCCGCGCCTTCACGCTTTTCTCCGCTCCAGTCCTTTGAAAACTGAATGGCGCGCGTTCGAATTTCATTCCAGCTTAATGACATATACAAACCTATCCTTGCTGCTTCACCCAGTAGATGGCGCCTATCACAAGAAGGGCGATGATTACCGCAATGGCGACGCGCCATGGAGAAATCGGAGCGTGCCCGCCGACTTTGCCGGTCTGTCCATTTACTACGAACTGGTACAATTTTTCTTTGTATTTAAACGCGGAGACCCATGCCGGCAACAGCAGGTATTTGTATTTGATATTTGAATACGTGGTAATGACATTATGCACTTTCGAAGTGTCGGCGCGGTTTTCGCGGACGATTTTGTCGGCGATGCTCCGGCGGAGTTTTTTGGCGATAAAACCTTTCGCCTTTTCCCAGGCATCACGCAACCCCACGGAGTAGCGTTCGGCAACGAATCCCGCCACGTATTCGGGTTTATAAATGAGGTTGTCAGCCGTGTTGAAAGGCTCCGCCAGGGAAAAAATCGACATTTCCCGCCGGTTTGGGTCAATACCGCTTACCAGTTCATCGTCTATAAATTCCTGATGAACGCCGCTCGTTGAACGCCACTCGGTATAACGTTCCGTCCTGTCTTTTACCCTTCGCGTCCTATAATGGCCGTACTGACCGGTATATTTTGAAACCGTGTCGGCGTCGAACGTCCAGTACGGCAGGTAGATTCCGCGAAATGCCTCGGGGTTGGCATTCTTTTTAGCGTCGCCTGGACAAAACCATTTTTTGCTCAGCCAGTTTTTAAAATTCTCACCAGCGCGTTTGGCGTCGATTTTGAAGACGCAAACGCCGCCGGGCGCAAGCGTCTTTTTTCCCGCGGCATCCATAACCTGGTTGGAACCGCAGTACGGACATCCGCCCGCGACCTGCAAAGCGTCGTAAACGGATTCCGCGCCGCATGATTTGCAAACTACGGATTTTTTCTCTACGCCCCAGTCGCAATTACCCGTTTCTTCAGCCGAGGCAAAATCCTGTTCTTCTGCAGACGCGGGCGCGGCGGCGTCATTAATGCCGTTCGACGCGGCGGCTGGTATCTCCTGCTCATGTTCGCAATAAGGACATTTCAGTCCGCCTGTCCGCGGGGAAAAATCCATGACGCCGCCGCACGATGGGCATTTCCGGTCGGTCTCTTCCATCGTTGAGACCCTGATCTCAAATTCATCCATTGTTTCGCAGTGACAAAGATTTATGATTTATGATTGTGTATTGGCGGAATTCGTAATCATTATTTCACCGCCATTGCAGGCTTTACAGTTCCCGCGAATTTTTCCCGTACCAGATGTGCGATAATTTCCGCAGGAGTCTGATGAACTGCTTCGGCTTGCGCGGCAAGAGTGCCGCTGGTTTCAGGGTCAAGTTTTACCGACATCCCATATTTACGGGAAAAATAACCAGGTTTGCTCAAATCCGGCATTATGGTGTTTTGGGTAAAATATTCATCCCAATAGTCAGCTTCTTCATCAGTCATTTTTTTCATCTATTTCCCTTATTCTCAAAAGAGCAAGATAAGCTTTCCGACACTTCATAGCATGAAAAACATTTATAACATTACCATCAAACACATTATAAATAATTTCAAGCAGTCTGCCATCACGGGCAAGCCCAAGAAGAAGGTTTTTGTATTCTTCGCCGGGCATGGCATAGTCAAATACGCGCCGTATAAAAGCATTCCGTATATCCTCTTCAACTATGCCATGCTTAAAAGCACTCGGTTTGAAGATAAATTTTTCTTCCACTATTACCTACAGCGCATCCTTTTCGTTAAATACGTCGCCGCATTCCGGGCAGAATTTCGGCGGATTGCGCGGATCCGGAGGATTCCAGCCGCATTTATCGCAGCGATAGAGCGGCGCATCCGCCGGTTTTGGCTTGCCGCATTCCTGACAGAATTTCCCCTGGTTAACGGCGCCGCATACACATGTCCAGCCCGCCGACGATTCAGGACGCGGTTTGCCGCATTCCATACAGAATTTTCCGGTGTTTCCCGTGTGTCCGCATGCGCACGTCCAGCCTGCGGCAGACGCAGGAGGTGGAGCAGGAGTTTGCGGCGGTTGCGCTGCCTGCGGCTGCGATCCCATAGCGTAAAGATTCTGTATATTGCCGCCCATGACGTTCTGCGCCATTCCCATTCCCATAAACCCCATGACCGGCCCTGCGCCCTCGTTTTTCGCGGCATCCTGCATGGCCTGAGCCTGCGCGCCGACAAGATGCGCGGCCGCCAGCGTAGGATCGCGGAACGCGGCGTTGCGTTGAAGCTCCTTGATCATTTTTTCGTCTTCATCAGACGCCTTAAGCGATGAAACGCCGAAGGAAACGATCTTCAATCCGCGCAACTGCCCCCATTTTTCGGTAAGCACCTCGTTCAGAGCGTCGGCAAGTTCCATCGTATGGCCGGGAATCTCGCTGTAGCGGATGCCCAACGCCGACAGTTTTGCGAACGCGGGCTGAAGGGCGGTCAGCAGTTCGGTCTTGAGCTGGCTGTCAAGCGTCTCGCGCTTATAATCAGCGGAAACATTGCCGCAGACATTTGTATAGAACAGCATTGGATTGTCGATTTTGAAAGAATATTCCCCGAAACACCTGATTGCGATATCGACATCAAGACCGACGCGATTATCCACGACCCTGAATGGAACGGGATTAGCCGTGCCGTACTTATTTCCCATCAATTCCTTGGTGTTAAAGAAGTAAACGCGCTGATCCTTGCCCGGTTCGCCGCCGAAGGTGAAGCGTCTGCCGATGCTTTTGAATGTGCCCTTGATGCTCTCGCCGAGACTGCCGTAGAAAATAGAAGGCTCAGTGCTGTTATCGTAAACGAATTCTCCGGGCGTGGCGCAGAGTTCCACGACTTTGCCCTGATCCACAATCATCATGCACTGGCCGTCGTTGACCGCGACAATGGAGCCGTTCGAAATGATATTGTCGGTTCCCTTTTTGTTTGAACTTCTGCCGCCGACGCGATGTTCGCCCTTTGTAACAAGCGTCTCCTGATTCAGGGCTTCACAGTAAAAATATTCACGCCAGGAATCGGCCAGCGCTCCGGATAATGCGCCTATGCCTGCCTGCAATAATCCCATATCGTATTCCTCCACTTAAACCGGATATTAACACCATGATTACTAAAAGTGATATAATAGTAGAAATTAACGGAATACAGAAGAACGTGAATGAAAACGACAAGGAGGAAACGACATGATTACCAGACGTGAATTTGTTGCCGGAGTTGCGTGTACTGCCGTTGCGGGAAAACTTGTGGGGCAGGAGTCCGACGCCGCAAAGAATGAAAACCTGGTTGCGACATGCGGGCTTTATTGCGGAGCATGCCCAATGTATCTCGCCACCCAGGAAAATAATGAAGAGAGACTGGCGGCTATGCAAAAACAATTCGGCGGCGGCCTGATGAATATGCCGAAGGAAGACCTGTTGTGCGACGGCTGCCTCGGTGGAGGACGCCTGGCTTCATTCTGCCGGAAATGCGATATGAGAGAGTGCGCGACGGCAAAGACAAAAACGCGGCGCTGCTCCGAGTGCGCGGAATTTCCGTGCAGCCGAATAGCCGGTTTTAACAACGACGGGATGCTGCACCACGCCGAAGTGTTGGAAAACCTGCGCCAGTTGCGCGCAACGGGCATTGAAAGCTGGGCAAAACAGGAAGAGGAACGCTGGCGCTGTCCCGAATGCCGGACGCCGATATCATGGTACGAAGAGGAATGCCCGAAGTGTAAAGCCCCGCGCCGCGCCCGGTTGTTCCCGCTTCCCAAGCAGGGTGTTTTCTCGGGTAGCGGAGGCGGCGTTAGGGTAGTGCCGGCTGCCGTCAAGGTGAAGGAATAATAGGTAGACGCAGGTCAGACATGGGAGACATGACATGTCTCCTCATGTCTTTTGCTATAACACTTCAGATTTGAAAATGTTATTATATAAGTTTGTCATGAAAGCGGTTAGCAGATAGATTTTTTTCAGAAGGAAAGACTATGAAGATACTTGTTACAGAAAGAATTGCGGATGAAGGCATCCAGTTTTTGCGGGATAATGGATTTGAAACGGATTTCAAACTTGGTCTTTCTCATGAAGACATACTGAAAATCATCCCTGAATACGAAGCCATCATTGTCCGCAGCGTCACCCAGGTCAACAAAGAAGTTATTGAAGCCGGCATCAAATTAAAAGTCGCCGGACGCGCTGGAAACGGCATCGACAATATAGACGTGCCGGCCTGTACGCAGCGCGGGATCATCGTTGTCAATACGCCGGAAAGCAATATCATGGCGGCAGGCGAACTTGCGGTCGCCATGGCTTATTGCCTCTTCCGAAATATTCCCCAGGTCAACAGCGCATGCAAAAGCAGGGATTTCCGCCGCAATAAATACCTCGGACGGGAACTTGACGGCAGGACAGCCGGCATTATAGGACTCGGGCGCATCGGGTCAATCGTAGCCCGGAAGCTGATCGGCAATAACATGAAGGTAATCGCCTACGATCCATATATCACCGACGATAAATTCGCGCGCGTCGGCGCGGAAAAATGCGCCACGCTTGAGGAACTGCTGCGCCGTTCTGACCTTGTTTCCATTCATACGCCCAAGACCAAGGAAACCTATGGCATGGTCGGCGAAGAACAGTTGAAGATTTGCCCGAAAGGCGTCCGCCTGGTCAACGCGGCCCGCGGCGGGTTATTCAACGAAAAGGCGCTCTATGACGCCGTTAAAAGCGGCCATGTCGCCGGAGTGGCAATCGATGTACTAGACCCGGAGCCGGGCTACGACAAGCCGCCTGAACAGCAGACATATCAAAATCCGCTGCTCGAACTCGACAACGTCATCGTAACGCCGCACCTGGGCGCTTCAACCGAAGAAGCAAATTACAACGTCGGAACGGCCATCACAAAACTGGTAGCCGACGCGCTCCGCGGTGAAATGGTAGCCGCGGTGAATATGCCGCCGCTGCAATCGGACGATCTCAACCGCCTGAAACCTTATATCACCCTGGCGGAGACGCTTGGAAAGATATACTACCAGGCGGAAAAGGAAACCGTTGAAAAGGTAGAGGTCATATATTCCGGCGATCTGGCAGATCAGGAGACAAAAGTTATCTCCCTTTCGGTGCTCAAAGGACTGCTCGATCCGGTTGTAAAAGAAACGGTAAATTATGTGAACGCGGAAGTCATAGCGGGAAACATGGGCATTTCCCTGGTGGAAAGCAAAAGTTCCCATCTGGAAAGATACGCCAATTTGATTACGGTGAAATTCGTCACCGCTAAGGGCGAACGATCGGTTTCAGGTACGGTTTTCGCCAAAGAAGTTCTTCGAATCGTCGATTTCTTCGGCTATGAGCTTGATTTTGAACCGACGCCGCAGGTGATTGTCCTGCGGAATTGCGACGCGCCAGGCATCATCGGGCGTGTTGGGACGCTGCTTGGACTGCACGGCATCAATATCGCCGCAATGCAGTGGAGCCGGCACCGGAAAGGCGAAGAAGCCGTATCCTTCGTCAGCGTTGACGGCGAAGTAAGCCAGGAAATAATGGCGAAGCTGCAGGCGACTGAAGGCGTGCTGCAGGCATCCATGCTGAAGCTGTAACAATTGGAAGATAGCGCCGATAAAATGGCGAGCCATTTTATCGACGCTATCTTTATCTTTTCAAAACTACCTTTTTATTAACGTGGGAGATTATATGACTCGCATTCATAATTTTAACGCGGGGCCTGCGGCGCTGCCGCTGGAAGTCATCGAACAGGCGCAGGCGGAACTGCCTTCGCTTAACGGCATAGGCATGTCCGTCATGGAGATTTCGCATCGCTCCAAAGAATTCCAGGCGATTGTTGACAGCGCCGAGGCCGGTCTCCGGCGGCTGATGAAAATCCCGGAAGATTACTACGTACTTTTCCTACAGGGCGGCGCGAGCCACCAGTTTGCCATGATACCGATGAATCTGCGCAGACCGGGAAAGATCGCGGACTATGTGGATACCGGCAGTTGGTCGAACAAGGCGCTTAAAGAGGCTCAGTTGACAGACGCTATCAAAGAGGCTCAACTTACCGGCGCGGTCAATATTGCATGGTCCGGCAAAGCGGAAAATTATACGCGAATGCCAAAGCAGGAAGAATTAAAACTGACGCCCGATGCCGAATATGTACATATCTGTTCGAATGAAACCATCGGCGGCATACGCTGGGAAAAATTCCCAAAAACTGAAGCCCCACTTTTTGTTGATATGTCCAGCGATATTCTTTCGCGTGAAATCGATATGACGCAGTTCGATTTGATCTACGCCGGCGCACAGAAGAATCTTGGGCCTTCGGGACTGGCCGTTGTGATTATGAAAAAAGAGTTGGCCGCCAGAACGCCTGAAAATACTCCGATATTTTTCCGCTACTCGACGCATATAAAAGACGGAAGCCTTTACAACACGCCTAATACATGGGCGATTTACCTGCTTGATCTTATCTGTAAATGGCTTGAGGATCGCGGCGGCGCTGCGGGAATTGAAAAGATTAATGAAAAAAAGGCCTCAACGCTATACAACGTACTTGACTCCAGCGATTTCTGGCGTTCTCCGGTTGAAGTTGAAAGCCGTTCCATTATGAACGTGGTATGGCGGTTGGCGAGCGAAGAGCTGGAAGATAAATTCATATCCGAGGCGAAGAAAGCGGGAATGGTTGGTCTTAAAGGACATCGTTCGGTAGGCGGAGTCCGCGCCAGCATTTACAATGCTGTTCCGCTTGAATCGGTAGAAGCGCTCGCCGCTTTCATGAAGGAATTCGAAAAGAAAAACGGGTAGCTTAGTCGATTACGAATTACGAAATCGCTTTGCTTTTCTTTCGCCCTTCGGTCATACTAATAGTATTGAAATGAAAGCGAGGTGTAAGAATGAGGCGTTAATCCTATTTGCCAACGTATATATAACCAAATGCCTGAACAATACAGGGTTTAGTTTGTGTTGGAATTGGATTGACGCGCTTATTTACGGTTTACGCCGGGCATATACCGCCTTTAGAAAGCGCTGATTAATTGTCTGCGCGGGATGAAGCGCAAGGCGCACGGAGCGCAGGAACCGAGGCATATACAGAAATATGTCGAGGTTACGAGTACCGCGCAACATGTAGGGGCGGTTCGCGAACCGCCCTTGATAAGCACAGGCAATTAATCAGCGCTTTCTTTATGCTTTTGTTTGCGATCATAATCCTTAACAAAGCAAATATTGAAATTCAAAAAGGGACTTTTTCAAGCTGGTTCCGCAATAAACAAATGCGGGATGATTTTGAACTTGCGGAAAACGAGCGGCTTAAAAAAGACATATCACGGCTGACTGCTTCCGCGAAACGGACAGCTACGTGGTCGGACAAAGCCGAGGGGCGTAAAATAGGTTTCACGCCGGGCGGCAAAACGGAAAAAAGCATAGGACGTCGTTCCTACGAGGGCGAAAAATCACGCAAAATGATGGCGCGTTCAAAATCCATTCAAGACCGTCAGCAGCGATCCGTTGAAGAAAAATCCAGACTGCTGAAAAACATTGAAAGCGCCGAAAACTTAAAAATCCATCCGCTGAAATACCACCACACGCGTCTTCTTTCGCTGGACAACGTCACGGTTTCTTATGGGAAAAAGGAGATTTTTCACGATTTGAGCTTTTCGCTGGAACAGGACGAACGAATGGCTCTTATGGGTGGCAACGGTTCTGGCAAGAGCAGTGTATTAAAGCTGATATGCGGCGAGGACATTCCGTACACCGGTCAAGTAAACGTCGGCGGCAGGCTTATTATTTCCTATGTGCCGCAGGACGCATCCGGTATCGCAGGTAATTTGAGCGCGTATGCCCAAGAACAACAAATAGACGAAACCCTGTTCAAAACGATACTGCGGAAACTGGATTTTTCCCGGATTCAGTTCGAGAAGGACATGCGCGACTACAGCGCCGGGCAAAAGAAAAAGGTATTGCTGGCACGCAGCCTTTGCCAACAGGCGCATGTGTATATCTGGGACGAACCGTTGAATTATATTGACGTCCTGTCGCGAATACAGATTGAGGAACTGATTGCGGCCTATAGGCCAACCATGCTTTTTGTGGAACATGACCGCGCGTTTTGTGACAATACCGCGACGAAAACAATGAAATTATAGGGAAACTGCACAGCAAGCGTCCGGCGAAAAAACCGGCAAGAAAATTTCGATTGAAATAGTCTAAAAATGTCCGATGAAATTAATGTTTTATTGATGGGTAAGATGGTTGGTGATTTCTAAAAACGGCTGTAAGTTGCTAAAAACAAAGAGGCATTGGTGCGAAAGGGGACTCGAAAACAATCTACAACTTCCATGAAATCACATAGTTACATGTTTCGATATTTTTAGATACAGCCATTATTTTGTGTCTGACTATGGGCGGCAATAGACACAACTGGACGGTTTTGAAAGAAAATGCGCCGGAATTTTTTGTTTTTTTTCTGCGATTATTTTATCGAAAGATAAAATAAGATTGTCATTGATATCGATATCAACTTTCAGGTGCGGCTCAATTTGGTTAATGGTGTCCTGAACACGGGAACGAGCGGCATTGCTTATATCAGTGTCGACAACACGACCGCTGTCATCCACGCCGATAAAGACGCGACCGCCCGAAGAGTTGGCAAAAACGCTCAACTTTTTGATGGAACAGGCTCGTAAAGGCCGGGGCGACGCTGAAGAAATCGCAGGGTATCGCCATATAAAAATGCTGGGCGAGGGCGGCATTGGTCAGGTTTGGCTCGTGGAGGAAGAAACTATCGGCAAGCAAATGGCGCTGAAACTCATGCTGCCCAATGGCTGACTGGTCACGGTATTGCGATACTATACCTGCCGCTAAATGAAACAACGTGGTTTCCATAAAGAAAAGAAAGCGGTATAATCGGTAAACCAATAGTTATAGCTTCACCAATGGAGGCAATCGAAAATGAAGAAAAACAATATCGAAGATGAGATAGACGCGATCCGGCTAAAACTTTATGAAGAAACAAAAGATTTGACAAGAGAAGAGCGCACAAGAAGAAGCAATGAGCGTGGGCAGAAACTAGCTGCTCAATACGGTTTTACCATTGGGATGCCAACGAGCAGGGCAAAAGCAGCGATTTCCGAAAAGACGAATCACTGATGATGGAAATTCTGTCTTTTCGTCGGGCGTTTATAATTCGGAGTTCATGTTTGTTTTAGTTTTAATGTCCAACACATTTACTGCAAGGATCATATTTACCTAAACTCATAGCCTTTTCAAGCGTTCCACTAACTATCTCTTTTGACCTCGACAAAGTATAACAGTAGTCAACGGAATGATATGATTTACCGTTCGGAGTCCAATAAACTTTGGCTTTGTTAAATTTTGGATAATTGCAAAGAAGGATATGTTTAAATAACGCAAAGCCCGTTATAAGTAAATAGGTTTTTCTCAAGAAACAATCAGCTTACACACCCCCTTATCATCATGAAAAAAAGCCACAACAACCCTAACACAATGATCCACATACACCCCTTTCCAATGATACGCCGTACAAAATAACCAGGGTTGCCTACATGGCGTGTTGCAGGATTGGTTCTTGTATAACATTCAGCGCACAAATATTCAGTAACTGGATTTGCTTGCCTGAAAAAACGTCCGTCTATAGGCTCATCACCACATAACGGACAAAATCCTCTGTTAATCAAACCTTTTGCATTAAGGAAACTTCTCTCCTCGGAATAGAATCTGCCAATGAAGAAGTCATTTGTAATCATAGCCTCCGTAAAAGGAATGCCAAGCGCCTTACAAATGTCTTTCCGATGTGTTGTTACATTTTCGAGAATACGAATTTTTGTTTTTTCCATATCATGTATCCTCGTATATTCTTTTTTTAGTTTATTTTTGATACCTTTGGGGTTAGCACCAAATATATTGTTGCCGAACTGGCCATCTTTAAAAATTAAAACAAAAGGATTAAAAAACGGAATAATTATTAACCAGCCGTTCACGCCAAGGTCATGGCTACGTTTAACACCCTGTGCAATAATAAACCATAGTTGGGGAATAAGTAATAAAAGACTTATCAATTTTACTATCGTATCTACTGTTACATCTTCATATTCGGTAATTAATATTATGTTAATTATTGTACATAAGATAAAACTCAAGCCAAATTCCAGACGCCGGATTCTTCCCGTGAAAGAAAACGGATGAGCGAACATCCTTTGTGGAGTTGAATAGGAAGTGGTAAGTTCTGACATGTCTGGCCCCCTTTGTATTGTATTTATTCCGCTCACCCCGCAAAGGGCGAGTAGCCACGCAGGTTCGTAGACCGTTCTCTTGGAGTCGGCGAGCTTTTCAGCTCCCTGCACGGCTACCCATACATAGGGAAACCATAACGGACAAACCGCTTTTCAGCGGTTGTCCGCCAAGAGAATCGGGCTACGACACCCGTGCGTTTTTCAACGCGGAAACATTTTAGCCTTCCCCTAGCCTGTGGTCAACGCAAACGAACCAAAACCTGTACTCATGCGCATTTCCGCTGTTTACGATTCCACGCGGAACTTGGGAAAACTGTAATTAATTCCTTTCAACTGCATGTGAATTTCATACCAACTTTGATTCCCTTTGAGTGCGGAGCGTTCAAGGCGGGCGTATATATCGAATTATATTTACTATTTCGTAGAACGTAAAATCACAACAAATTTTTCCAAAAAAATTTCACCCGTTTCGGGCTTTGACGGTTATATACAGAGAGGAACGCGCATTGCTGCCGCCTCGCGCGCTTCGCGCTGAATATACGCCCGGCGCGATTTGACGGTTTTATTATGGGCGGTACAATATTATTTCGGAACGGGGAGTACATGACAAAAAGCACATCGCCAACAAAATATATGCCGGAGCGGACAAATATGAACGACGGCAATGACAAAATTCAGTTATTTGAAGACAAGCGCGTCCGCACGGCGTGGGACGCGGAAAAAGAGGAGTGGCTGTTTTCCATTGTGGATGTGGTCGGCGTGTTGACCGATCAATCGACGCCGCGCGGCGCAAGCAACTATTGGGCAAAGCTTAAAGAACGCCTTAATGAAGAGGGCGCGTTTCAGTTGCTGACAAATTGTCAGCAACTGAAACTAAAAGCGGCGGATGGAAAACGCTACAACACCGACGTAGCAAATACCGAACAACTTTTGCGTATCATCCAGTCAATACCGTCCCCAAAAGCCGAGCCTTTCAAAATGTGGCTTGCCGCCGTTGGGCGCGACCGGATTGACGAAACCATCGACCCGGAACTGACGATTGACCGCGCTTTGGAAACATACCTGAAAAAAGGCTATTCCCGCGAATGGATAAACCAGCGTTTGCAAGCCATTCAGGTACGCAAAGAATTGACAGATGAATGGCAGGACAGAGGTGTTCAAAAAGGCGTTGAGTATGCGATCCTGACCGACGAAATATCAAAAGCGTGGTCTGGCATGACGACGCGGCAGTATAAAAACCACAAAGGTTTGAAAAAAGAAAACCTGCGCGACAATATGTCTACCCTTGAATTGGTGCTGAATATGCTCGCCGAGGCCACGACGACGGAACTCGCCAAGGCGCATGACGCACAAGGGTTATACGGAAACCAGCAAGTTGCAAGACGCGGCGGCAAGGTCGCCGGAGACGCGCGAAAGGCGATTGAAGCGGATACGGGCAAGTCCGTTATCACTTCTCAAAACGCTGTTGATTTCAGCCGGTTAATCACGGATGTTGCTGAGGATTCGGATAATAAAGACGAAAAACCGTTAAAAAAATAAGAAAATTTTTATTGAAATCGTCTAAAACATCCGATGAAATTCATGTTTTATTGATGGGTAAGATGGCGGGTGATTTCTAAAAACGGCTGTAAGTTGTCGTGAATAAAGATGCGAAGGGGTGACTCGAAGTATTCGCGTAACATATTGATAAATAAATCATTTAACATTTTCTAAAACGCGGCATACCAACAAATCTACCAACGTTTTTTATGGCTCACAATAGTCGGTATCGAACTTAATTGGACAACATGGCAAGCGAAACGCCCGAAAAATTTCATTGAAAAAAAATCAAAAAATCGACAAGACTGTACTCGTTTTCCCATATTTCAGTCTTTTGAAATGATTCCGATCAATTCTTCCGGCGTCACGACAGTGAGACGCGCGGACGTAAAGTCATCCTTGTTTCTCGTAACGACGTAATCGACGTTCAGGCTTTCCCCACAAGCATATTGCACGGCATCCTCGAAATCGTCCCATTCCAGTGAGATTGCCCGACGAATTTCATCATCCGACACCGAAGCCACGCCAACAGTAGTAAGCAACGATTTCAGAAAAGCCATCGCGGAATCTTTATCTCCAAGAGCTTTACGTGTGATGTAGTAGACATCCGTAATGGACGACGCCGACAGGTAGACATCAACCCCGCCTTTGGTCAAACCTATGATTTTTCCCGCTTCACGGCAAAACGGCTCTCTTTCGAGGAGATGGTCAAGCGCGATGTTTGCATCTATAAGGATTTTCATGCGCCGTATTTTTCCGCCGTCCGCATTGCCCGGATTTTTTTCATATCAATATCTTCCGGCAGACCGGCGTTTTTCAGGACTCCAGAAAGCGCCTGTATTTCCGGCGATTTTGCCCATTCGTTAATTTGCGCTTTCGTGAACCGGAGCAGCGCGTGTGTGGACACATCTGGCGTTTGTTCCGATTCATGATTTTCCACAACCGGCAAAACGATTATTTCCACGGATCGCCCACGGAATTCCTCTGGAATGTCAATAACCGCCTGGTGTGTTTCCGGCGTCAAAATTTTCCTGTAAACAGTCGCAACGCTCATATTTTTTTGGCTCTGTAAAAACACCGTCATTTTACCAGAAAACAATCGTATTGGAAACTCGCCTGAATAGTTCGATCAACTAGCGCCAGCTTTTTCTCCAAGTAAATTCTGGAACGACTGGCCTGATGTGGATAGTCGCGACACAGCAATTCGCGCCGCCTGTATCAATGCTAAATGGAATGTAAAATTAACATCGCTTGATAAGCGTCAGGTACAACATTCGCGTTCACTGGAATTCAATCTACAGAGCGGCAAAACTGTAAAAATATGGTTGGATCAGGGATTCGGCTATTGGAAAATATTTAACGGCAACAGATTCTTTCCATTTACAGCCACCCCCGATGAACAGGCAAAAAAAATTACGGACATAATAATGAATAAAACTACGATGGTTGACGGGCGGGATTTTGAAACCTGTATTTTCATAGAAATACCGTAACAATGCGCATTTTTATAAAAAATCTCTGAACAGACTCTACTGATATATTTTTTATTAGATTTTAAAAAACGGCGGAATCCGCCAGCCCTTCGGCCTACGGCCTCAGGGCCAACGGATTCCGCTAAAACCATGCGGGATTACACTTAATTCCTATTGGAAACTGTCCAAAACACCGGAGCCGCCGCTATCGCCAGAGTTTCCCGCCGGTCTGCGCAATCTCCAGATACAGTCCAGCGCCATCGGATACTTTGCGCAGTTTATCGGCAGCTTTGAGCTGTCGAACCACAATATCAGTAAGCCTGTTTGCTTTCATTGTTGGTAGACTCATTTACCCCGGATTCCGAAGTTAAACGGCTACAAACGATCATAAACCACTGTGCCATATTGCCTTGCCCTTACAGGGCGGCTGTATGTTTTTATTCCCTTACCCAGGGCGTCGGCGCGTTGCGCCTTTG
>Ga0082212_10004819_pt1 | contig 18628 bp, 12 predicted proteins | sample TergutNt197P3_FD_71548 | JGI IMG/M metagenome (GOLD analysis project Ga0082212, IMG submission 71548) | Neocapritermes taracua P3 segment gut microbial communities from Petit-Saut dam, French Guiana - Nt197 P3 | ecosystem: Host-associated > Arthropoda: Insects > Digestive system > Gut ...
TTTGCCGAAGCCCGCGTTCCAATTCGGGAAAGAGATGCGGAATTGCCTGTGCGTAATTCCATACGTGGGTGCAACTTCCGTCGCAACATCCGCTGCCGTCGCTGCAACCTTCGTACAGCCAGAGTCGTCCGTCTTGTTGACGCAACACTGTCGGCGACTTCAAAATCGTGAGATTTGCCGCAACGGCTTCGACGACTTCCGGTGGCAATGTCGAATCGAAAAAGGCATCTCGGAATTTTTCGCTTTGCAATCGGAGTGTTGCGTAATTCTCCTTCCAGAAATTCGTAACTTCGTGGACGGACTTGAATTTCGTGGAATACCACGGTGTGTAAGCATTGGGAATATCCTGTTTCGGAACGAGCAAACAACATTCGCCGTCGGGACAGCATTCCTCCGTTTCCGCATCGGTAGCAACTTTCGGTGGTTCTTCCACTTTCCACGGTGCAAATTCGTTGCGTTCAAAATCGTCGATCAACACGACACGATTTTTGTCCGCCGAAATTTCGTTACCGGCACCTGTTTTCAGGTCGTTGATCGGCTCATCGCTCTGAATAATGTGATCGATGTTGATGTGTCCCCAGCCAGCGGATTGGTCATCGACGATCTTGAAGACTCCCTTTTTGCCTGCGAATTCCGTAACGTCAAACCTTGCCCAGTCGAGTCGTTCTGTTTCTTTTCCCGAAGCGGTGCGTACCATTTTTCCATCGACGTGCAGTTGGAACGAACAACCGGTGCCGCCGCCGATTAGGAAATGCACAAATTTTTTCGAGAGCGTAATCTCCGGTGAAACGAGCGTTCCGGTCGGAGCGTCGCCGTTTGGATCGAACGTGTTGACAAGTTTTCGTCCTAAAAATCCTGTAACAGGCTGTTGTCCCGATACTGCACCGCTTGATGGTCCTCGGTCAAACGCCGACCGAACGTCGCCTGTCCGGCGACCTGACGTGAGACTCGTTTCCGGCGAATACCACGCAACGAGCAATCGGATCGTCTTCGTTTCCCCCGGCTTCAAATCGAACGGAGCGGCAATCGTCGCTCCCGGTGCTCCCGAAGCAACCGCTTCCGATGCAATGATTCGTCCTTTCTCGACGTTGTCCCAAGCGATGGTCAGTGCATCCCACCACCCGCCTTTGAACCAGCAGTGATCGATGACAATGTTGTCGAGACCGCTTGCCGACTTGTCGGTGACGAATGCCAACGCTCCTTTGGTTTCCCGATTCGTTTGGTCAGCCGAGTTGTAAAGCACGAAACCGTCGGTGATGGAACCAATAGAGCCGTTGCGATTCATGATGTTTGGCGAATTGAACGTAAAAACCGCCTTGATCGGTTTGTCGGTGGGATTCGTCAACGTGTATTCCAATGCGCCGACCGGCAGACTGGACGAGTCGGCATCACCCGGCGTGAAGGGACTCCAACCAGTAATTTTGGCGTTCAGCGGCATCTTGGAATCGCCGGTGAGCGAAACTGTACCGAAAGGAAATCGTGAATCAAATGTACAATTTTTGAACCGGGGTAAGCCATAAGTCGAACCGCCGCCGCCGTTGCCGGTTCCTGATCGTCCAAAGTATTTCCAATCGGGAATCGGTCCTTCGATGATTCGAGCGACGTTTTGTTCCGGCGTGTTGCCGAGGACACAAACGGCAGCAAAACATGCCGGTTCATTGAAAAAGTTCAGGAAATTTTGCACCGAAAGATGCGAAATCGCACCAGTTCCTTCGAGACTGAACATTCCGGCACCCATTCCGCCGATGGGAAAGGCGACTCGGTTCAGATTTTCTCCGGTGTAAGCACCGTTGGGAGTGTGCTGTGCCGATACCGTTGGAAGGAATAACACGGCAAGGAAACAAACGAGGGAAATAGTCGTTTTCTGCATGGATCTGAGTAACTTCAAAATTGATCTGCGTCGAAAACTGTTTATACTGTAATTTGAGTAAATATCAATCACCGATTGGCATTAAAAATTCTCGCTAACTTTCAAATCTTCCATTCCAACCGAGTTTGGATTGCAACGCTTTGTAGTAACAAAAACCGGGAACGTCAAGCGTTTTGAACGTTTGCTGCGCTCGGGTAATCCGTACCGTGTCTCCCGGTTCGAGAGCGGCAACGTTACTTCCGTCCACGAGCAACTCCGCCGGTTGTTGCGGACGTAGTTCCATAAACCGATCCGGCGAATCAACCAGCGGACGATTGCTCAATGTATGCGGACTAATCGGCGAAATGACGACGGCATCAATATCTTTGCGGAGAATCGGACCGCCGCTCGACAAACTCATTGCCGTCGAACCGACCGGCGTACTCACGATAAGACCGCTGCACCGGTACGTCGTTACCAGTTGCTGATCGAGACCAAGTTCGATGCCAATTAAGTGTGCCGCATGAGTCGAATGCACCACCACTTCGTTCAATGCCAAGTGCCACTGTTCCGGTTCTGTGCGATTGTTGCGAAACAGTCGGCAATGCAGCAAAAGATGTTTGATGACCGGCAGTTTCAGCAACTCGGGACGGTCAAGTAGCGAAATCAATTCGTCAATCTGTATCGTCGAGAGAAAACTTAACGTACCGAGATGCACGGCAAGTACCGGGATTTGATTTGTTCCCATCTGACTGACTGCCCGAAGAATGGAACCATCTCCGCCGAAGACGACGGCAAGATCAGCCTGAACGGAGGAAACATCTTTTTGACCGGTAAAATCTTCGGCAAGGACATTGGCACGTCGTTCGATTTCCGGTCGCAGTCGTTCCACTGCCTCTTGAATACCCGGCTTTGTTCCGTTTCCCAAAAGTATGATATTCATTTTGGTCATACAGGAGATTCTACGCTGTTTTCGGCTTTCGACAAGACTTGCGGACATCAGCGCATCCCTTCCCCTTTTTGTTTTGGTGGTTAAAATCATTCATTCCCGAACCTACTTTGCGAAACAGTGCCTCGCCGATCAGTCAAGACCATTGCACAGAATGCCGATTTGTCCGCCGCCTTCAAAATGCCGGTCGATCTTCCTACGCCCTGGGATGCCGAAAAATTTTTCGGTCGCTCCGCTCCGCTCGAACTCGAAATCGGCACCGGCAAAGGAATGTTCATCAGCAACGCCGCCGGACAGTTTCCGCAGCATAATTTTCTCGGCATCGAAATCAGTGTAAAATATGCCCGATACGCCGCCGCCCGACTGATTCGGCAAAACCGCTCCAATGCCGTGATGGTTTGTGGAGATGCCGCCCGCATTTTGCAGGACGTGATTCCGAGCGAATCTCTTTCAGCCGTTCATGTCTATTTTCCTGATCCGTGGTGGAAGCGTGCGCATCGCAAACGTCGGATTTTGCGCAGCGAAGTGCTACAACTGATCGAAAGCCGGCTGATGGCGGAAGGAATGCTACACTTTTGGACGGACGTGGAAGAGTATTTTCATTCGACGCTTGACTTGTTGGTAAAGACGACGGCACTGCAAGGACCGTTTGATGTGCCGGAGCGGGAAGCGGAAGACGCAATGGACTACCGAACGCATTTTGAACGCCGCACTCGATTGCATGGCGAAAAAGTTTATCGGACTCTGTTCGTAAAAGCGGATTCGGGCAGTCATTGAAGGGTGAACACGTGTCGCCTTGGGCAAAAATTGACATTCCCATCGGTTGGCATAAAGAGACAACCGATACTACACCACGTTCATAAATTGCCTTTTCTCTTTGTGAATTCTTTGCGTCCTTCGTGCCTTTGTGGTAAAAAATTCTTAACCACAAGACCCAAAGGACACAAAGTGAACACGAAGGAAAATACATCTATTGGCGTTGCACGGTATTTTTTTCGCAGGAATATGGTACAATGGAGTATGGAAGCCAATAAAATGTAGCAATCCCATGTACGGTTTTTTGACTCCGGTCGGCGGCGGTGATCCTTTTCCCCTTTCCAAGACGGAACTCACGGTAGGTCGCCATAAATCATGCGATATTGTTCTCAATTTCACCAATGTTTCAAGCAAACACTGCAAATTGGTACTATCAGAAGGATATTGGTACATTCTGGATTTGCAGAGTACCAACGGCGTGAAGGTGAACGGAGTCAAGGTGCAGGACCGTCGGGCGGATCCTGGTGCCACGCTTGCGATTTCCAAGCATTTTTTCAAATTGCAATATGATCCGAAACAAAACGGAGCAACCGGTCTGCCGCCGAACACTACATTACAGGGGGATAACATTCTTTCGCAATCGTTGATGCAGCGGGCAGGTCTAGAAAGAGCCAAAACGCAAGAAACAGTCGCGGATGAACAGTTGGAGGTTGAGTCGGCAGTTTCTGTGCCTCATACGCCGGGTCCTTCGGCGAATCGTACTTCCCGGGATTTTTACAGCGAGTTGGTATTCGATTAAAACGCGAAGAAAAAAGGGTGTGCAACCTCATGCCGCACACCCTCATATTGCGAAAAATAAGACCGATAGAGCAACGCTGAACATCCTGTCCTTGTCGCCCCAACGGGACCTTATTTCCATGCAGTTAGGTTCGTTGAGCGAAACCAAAAGGGAAACTATTTTCGAGAAACCCAGTATGCGGGGCGAAGCATCCCCGTCTCGTCCATAGGTTGGCTTTGGTCCAACGGTGTCCGGTACGTTACCGGATCGGACACACATTCTCGATGTCTTTCCACCATCCTTAGTGGAAAGGTCGAAAATGTACCTTGGGGAATCCCTCCCCCTCACCGTTATCTATCGAATAATTGGCGTAGCAAAATTGATTCCGAAAATTGATAGAATGCGAAAAAGCGGTCTTTGTGTCTGCTGGTTGTGCCGATTGCTCGGATTATACAAAATATAACGGATAAAATGTTAACAAAGGCAATCTGTATCGATTTTGACAGTGATGCGGTTTGGAAAGAATAATTGCCATTTTTCTTTGCGCAATGGATAATTTTTAACCAATTTTCCCAGTTTTACTATTCGACTAAACTGGCAATTCTCCAATGCCGAAAAAGAGAGTACCGGAAATGGTCGATTAACTGACCAGAAGATCGTGCCGTTTTGGAAAGCGTTCCGAATACACTATACATCGATTTAAGGAATCAGAATATGTTAGTCCTGTCCCGATACCGTGATGAAAGCATTTACATTGGCGATGACATTGTCATTACGGTAGTTGACATACGTGGGGATCGGGTGCGCATTGGGGTTCAGGCTCCTTCCGACGTGACCGTCCATCGACAGGAAGTTTACGATGCGATTAAGAATGGTAATTCCCGGGAGTCCGGTTCGGGAGTCAAAAAAGCCGGCTCCCCTTCGTCTCCCCCACTGGGACGGGAGTTGAGCAAACAGAAAGCAAAAGTGTTGGAAAATACTCAGCGGTTACCTGTGAGCATTGACTCGCCAGTCGAATTCGGCGGTCTGACTTCTGATAACGTCGTGTTACCGCAGTGATAATCTTGCTATACTCTACGCACGGAAGAAACGGCGATAATTCCTAAAATAAAGGGGACAAAGCACTACCGTATCCGACCGATTCGCAGTTCATGCAGAATCCGGGAGATTCGATTCTGTTGCCGGGCAAGTTCCTCGACCGCCTGCTTGAACGGACTCAAATCGGGCTCCGGTTTTTCCAACACCCGCTGTATTTCGTCATCGTACCGAGTCGTGCGTTCATTCACCCGACGCTGCATCGAACGAATCATCCGCAACTCCGCCAAAATTTGAATCAGCGGCTCTTCTTCCATTTCTCCGCCTTGCTGCTGTTGTTGCTGATTTTCCGCATTTTCCTGCCGCTCCCGCGCCTCCTCTATCGCTTGTTGAACGGCTTCCAACATCTCCTGCAACGCCTCAATGATTGCTTCTTCGATGTGAAGCGTGATCGTATCCAACGTCGTTTGATCCAGTCGTTTTTTTGCTTCCATCATATCGAATCGGGCTTGCAACAGCGACTCGACCATTGCCTGTGCCGTACCGTCTTCCCGGAGGAGCAACAGATCCGCCTCTGCATCTTCCACGACCGACTGCTGATCCACACCCAATCGGTCTGCCCTGATTTTAACCTGCCGCTGTTCCAGTGGCGGTTCTCCTTCTGTTTCGTCTATCAACTTACCTGTCAGTTCACGAATAATTTGTTCCTGCTGGAGCATCCGCTTGAATCGTGCTTCCAATTTTTCGAGCGTTTGCATCAATTCTTCTTCCCGCAGTTGCCGCAGGATTTTTTCCAATTCCTCTTTGAGCCGTTGCAGTTCCGCGATTGCTTCTTCCTGCTCTTCGATGGCACCTTCTTTTTCCGCTTGTTGGAGTCGCTGTTCCGCTTGTCTCATCCGCTCCAAAGCCCGCTCCATCGCTCGTTGAGTCGGCGTTTGTTCCTGTTGTGATTGATTTTGCTGCTGTTGCTGTTGACTCTGTTCTTGTTGCTGTTCCCCCTCTTGCGATTGTCCTTCCTGCGACTGACTCTCTTGCGACTGACTCTCTTGCGACTGTCCTTCTTGTGATTGACTCTCTTGCGATTGCCCTTCCTGCGATTGACTCTCTTGCGATTGCCCTTCCTGCGATTGACTCTCTTGCGATTGTCCTTCCTGCGATTGACTCTCTTGCGACTGTCCTTCCTGCGATTGACTCTCTTGGGACTGTCCTTCCTGCGATTGACTCTCTTGCGACTGTCCTTCCTGTGATTGACTCTCTTGCGACTGTCCTTCCTGCGACTCCGTAGAGTTGTCCGCACTGTTTTCGTTTTGCGGCGATGTTCCTTCGTGTTCGGCAATGCGGTCTCGGAGCGTTTGTGCCTGCGACCGGATATTGCGTTGCTCTTTTTCCAACACCGGCAGATTCTGCGACTCCTGCTGTTGCGTTTGGGTTTTCAGAATTTTTTCTCGTTGCAGAATCTCTTCTAAATCTTTGAGAAATTCTTTGATAGTTTCCTTTTCTTGTTCCCGTTTTTCGTCCCGGCTGGCATTTTCGAGCAATTTGAGCAACAGGATCAAATCTTGTTCGATTTGCGTTTGACCGGCAACGGCATCGGACAACTGGCGACGTTCCAGAGTGTTCACGAGCGCGGCGAACCGCTGGACGAGCAGTTTGTCTTTGCTTTCGAGGAGTGCCTTTTGGAGCAACATTGCCTGCTGCGGATTGGAACTGCCCGACGTTTCGGAGAGCCGGAGCAAAATTTGTTCGAGTTGGGCGTATCGACCTGCCAAACTTCGTTGCTTATCGGTCAATTCTTGTGCTTGTAAGGACACAGCGAATGTCAGTATCAATGCAGGAAAAAAGAAATGTTTGAACATTTTACGCAGAAGATTTCGAGGAACACCACGATCCCCATTATCCGATATTGCGAAAAAAATTGCAAGGGCAAGCGCAAGAGTGGCACCCGCAAGAGGTGCATAAAAATTTAGTTGCGAATTTAGGCAAGACGAATACCTTGCTCCAACGGAGCAACACAAGGTAGCCGGGGGTGTAGCGCAGCGGACCCTCGGACAAGATTGTCCTCATCACACCCGCTGCCAACGGCGGCGCACAACCCGCAGTGTTGTGGCACCCCGTTGGGGCAAGTCCGTCTGTTACCGTCTCGATTGCAGATACACCCGGCACTGCGTTAAAAATTTTTGATAACCGGCACTCTGGTAATCAGGGTACGTCCACGGCAGCGGTTTCCATTGTTTCTGCGTGTACATCAATGTCGTTTCCGCAAAAATGCCGTCGGACATATAAATACGATGAGCGTGATCCTTCGTCGAAGCCAAGATCAACTTACCCAAGTCGATGTAGCCCGGATCAATGTTCAGCGGACGTTCGACCGAACCATCGGCAAACGCTTTGAACTCCTCTTCCCAGTCGTTGGTTAAACATTTGATCTTTGGCAACGCGTCGGGAGTGATAAGTTTTTCGAACGCCCAGAGCCGCTTCGGAAGAGTGACTCCCATCGTGGCGGCGTAATAATCGGTAAACGTTTCAAAGGGAAACTCTTCACTTTCCAGTGCTAATGTTCCCCATTGGGATTCGGCACGTTTTCGCACCCATTCAAAAGCGGAGGCATTGGAACTGAACACCGCCATAAACAGCAGTACCGGTTTGGGATAACGGATCGAACCCATGGAATTCCATATTATACCACACAATGTCATCAGATGACATTTTCGACAAAAAATATATGGTGGAGATTTCAATTTTCAGGTGCGTTCCCAATGCTGTAACTTACGAATCGTACCAAGTTCTATCTGTCGGATTGCGATGTTGCAAGTCGTTGTATTTCAAAAATTTGAAAGAAATTCGCCGTAAAATTAGTCGTGAATTACCAGACGCAATACCGTTAAATTCGGTATTTTTTACCAAAATTGCAAAGTCTATTAAACCGATACAATCGTTCTGCCGATATAAACGAATGAATAATTGTACTTTTACGGAAAAATTGCCTGCCCCCCCCCAGGGAATGCCGGTCGCTTTCCATCAGAAGGAGTCTAGGATGTTAAATAGAACTTTGTTATCGTCGGTCATGGTCGCCGTCCTGTTCGTCATCGGCACGTCCGTATCTACCCACGCCGAAGAAAAAATCTTCACTTTTAACATTGGAAATTCCGTCATTCTCGGTCAAGATCATGGCGTAAGAGGTCCCACCTTTTTCGATAAAATGAAACAATGGGGCAGCCGATTATTGCAAGACGACAGCCACGATGCAAACTCACATCGACCACCCGTAGTGGCTCCGCCTGCCATGACGATTCAACCGCCGAAACCGCCGACTGCTCTGGAAGTTCGGGAATCGCATAATACCTCTGTTACGCCGAACCAAAGTCCGCAACAGCCCCGCGCCGGAACTGCTACCACAAACACGGCGCAGCCTCGGATGAGCATGTTAACGACAACAATGCCCAGCAACATTGTGGACGAGGCGGTCAACGAAGGGAACAACTCAACGTTTGCTACCATGCGTACCATACGGGATATGGTCTTCACGCCAGCACTGGAAGATGCAGCACAAACCACCCGCAAGTTGTACAATTCACCGACAACGACAACGTTGGTACCGTTAGCACCCTCTGATTTCGATAATAGCGTCAGAAATTTTACCAGAGATTTCGAGAACACTCCATCACCGCCGCAGCCTTTGCGAAACATCGACGAAGGGGCAGTGCCGCAGCCGACACCGGTGATGTCCCCTTCGCAGCAAGCCATCGAGCGTATTGCTCAAGCGGAAATCCCGCGACCGGCAAATCGACTGACCACCAGTGCGAGTCCGAGTCTTAAATTTGAACTCGAAGAACCGCCGAGCGTTGTCATCAATCAGGAAATCACTTATCGCATTCGTGTTCAAAATGTTGGCGATGCTCATGCCGAAGGAGTAATCGTGAAAACGGAAATCCCCTCGTGGCTTGATGTGCGGCACGCGGATACCGATAACGGCAAAGTGACCAGGGTTCCCCGTGAGGACGGTTCTGGAATTACCGACCTCGTTTGGGAAATGAATCGCATCAATCAAGGGGCAACGAATATGCTCGTGTTGCGATCTATTCCGCAACAGCGTCGCACGATTGAATTTCCGATTACATACGATTTTCACAAACCGGCAATCAGGGCACGAGTCGAAGTTCAGGAACCACGTTTGGAAATGGAACTAATCGGCTCTGACGATGCTCTCTGGAACGAAATCGTTACTTACACGCTCGTAGTCCGCAACGTCGGAACTGGATACGCCGAAAACGTTCACTTGAATTTGCTGCAGAGCAGCTCCGAGGAGGGATTTTTGGATTTTCCCGAACCGTTACCGCCGGGAGGAAGCCAGGAAGTCCCCATCCAAATCCGTGCCGGTAGAGAGCAGGAGTACATCGACCTTGCCGTTTTGGCGACCGGTGCGCATGATTTGAAAGGGGAAGTCAAACGGCGAATTCGAGTGTTACGTCCAAAATTGGAAATACTTGTCCAGACATTGCCGCTCCATTTTGTGGACAACACGGCGGAAATTGCCATTCGGGTGCGGAACGTGGGAAGTGCGGATGCGGATAATGTTCACATCAATGCGGAACTTCCACTGGGCGCAGTGTACGAGACCAGTAACGAAGGAGGCATGCCGGCGATTTTGCGGCAGCAGAACTGCGTGGAATGGCGAGGCAAATCCATTGCGAAAGGGGAAATGCAGACGTTTACATTGGCTTGCAAGCCGCAACGTGAAGGGGAGTGCCGGGTTTCGGTGGAGGCAAGCGAGCCGGGCGGCAGTCTTTTGGTCGCCGGAAACGGCTCGTTCATAGCAAAAGCCATTGTGGAATTGGAGTTGGATGTTCTCAAACCCAGTGGTCCGGTCGAGTTAGGACAGGAAGCGGAATACACGGTGCAACTCACGAATAAAGGAACGAAAGCAGCGGAAAATGTATCGGTTTCCTTGACGTTTGGCAAACAACTCGAACCGGTTGCGGTGAAGGGTGGAGGAGCGGACTATGACGATGGACAGGTATTCTTTGAAAAGATACCGGCAATTTTACCGAAACAGACGATTACGCTTGCGGTGGTAGCCAGAGCGGATCAACTGGGAATGGCACCGATCCGAGCGGAAGTGAGTGGAGCGGACATCCAGTTGACGAAAGGCTTGTCTTCGTATATTTTCAGTCAATCGGCAACGGTAACGGCATCGGGACAGTCGCAAGATGAGATTTTTAGGTAAAATTCTTGGTTTCGGTGTGATTGGTTTAGTCTTGTGTTACAAGAAGTGCGTGAGTCCGTTTTTGCCTCACATGTGCCGATTCGAACCTTCGTGTAGTACGTACATGATCGAGGCGATTCGCAAGTATGGTGTGATTCGCGGAGTGTTGAAGGGTATCTGGCGGATATGCCGCTGTAATCCGTGGAATCCGGGCGGATATGATCCTCCGTGAAAGTTGATGCGTTCAAATTATGATGCACTCGCAATCCAGACGAGCGATTTTCACCCTATTTCTCTGGACTCCCGCCTTCGCGTGAGTGACGAAAAAACGAACTTGCATATCTCGTGCTCTCCCTGACTGGAAATTTGTAAAACATCATGTACAATTTCAGTTATCGAATGAAGAACATTGACACACCCATGAGCAATCCAAACGAACTCAACATCGGATCAAGCCGACCGCCCGGAACCTGCGTTTCTTGGGAAGAAGCGAAAAAACGGTACGGCGAAATACAGGGAAACGAAGAGCAAATCGAACGCATCTGGCGTGAAAACGATGCCGAAGCCTACGATTATTTCTGGCAGTGTCTCCTGTCGTTTTGAGAAAAATCAGAGCCGCAATCGTAAGACTGCGCAACACCCATCGGAGAACCACATGAACGCATCAGACAAAGAAACCTTAAAAGAATCGCTCGCCGCCTGCGATGAGTCGGCAGCCATGTCCGCCATTGATCGATTGAGCGGCGATGGTGTTCCCGCCAATGAAATTGTGGCGATCTGCAACGAGGGGATGGGACTGCTCGGCGAGCGGTTCGATCAAGGAGAAGCCTTCATTCCCGACTTGATGTTTGCCGGAATGATTATGAAAAAAATCATGCTTAAACTCGCCCCGGAACTTTCGACCGAACAATCCGAAAAGCGGGGTAAAACCTTCGTCATCGGAACGGTCAAGCACGACGTGCACGACATCGGCAAAGACATTGCGGCAACAGTGTTGCGTGGAAATGGGTTCAACGTGATTGACTTGGGCGTTGACGTTGCGCCGGAGAAATTTGTGGCGGCAATTCAAGAACACAAACCCGAATTCGTCGGTATGAGTCTTTTGCTCACGACCTGCTACCGGTCAATCACGGAAACGATGCAAGCGATTAACGATGCAAATTTGCGGAACGGCATCAAAATCTGTGTGGGTGGAGCGGCGGCAAGCGAATTGGTTGCCGAGCGTTGCGGATTGGACTACTATGCCGCTACCGCCGTTGATGGGGTGAACTGGGCAAAAAGTTTTTGACCTTCGCAAAAAAAAGCGAATGCTCACTGCCTGCGCAGAGATAGCGCTGTATCTTTGGAAGTTTATTGCACCACGTCTATACTAACCGAACGACTATTTTCGGCTCCGTGCAAATCCCGCCGGGGTGTCGTCAGAAGTGGCAACTCTGGAAGGAGCGTACCTGCGTGACGATGCAAAACCCGCCGCCTCAGCCGCGACTGGTGACGGCTTCGGCAACTCCCGCACCAAAACAGAACGATTCGGTACAGGTCGCGCGTCGGCAACTTTCGGTGCTTCTACCGGTAACGGAGAAACTCTTGGTGAAGGTTCTTGCGTCTGTGCCATAACCTTCGGTTGCTCTGCCATCGGCAACGGGGAAACTTTCGGTAAAGGTTCTTGCGTCTGTGCCACGACCTTCGGTTGCTCTGCTACTGGTAACGGAGAAACTTTCGGTAAAGGTTCTTGCGTCTGCGTCATAACCTTCGGTTGCTCTGCCATCGGTAACGAAGAAACTTTCGGTAAAGGTTCTTGTGTCTGTGCCACGACCTTCGGTTGCTCTGCCATCGGCAATGGAGAAACTTTCGGTAAAGGTTCTTGCGTCTGTGCCATAACCTTCGGTTGCTCTGCCATCGGCAAAGACTCCGGTGTCCGTGCCGCTACCTTCGGTTGTTCTGCCATCGGTAACGGGAAACGACTCGGCATTGGCTTCACATCCGCAAATTTCGGTTGCTCTCCACCTTTCACTGAGAAAGGATCAGGTGGCACCGCAACCACTGACGGATTCGGCGACGCAACAGGAGTGCGAGGCTCGATTGCCTTGACCTCATTAAATTTGACTCCGTCGTCCACCATCGGCAACGGATTACGCTGCGTAGCCGCCACCTCCATCGGACTGGGCGGAACCGCGATTGGTGTCAGCGGTTGGATATTCCGCACTTCGCTAAACTTCGGCATCTCTCCCGCCGTCGAAAGAGGATTGTTCGGTATCGCCGCCACCTCCACCGGACTGGGCGGAACCGCGATTGGTGTCAGCGGTTGGATATTTCGCACTTCGCTAAACTTCGGCATCTCTCCCGCCGTCGAAAGAGGATTGCTCGGCATCATTGCTACCACCGGCGAATCAGGCTCGGTAATCGCTATCGGCTGTTCCTCTCGCTTGATTTCGGCATATATCGGCAACTCGTCCATTACAGGGAATGGATCAATCACCGGGAACGAATCAGCAACGGCAGGTGCCGGTGTTACAATGTTTACCAACATCTTCGGATAATCCGATTCTTCGCCGGGAACCTGCGGCAGTTTCACGAGCGAACGCGCAGGAGTATAGTGTTCCAATGGATCCATCGGTACAACTTCGATAGGCATCTCCGCAGGCGGCGGATTCTTTCCAAATGCCGCCACTTCTGGGGCATTTGCCGAGATAAATCGACTACGGTCACTCTGAATGATTTTTATCGACTCCGGCGGCGACATTGCCGGTCGTGTCTGTTCGGTACGAATACTTGCAATGCTGTAAACGTTTTCTTCCACATTGGGAACCGACGAAATAGTGCGAATCCCCGGCGACTCACGACGAGCCATGACGGCGGAAGGAGATTGCAGGACATCAACATCTCGGACGGGCAGTTGACGCGGCGACCGGGCAATTTCCGTTTTTTCCGCAGACGGGACGGTTTCCAATGCGATGATTTCCTTCGGACGCGCCGCCATGTCTTTCGGACTTTCTTCGACTGGCACGATTTCGTCGATACGGGGCATCTTTCTTGCTTCCGCTACGGAATAGGAAGGTAATGCTGCTATGAGTGGAACACCGGCAATAGAATCAAGCAGATTCAATCCGCCAGGCGGAATTTGACGGAGCGGATTGGTCGCCGTAGAACGGCTGACGGGTTTTGCACCGTTGGGCACCACACGAATCGGCGGAGTGTTGTATCGCTCCAAATTCTCGGACATCGGCGATGGCGGAGACGACGTTTTCGGTTCCGTTCGAGTCGGCGAAATAACTTTGATGAGTTGCTGCTCCGGCGCATCACTGACCGAGTCGTTTTCGATGATCAGAATCGGTGAAAACGGATCACGCTTGTTTTGTTGTTCCGTCGGTTGAATAACCGGCAACGGTCTCGCATTGTTCGGTATCATTCGCACTGCCGCCTGCGTCACGGTCGATTCCGTCGGCGGTCCCAGTCTTCGGACAGCGGGATCCGGCTGGTTTGCCGGCGGATTCATCGGACGCAGTGCCGCATCAAAGGGATCAATCGGCGGAGCAGCAGGAATAGCGGCAATCGTTGACGGAGTAGCGTTTGGTCTTCCCGGATTCGTCGGTGCCGGAATGAATGGAGGTTGTCCCACCGGCGGAGCGGCGATACGTTGTTGGTCGGCAATCATCTCTCTCGCTTCCGCAAGAAAATTTTCTTGCCGCACTCGTTGAACGACTTCGGGAGGTGTGTACGGCGGACGACCCGCCACCGCATTGTTACCGGTCGGCACCGGCGAATTTCCGGCGAGTTGTGCTTTCTGCTCGGCAAATTCCGCTCGGCTGATGTCCCCTTTGGAACGGTAAATTCGGGCAAGTTCCAGATAGGCTTCCCTTTCGCCGACGGCTAATTTCAAATAACGCAATCCTTCGGCTTCCCGCGACACTTTCTGCGAAGCGATGAGACTTCCGAGCGTGAAGAGAACCTGTGGATTGTTCGGATCAAGATCAAACGCCTTTTTAAGTAATTTTTCCGCCTCGTCGAAATCTTTGCGATCCGCATGAAGTTGGGCATAATCTCGCAAAACGAGAGCGTTTCGCGGATCGAGGTCGATGGCTCGGCGGAACAGGGTGGCACTTTCGGTGAACTTCTTGTTCCGTGCCCGAATAACGGCAAGGCGATGGAGTGCCGACGCTTCCATTCGAGGGAGTCGATATTTTTGAGCAAGTTCGCGGCACTCTTCATATCGAAATTCGGCTTCGATGGGATCGTTTTGTTGTTCGGCGCGGACGGCGGTAGAAAATAGTGTTTCACATTCTCGTTGCCAGCGGGGGTCTTGGGCGCACAACGAACAGGCGAGGAAGACCGAAACCATAATGGTCAAGGCAATCCGACAACATGAGCAGAAGTGAGGAATGGCTTTGTTTGCGTCCTGCATGGAATTACTCTCTTTCCGAAACCGAAATGGGATTTTGGCAGAGTCGTACCCTTCTTGCCGGTTTTATCGGCACTGCATAAGAGAAATGTCTATTTTTTTGCCGATCCCGATAGTTTTAATGAATAGGAGGATTTCGCATGTTATACCGATTATGCCGATTTTTCGGATAATTCGGGAAAAAAGAGGGGAAATGCCCAAATTCTGCCGATAAACGTGATACGTTTTCGATTCAACATCCCCCTAACTTCCATTTCATCATGTCTGCCATTTCTTCTCTGACTCCTGGTCCAACTTCGTATTCTTCGTTTGCAACCGATTCGGATCGGATGAACGAGTTGACGATGAGCGATTTTATCAAAATGATGGTTGCCGAACTCGAAAATCAAGACCCGCTGGAACCGATGAGCAATACGGAAATGCTCCAGCAGATTAGCCAAATCCGGTCGATTACGTCGAATGACCGATTGACGAACAGCATTGAGTCGTTGTCAATCGGGCAGGCGTTATCGACGGCTTCGAGTTTGATCGGCAAGACGGTTACAGGGGTGAATTCTTTGGACCAAGAGGTCGAGGGCAAAGTGGACAAGGTAACGATAGAGAATGGCGAGGCAAAACTTTACGTGGGTTCTTCGATTATCAATGTCGGTAATGTAACAGGCATTGCAGGGTGAGATTCTATCAAAACACAAAACAAATTATGGAACTGCAAGGTTTAACTATTGTACAAGTACGCAAGCGGCGGCAGGCTTAACGGGAAACAGAGCATCTAGATCCGCCGAGGCTTCTGCATTAATTACATAATGTCTTCGTTGTTGGACAGTAACTGCTGGTCGCGGCGGTTCCCTGTCTTCCGGCAGTGCCGCTAATACCGGCGCAGGTGCCGTCGGCAACTTAACCGGATTCATCATGGCAAGGTTATCCAAAGCCAGTTTCTCCGTCGCAGGAGTCGGAGCAGGTAATCTCGGAACCGGCGCTGTCGAAATCGATAGTGGTGAACGTGTCATTGCCACCATCGGTTGTGGAGCAGAAATCGGAATCGATGCGGCCGGAACCGGTATCGGAACCTTCTTATCGAAAAATTCCGACCGAGATCGGGGCGGGACGACAGGCACCGCCGCAATAATAGCAATCTCTTCCGGCGGAGCGATCATAGTCTCCTTCGGGCGAGCCATTGACGGTGCTGGTGGTAATGTCCGTACCGTACTGGGGACCGCACTAACAACTTCGGCGTGGGGTAATGGAGTCACGACTCTCACCGGTGTTGCCGGAGGCTGCACTGATGGTTTCGGAGTTGATGCGATGAGAACAGGAGCAGAGTGCACAATCTCCTGTCTTGACATCCCCGGCGTTCCCCATTGTCTTTCTGCCGCTGCCAATTTTTCGGTATTTCCTTGTTCTCGATAGATTGACGCTACAATTTCTTTGGCTTCCGCTTCGGAATAAATAGACTTGAAATACCGGAGCCCTTCGAACGTTTTGTCTTGCAAAACCAAACAGCGGGCGAGCATCCTTATCAGGTACTCATCGTTGGGAGATTGCGCGAGTCCTTGTCGAAGAATAAGTTCCGCTTTATGTAAATCGCCGATATTCATCAAAAATGTGGCATAATCAGAAGCAATCGCCGGAATCTGTTTTGGAGTAGCATTTTTAAGGGCTAGTCCAAAGTGCGTATTTGCCTTACTGACATCATTTTGATCGGCATAATTCTTCGCCACACGCTGGTGCGACATTGCCGATGCTCCATCTGTTCCTGGCACGCTGGCTCCCGCTTCATTCTTGGCGACGGGACTTTGGTAAGAACGGATCATCGAAATCAAATCTTTCCCCAACTTCGGCGGGGCTGCCAACGCAAACTGCGGAGCAATTCCAAGCCAAATGCAGACAAAAACTGTAATGACGCGAATTCGGGAAAACATGCGAATCAAATTCGGACAACGAGCCGTCGCATCATGTTTCGGAAAAAGTGGCATCCGGGATTGAAAATAAGAATCAACAGCGTCATATTCCTTTTTTAGGGCTAATCCGATTTAATCCGTCTAATCCATTTTATCCTCAAATATAGATTTATTATCATTATCACGTCTCACGGTTTTTGCAGATTGCTAAAATTGTGAAAGTTGCATCGTTTTAACACATGTGCATTAAAATAATGCGTATTTTTTGTGTCGTTTTGATGCATTTGTTGTTTTTTGAATCATTTGTGATGTTTGAACTCATTGTAACGGTTTGCAAACAAAAGAGTTGCAACTTTTTTGGATTTTCCTCTTTTTGGAATCTTTTTTGCATGTTATACTACTGTATATGGGGAGCCATTTCGAGCTTTTATGGGTGGTTTATGCCCTCACAACCAATGTATCGGATCTCTAGCAATGGCTGGCATGGTCCACAGATAATGAAAGGGAATGCAACAACAATGTCCACTAAAAGAATTTTTACCTTGTGTACTACACTGGCCGTTTCGATGACGTTCGCAACGGCAGCACTTGCAGAAACATTGAAAATGGAGCCGAGGGATGTCGCTCCTGCGTTTCGTTTCACGATGACAGAAAACGGAGGTACTGTGCAAAATTACTGGGATGGAATTCAGACTAGAGATTTGGATACTGACACTGCATTCAGGTTGTTCTGTACAGACCTTTACACATACACCAGTAATGCTTTTAGTTATGGCGGTCAAAGCTATAATACGACGAGCCTTGCCGATTCGCCATTCCATAACGATTTACAGAAAGCGCAACTCCAATCATTGTTTGATCATGTTTACACAAAGGCATACAATGACGATTATGCCTACAATAATGATGCTAACAGCACGCTTTACGGTTCGCTTCTCCAGTTTGCCGTTTGGGAAATCGTCAACGATACAGGAGACTATTTGTCCCTTCGGGATGGCGGAGACCTTCGTTTTATCAATGCAGAAGTTCTCAGCCCTTACGGAACGTACGTTAAGTCCACGGAGACATTGGAATTGGCATTGAGCACGTTGGATTCGTGGTTCTATGCAATTCTCAATGATGCTTGGGACGAAATCGGTTATGCTGAAGACAAAGTCAATTTAACTGTCTATATTGCTGAGGGAGGTTCACACCTGAGTCAGACGTTCATTGGAATTGATCCTTATGGTAAGACTGCAACACCTGAGCCAATGACAATAATGATTGTCGGTTTGGGAATAGCAGGAGTTGGCGCAGCGGCAGCCAGACAGCGGATGCGAAAAAAATAGGAGAGCACCGGACTTTTTGACCGGTGTTTGGTGAGAGAACATCGTTCAAGGACGGAATCTGAAGAGCGGGAATGGCTTATTTCCCGCTCCTTTTTTGTACCTTATTCGTGTCCTTCGTGCCTTAGTGGTAGAATTTTCTTAACCACAAAGACACAAGGGCACAAAGTGAACACGAGGAAAAAATATATCTACTGGCGTGGCACGATATAGGAACTGTCCCAGAATAACATTTTCAAACCGTCATTCCACTTCGTTTCATTCCGGCTTTTGTTTGCCGTCGTTCACAAAAGCCGGAATGGAGCGCAGCGCAATGACGGATATCTTATTATGGCAAAATTTACCACCGCTTCGTCAGTCCGGCGACAAACGAATCCGCCGAAATGGTACTCGATACTTTACCCGTTAACATGGTACCCTCTGGTAACTGTAATCTTGC
>Ga0082212_10004820_pt1 | contig 18626 bp, 14 predicted proteins | sample TergutNt197P3_FD_71548 | JGI IMG/M metagenome (GOLD analysis project Ga0082212, IMG submission 71548) | Neocapritermes taracua P3 segment gut microbial communities from Petit-Saut dam, French Guiana - Nt197 P3 | ecosystem: Host-associated > Arthropoda: Insects > Digestive system > Gut ...
AATTCGATTCCCTATGCGGACAGCCATCAGGTATACTTCGGCAGCAGAGACGGCAAACTCTACGCACTGTCACGGGAGAACGGTCAGGAGATGTGGAATTTCCGCACGAACAGCCAGATAAACTCGCAGGTGGAACGCTACAAGGATCACGTCATTTTTGTCGGAGACGCCGACGCTATTTATTTTCTTTCACCGGAAGGGCAGGAGAAGTTCCGCATCAACAATCCCGGCTGGTACAATTTTACTTTTAACCTGAACGATGACGTGATGTTCTTTGCCACCGGTCCCCAGGTCAGCCAGGTTGGCCCCTACGACATTAACCGGCGGGAATTTCTATGGTTCATTCCGTATCATGAAATTGCCGCCACCTGGTATTCTTTTGCCGCGGTACGAAAGAACCTGGTATTCTTTGGAACCGCCGACACCGACTATTATAATGTTGAACTGGGTTTCTACGCTTTTGACCGCTGGACGGGAAAAATGGTCTGGAACCGTCACAGCGAAGGCGTTTTCCCTTACCCTGAATGGGATGAATATGCGATATGGGAAAATTTTTTACGGGATCTTGAGATGCTTGACTTTATGGCCCCGACAATCTGGAAAAATCTGGTGATCTTTACCGGGGGAGACACGGTTGCCCGCGCTTTCGACGCAGAAACCGGAACTCCCCGATGGGAACGAACCTTTGACTCGCCGATTGCCTGCACTTCCACGGTCGCCGGCAACCGCCTGTACTTCGGGCTTGTTGGAGACGACCGGCATCCCCCCCGCCTCGTTTGCCTTGATGTGCATGACGGCAGACTTCTCTGGTCAATGGAAACCGAGGGTTCCCTTCTTTCCTCTCCGGTAATAGCCGGCAAGCGTATTATTTTCGGCACCGACGAAAGCGTATTTTACGTACTGGAATCGGTTTTTTAGATCGGCGTAATTGTAAAACTCTTTTTGATATTTTTCACGCAGAGGCGCAAAGAACGCAAAGGGAAATAGTGAACATTTTTTTACAGATCAGCATCATGAATTAGCATGAACTATTTACAATCGATCAAGTGCCTTGTTCTCATTCGTTCACGAGCTTCCAGAAGGAGAGTATGGATTTTTTCTTCCAATTTTTTCTTTGGCATAAGTTCTGTCCAGTATTCAGCGACCATAATGCCGTCTTTATCCATTTCCAGTAATTCAATCTGTTCACGGCTGTCTCCGGCGCAAAGAATAAGGCCGATGGGTTCGTTTTCATCGGGTTGCCGTTCATACCTGTTGAGCCATTTTAAATACAGTTTCATTTGGCCTTGATACTTCGCCTGAAATTTTCCTATTTTAAGTTCAATAGCCACAAGCCTCTTTGATTTACGGTGATAGAAAAGAAGATCAAGGTAAAAATCCTCTCCGTCTATTATCATGCGTTTTTGCCGTTCCACAAAGGCAAAGCCTTTCCCCAATTCCAGAATAAAGCTTTCAAGATCACGCAAGATGGCTTCTTCGACATCTTTTTCCAGATATGCGCTTTGTAAATCGAGAAAATCCAGCATATAAGGGTCTTTGAATGTGTTCAGTGGGATTTTTGATTTTTTTGAAATTTGTGTATTGGCGATTTTGGTGCGCTCGAAGCATTTCATCTCTATTTCATGCCGTAAATCCCGAACACCAAGAATATTCCGAATTGATAAATTGGCATAAAATAATCTTGATTCCATGGTTCTTAATGGGATAATTACCAAAAAGTGAGACCAGCTTAATTGTCGTGACAGTGTAACGACAATCTTCTTTTCAGGGAAACATTCTGCGAACTGTAACATCCTTCGAAGATTTTTTTCTTCAAAACTGCGGCCATATTCGGAAGATAGTTTCTCCGCAAGTTTAGAGATTACCTGCGCTCCGTATTCGGCACGTTTGTTGTTTAAAATCTCATCGTTTATTCTTTTTCCAATTTGCCAAAACAACAGATTAACTGTACTTTTTGCCTGTGATATTGCTTTTTGCTTGCTTTTTTCTATGAGTGAAGAAAGATCTTTGTAGAGGGAATCTATTTTGAGGGAGCTGTCGATTTTTATTAGTTTATTTGGCATTGGGTGTCATCTCCTTCACAGTTTAATTATGGCGAATTCGCCATAATTAGTGTTCTACCTTAATTAGTTTCAATTCTTTCTGCATTACAAAATTGTCAGAATTCCCCAGCGACATAGTTTTATCACCCATACAAGAACTTATACACATTAAAATACGAAGCCCAGGGCTGCTGGCCTTCGTCGCTGGTGACAATGTTTTTTGCCAATACGCAGGCGCGGCGTAGCGAGAAAACCGCAGCTCCGTCGCCGAGGCATTTTTCGCGGTGGGCCTTTTCTCCCGCCGCCGGAACATACGCCGCCTCACCGTCAATGCCGGTGTAGCCAAAGCCCCAGAGCAGCGAGGACAGCGATCGCTTCTTGCTGCCGGCGGGTATGCGATAACATTCCGCCCTTTTTACAACAATCCCGTCGGGTAACGCTGCGTTCATCTTTGCGGCAAATTCAGCCGGCTGTACGGCATGGGAAAAGTCGACGGCGGCAATTTCCGCCCCGGCGCTTATGCCGACGGAAAGCGGGCTGACGATCTCCAGCTTCGCCAGGGGGTTAAAACCCTGTGTGTACTGTACGTCGATTCCAGCGCGTGTCATTGCCATCGAAAAAATTTCTATCAGACTCAAATGCCCGTGAAAAACGGCGCTGCCTTCTTTGGTAAAAGAAAACAACAGCCGCCAGACGGTAGGATCGGATTTTGAATTAGGGACTGGGGAATGGGGAATGGGGATCAGGGATCGGGGACTAGGGAGTGGGGGTTGTTGTTCGAGTACTCGCGTTACTTCCGTGCTAAATTCTGATACTTCGAAGTCTGAACCCCCTTCTTCCCTCTGCGTACTCTGCGCCTCTGCGCCTCTGCGTGAAATATTGCAAACAGATTCCTCCCTCTGCGTGCTCGCGAACCAAAGGTTCGGCGCCTCTGCGCCTTGGCGTGAAATATTCCGAACGATATTATTCCCAGCACAAGCACCGCAGGGAGCAGTGCAGTTTTCTTCGCAGGTTATTGTCATTTTGGCTTTGTCGGATTTTTCGAGTTCTTTTCGCAAATACGCGGGCGATACGCCGGAAACAATGGACTGCCAGGGCGGCGGGGTGGCGGGGTCCTTCGCGCCGAGGAAATTGCCAACCAGCGCGGCGTTTGTTTCGATAACGCCCTGCCACGCTTCCCTGTTGATGAATTCCTGCCATGCGTCGAGCCTGCTGCCTGCGCGGAAAGCCGCTTCGGCCAGATCCCCCGCCCGCTCGTCGCCCCGGCTTAAAATCCCCTCGATCATGGATACCAGTGAGTCGGAGGCGCTTACCTTGTGGCCTTTGGTTTTAAGCCGCGAGCGGATAAAAGCGAGTTTCGCGGCGGCGGTTTCGCTGCCGAGCTGCCGCGCCCACTGGTACGGGGTATGGGGTTTCGGCACGAATATTCCCACGTTGATATTGAAGTGCATGGATGTTCTGCGGGATACATTGCAAATAAAATGTACTATCGCTTCTTCTTCAGATACGCCGCCCTGGACATCGGGCGGCGGCGGAACGGGCAGGCCGATCATGAAGTAAAATTTTGCCCCGCGCCAGCCGTTCCGTTTCGCTTCATGCAGAATCTCCACCACCGAATCTTCGGCTACCTGCTTGTTTATCGCCATCTGCCAGAAGTCAAGCGGGGTTTCGACGGCAAAGGTCAGGCCGCTTTTGCGGGTTTGGGAAATTTTTTCCAGCAGGGACAGCGAAAAGGTCGAAACCCGCAGCGAGGGCAGTTGAAACGAAACGTGCCGCGCGGAAAAGCGGGCGTTCAGATCGTCAACCAGATCGCCGATGCCGTTGTAGTCCCCGGTGGAAAGCGAGGAAAGGCTCATCTCGCGGTAGCCGCCCAGGATAATAAATGCCTCGGCTTCGCGGACAAGGGCCGCGCGGTTCTTCTGCCGCATGGGGCGGTACCAGTAACCGGCATGGCAGAAACGGCAGCCGTTGGGGCAGCCCCGCATGATCTCAAGCGTGCCGTGGTGCTGGACGGTCTTCATGCCGGGAACGGGAAACACCGAGGGCGGATCTTCCCGCTTTGCAAAATCCGCGTCAACGGCGCGATATGCCTTTTCCTTTCCCCTCACCCAGACATGGGGATGTCCGGCGATACGCTCAAGCAGCGCGGCACGTCCCCCGCCATTTTGCCGTATCTCCCGCAGTTCCGCCGCCAGGTCAAAAAAACCCGCCTCGGCTTCGCCTATCCAGAAGGCGTCGACAAAGGCGCTGTACGGCAGCGGGTTGGACACCGCCGGCCCTCCGGCAATTATCAGGGGATCGTCTTCGCCGCGCCCCTCGCAGCGCAGGGGGATGCCGGAAACGTCCAGCATGGCAAGTATGCCGGAAAAACCCAATTCGTAGCCCAGGGTAAACAGCAGGAGGTCGAGGCTTTTCAGGCTGATACCGGTGTCCAGGCCATACAGCGGCAGCCCCCTGTCCCTCAGCAGATTTTCAAAATCGGGCGCGGGGGCGAAAGCCCTGTCGCAGGAGATGCCGGAAATATTGTTAAGGTTATTGTAAATAATTCTGAACGCCTGGTTGGACATTCCGATCTCGTACAGGTCGGGAAAGGCGATAAGGGTCTGAAAAGCGGATTCCTTTTTGGCAAGCCTGCCGTACTCGCCGCCGCAGTAGCGGGCCGGTTTTTCCACGCCCAAAAGACCCGCCCCCATGTCCACCAGGGGATCGACATAGCGCCTAATGGACGTACCTTCTGACGTATATGCTCATGGCAACACCGATTCCCAGCATTGTCGAAATCATCGAAGAGCCGCCGTACGACATAAACACAAGGGGAATGCCGGTAATCGGCATAATGCCCATCGTCATGCCGACATTGACGAGAAAGTGAAAACTGTACACACCGGCAAGCCCCGCGCAGATATAGGAGGCAAAGGGATCTGTGGTTGTTTTCATTATATGCACAAGCCGCAGACAGATTATCAGGAACAGGGCGAACACAATAATCCCGCCGATGAATCCCGCCTCTTCGGAAAATATCGAAAAAATAAAATCGGTGCTCTGCTCGGGGAGGAAGCGATACTGGCTCTGCGTCCCCTGCAGATAACCCTTGCCGGAAAAGCCCCCGCCGCCGATGGCGGTTTTCGACTGGATAATGTTCCAGCCCGCGCCCCGTGGGTCTACGCTGGGATCGAGAAACACGATAAGCCGCATGATCTGGTAATTCCTCAGCAGCTTGCGTCCCATGTAGGAGCCGCCCAGAGAAAGAACGATAATGGCGACAACGTAAAGCATCCAGTAAAAATAACGTTTGCGGTATTTAACAAAACCAAAAACGGCAATGGCGGATATGATCAGCAGGGCGAGAATAATTATCGCAACAAGGCGGACGTTGGTCAGCAGCACAAGCGCGGGTATTGTCTTTTTGAGGATATAGGTCTGCCACAGCGGCAGGACGGTCAGAATGCCGGTAAGAAAAATTACCGATATCGAAAAGATCACATAACGGATAGACAGACCGGCCATAAAAGTTATGGAAAGCAGAATCGGTATAAAGACAAGGGCGGTTCCCAAATCCGGCTGGACAAGCACTATCCCCATGGGGATAAAGACGATGAGGCAGGATACAAGAAAGCGGACAAAAGAGCCGCCGCTGCGCCTGGTATCGGCAAGGTAGCGGGCAAGAAAAATAATGGTAGTAATTTTTGCGAATTCCGACGCCTGTATGCCGAAGAAACCTATCCGCAGCCAGCGTGTGCCGTGGACGACGCGGCCGAAAAAGAGCGTGTACAGCAGGGGAATAAGGGCAATCAGGTACAGGTACAGGGAAAAGTCGTAGAGGCGCCGGTAGTTGACCATCGACAGAACAAGCGCGGCGGCAAGCCCTGAGGAAGCCCAGATTATCTGTTTGATGTATTCCTGGGTATTGCCGGAACTGATCCCCGAAGAATGGATGAACAGAATGCCCAGCACGATAAGCGCGATGACCGGCAGGAGAATCAAATAGTCAATTTCAAGAATGTCTCTGGGTCTCATTCCCTGCGCCCCTGTACCGGCATGACGTATTGCAGTCCGAGAGCCTGCACCGCCTCGTCGCAGGTCTGTCCGGCGAAAATTCCCTGAAAGATAATCGCCGAGGCGTACGGGGCCCACCACTCCCAGCGGTTCACCGCTTCCACAATCACCGACACCACTATCTGCTCATCGCTGCTTGCGGCGTTGTACGGCGCGTAGGCGGCAAACCACGAATGCCAGCGATCCTGCAATCCCACTTCGCCGGTTCCCGTCTTGCCGGCAATCTCGACCGATTTAATGTTCAGCGGAAACTGCGCCGTTCCTTCGCTGACAACCCCGCGCATGTCCTGCCGCACCGATTCGAAAACCGCCGGATCAATGCCGCTGTCGTGGAGCAGTTCCGGCATAATCCTCCGCTCAACCGCGCCCGAAACCGGATCGCGCACTTCCCGTAAAATGTGGGGCTGGTATATCTTTCCGTCATTTATCACCATCGCCACCATGTTCGCCATCTGCACCGGCGTTACCAGCGTCCAGCCCTGCCCGATGGACATGTTCATCGTGTCGCCGCCGAGCCACCGTTCGTGGAAGCGGCGGGACTTCCACTGGGGCGTGGGAACAAAGCCCGCTATCTCGCCGGGCAGGTCAATGCCGGTGACGGTTCCAAAACCGAAATTCCTCGCATAAGAAATTATCTGCTCAACCCCCAACGAATCGCGCCCCACCTGCCAGTAGTAGATGTCGCATGACTGCGCCATTGCCCGGTGCAGGTTCATCCGTCCGTGGCCGGGGCGGCGGATGTGGCAGCGCCACAGTCTGTTGCCGTAGTCGATCTCGCCGGGACAGTCAACCGTCCTGTCCGGGGGAAAGGCATTTTCTCCGAGTATCCCCGCCGTCATTACTATCTTGAAAGCCGAAGCGGGCGGATAGCTTGACTGTATGGCCCGGTTGAGAAAGGGCTTGTTGGGATCGTTGGCAAGGAGCTGGTATTCGCCCCGGTCGCCTCGGGTAAAAATATTCGGGTCATACCAGGGGTAGGAAACAAGGGCGAGAATTTCCCCGGTGGCGGGGCGCATTACCACCGCGGCCCCGATCCGGTCGCCAAGCGCCTGTTCCGCCAGCGTCTGAATGTCCCGGTCGATGGTCAGCACGAGGTTCTTGCCCATTTCCGGCGGGACGCGCTCCCCCTGGCCGGAAACCCTTCTGCCCCGCACATCGACGGTACGGGTCTCCCTGCCGTCCTTGCCCCGCAGCAGTTCGTCGTACTGGCGCTCAATTCCCGTCTTGCCGATCATGTCCCCCTGCTGATAGCCCTGGTTGTACAACTGGGTCAGCTCGTCCCTGGTGATGTCCCCGACATAGCCGACGATGTGGGAAAGACTCCGCAGATCCACATAGTTCCGCACGGGCTTGCTGCTCCAGGAAACGCCCGGCAGGGATTCTTTGCGCTCGGCAAGCGCGGTAATTCTGGAAAAGGGAACATTAACGGCGATTTCAACGGGCTGGTACAGGCGGTAGTATGCCTGCGGAACCTTTGCCTCAATTTCGCCCGCGTGGATTCTCAGGATCGAGGCGACGTCGGCGATAAGCTCCTCCATGCGGCCGGAGGGAACTTCGGCGGGAACGATGCTGACCGCGAAGGAATCGGCGTTCAGCACCAGCGGCTGCGTGTAGGTGCGGTCGTAAATTTCGCCCCGCTGGGAACGCAGCGTTTCCGTGCGGCGGGAGATGTCCTGCGCGTGGGAGCGGTACTGCTCGCTCGAAAGTATCTGCATGCTGAACAGCCGCAGTCCGTAGACGACAAAAACCGCGATGAACAAAATTCGCATAACGATGATCCGTTTTCCCGGATCGCCCTGCTGAATATCGCTGTCGTTGTCTCTCATTACATCTCTCCTTTTTTCAGCAGCAGCGAATTAAACCGCCGGAGGAAGGCGAAAAGCAGCGGCGCGGTAAACGTGTTCAGCGCAAGTTCCACCCACAGCACCGGGGCGGCAAGCGGGTAGGCATGAACCGCCCCGCCCATAAGCAGATTCAACAGGAGGAGGATCAGCGCCTTGACCAGAGTCGCCGCCGCGCAGAGGATCATGGGAAGCAGGAAAAGGTCAAGGAAAAAAGTCCCTTTCATAAGGCCGGCAAGCGCGCCGGTTATGGTGCGGACAAGCGCGTTCAGGCCGAACGGGGCGGCAGTAAGGAAGTCCAGCGCAAGCCCGTAAAAAAAGCCTGAAAGCTGCCCCGTCATCACCCCGTTGATGTAAGCGGAATAGACGACGATCCCCAGGGCAATGTCGGGAACGGCGCGGTATACGGCAAGGTGCGAGAGCAGGGTTGACTGAAGAATCGCGGCGACGAAACCGAAAATTACCGTCCAGAAAATGCTCTTAATCATCCTCGTCATCCTCGGCTTTTTCTTCGATCACAAAAACATATTCCAGGCGGGAAAAATCGATCAGCGGTTCCACCTCGACTTCCATGGAGATTTCATACTCGTGATAGATCACGCCGGTTACCCTGCCGATGTTTATCTCCGGCGGATACACCCCGCCCATGCCGCTGGTGATGATCAAATCGCCCTGGCTTATCTCGTCCCTTGCCCGCTTGGGGATAAAGCGCATCCGCAGCGAAGCGTCGGGGCTGCCCTGCCCTTCCACGATGCCCTCAAAGCGGGAGGCGGCAAAGCGGGATGAAACGAGCAGGCTGGTATCGTACAGGGGCATTACCAGGCTGTCGAAAGTTTTCGCCTCGATTACCTTGCCCACCAGCGCCTGACTCCCACCCTGCCATGCGATGACCGCCATGTCTTTGGCGACCCCCGCGCGCCGCCCCTTGTTGATCACAAACGCCGAGTAGAGGTTGTCGGGGTCCCTGCCGACGAGCCTGGCGGGGATGTGGCGGTAGCTCAGGCTTTGCGAAAAGGCAAGCTGTTCGCGCAGACGGACATTTTCCTGGCTTATTTCCGCCGCGCTGCGTTCAAGCCGTTCGTAGCGGGCAATCTGTTCCAGAAGCTCGGCGTGTTCTGCCCTGAGCCTGAAAAGTTCCTGCGCGGAAAGAACGGTGCGGGAAACAAACGACGAAACCTCATTTACCCCGCCGCGCGCGCCCGAAAAAACGGACAGCCCCGCGTCGCGGACTCCCATCATTAAATCCCGCGTGGAAATAAGCAGAAGGGAAAACGAAACCAGAATCAGCGCGGCGAAGACATACACCTCCGCAGGCAGACGCTTCTTCGGCGCTCCCCCTCTGCTTTCCATCGTCATGCGCTATCCGTTCAGGCTGTCGTAGATATTTTTGGAACTGTCAACGCCCCTGATAAAGTCAAAGTACTTGCCCGCCCCCAGCGCCACGCAATCCAGCGGACGTTCGGCGATAAACACCGGCACGCCGGTTTCGGTGGCGATGAGCCTGTCCAGCCCCTTCAGCAGCGAGCCGCCTCCGGTCATCACGATACCCCGTTCGACAATGTCGGCGGCAAGTTCCGGCGGCGTCTGTCCCAGGGTCGCTTTGATCTTTTCGATGATCTGGTTGATCGGATCGTGCAGGGCTTCCCGTATCTGGTCGGAGCCGATTTTGAAACGCTGGGGAAGGCCGTTGGCGGCGTTGGTTCCCTTTACTTCAATTTCCTCGATATTTTTATCGGGGACGGCGTTGCCGATTTCTATTTTCAGATGTTCCGCCATCGGCTGCCCGATGATAAGATTGTTAACAGATTTAACATATTTGATAATCGCCTCGTCGAATTCGTCTCCGCCCAGCCTGATCGCGTTGGTAACAACCATGCCTCCCAGGGAGATCACCGATATTTCCGTCGTGCCGCCGCCGATGTCGCAGATCATGTGGCCCGCCGGTTCGTTGATGGGAATGTCGGCGCCGATTGCCGCGGCGAGGCTTTCGTCGATTACTATCACTTCGCGCGCGCCGGCCTTGTAGGCACATTCTTCCACTGCCCTGCGCTCAACGTCGGTTATGCAGGATGGAACACCGACGACCATTCTCGGTTTGACAAAACGGTAACGGGGCAGCACGCGGGAAATAAAATAGCGGATCATCTTCTCGGTGGATTCAAGATCGGCTATTACGCCGTCTCCCAGCGGCCGTATCGCGTGGATGTGCCCCGGTGTTTTGCAGAGCATCCGTTTCGCGTCGGCACCGACGGCGACGATCTTTTTTGTTCCCAGTTCTACAGCCACAACAGAAGGCTCGTTCAGCACGATCCCCTTGTTCCTGATATAGATAATGGTATTGCATGTTCCTAAATCAATACCAAGGTCTGATGAATTTCTGCCAAACATAGTTCCTCCGCGTTCTACGCTATATTGAAAGTCGTGTTCTCGCTTTTGCATGCGCCGGATCTGCCCTGAGCGCAAGCCGCCATTCGGCGCGGGCGCGGGCGGTATCCCCCTGCAGGGCGTACAGCTCCCCCATCTGGAAACGCACTTCGGCGTTATCCCCCGTCTCGTCAATGATCTCCTGCAGCTGCCGCCGTGCCCCTTCATTGTCGCCGGAGTTCCGCAGAACCTCCGTCAGCAAAAGCCGCGCCTCCAGGATCGTTCTGGAATCCGCCGAAATTTCGATACAGCGCAGCAGATACGCCCGCGCGGCGTCGAATTCCTCCAGGGCAAGATACGAGCGGGCAATCGACAAAAGCAGAAGGCTCGAAGGCCCATCCTCCAGCGACCCAAGCGCCTCGGAATAGGCGGCGACGCTGCTCCGGTAATCCCCAATCGCCGCATAGGCAATGCCCAGGTACTGGGGAATGTCGGCGACGGCGAAGGAAAGCTCCCTGGCTTTCTCCAGATACTTGACCGAAAGATCGGCGTAGCTGTCGCCCTTGTACCGGTAGGCCTTTCCCAGAACATAGTGCAGCCGCCCGTCGTTCTCCGCGTTCTTCAACAGCAGCGCCTTTCGCAGCGACCACACGCAATCGTCAAAGTACTGCGCGGCGTTCAGGCTGTTAATCTGGGAGACGCCTATCTGATAGGCAGAAAACCCCCTCATGCTCAAAAAAAAATAGTCCATCGGGCGGGCTGCAAGGGCGTCCCGGCTCCGGCTGTACACCGCTTCATAGTCGCCGCCGTCCCACAGTTCCAACAGTTCCCTGCGCCCCCCCCCTACGGATCCGCGCAGCCTTCCGGCAAAGTGGACAGAAGCCGCCGTAACCCCGCCGATGACCGCCATCATAATGACGGCAAACACCAGCCTTTTGCGGCGAATGCTGATCTTATAGCTGGACCAATTTTTCTTGCTGTACATTTCCCCAATTATTGTATTATATTTTTTTCATTAAAGAGTCAATGAAGGATACCGAAAAATCGGGTAATAGCAGAAATGTATGCCTTTATTTGGGTAATATCAGGAAAACACCCTGATAAATTTGCTTCGGGGCCCGTCGGAGGCCAAGCGCACTCGTGCTGATCGCACGGCACGCTTGCCACCGACACCCTCCGATACCTTTTTTGAGGGTGTTTTCCTGGCTTTGCAACAGAGGGCATGCATTTCTGAATTTGCACAGGTATCATTAATTGGCATAACAAGGAAAACAATATAAATGGGTGGTAGAGCATATTATTTCCAGGGAGACTCGTTGTTGTTTAGGGGGGAGGGGGAATTTTCCCTGGAGATGATGGAAATGCCCCTTGAACGGGCTGGCGAGTTTCCTTTTTCGGACGTTTTTACGGTTCCGGCATTGGGGGGCGGGGAAAATGGGGGGATTTCGTGCGTTTTCGTGCCGCCGGAAGCGCCCCTGCCGCCCGGGTGGCGGACAGTTACCGTGCGGCAGGCACTTTCGCTGATGCCGGACTATGCGGCAGACTGCGGCTGCCCCGCCGCCAGGATGGTCCGCGCCTACCATGTTGCCCAGTGGCGGCGTGAATCGCTGTTCTGCGGAAGCTGCGGGGCCAAAAACACCGATTCCGCCGACGAGGTTGCCCGCCAATGCCCCGCCTGCGGACGGATGGAATACCCCCGCATAACCCCGGCGGTCATTACGCTCATCGTTAACGACGAGGGAAAAGCGCTGCTTGCCCACAACAAAAAGTTCGTCGGCGGCATGTACAGCCTTATCGCCGGTTTTGCCGAGGCGGGCGAAAGCCTCGAAGCCGCCGTAGCCCGCGAAATCCGCGAGGAGGTGGGCATCGAAGTCGGCGATATACGCTACGCCCTCTCCCAACCCTGGCCCTTTCCCCACTCGCTGATGATGGGTTTTACCGCCCGCCACCTGAGCGGCGACATCCGGGCAGACGGAGTCGAAATCGAAGACGCCCGCTGGTTCGGCAAAGACGACCTGCCCCGGCTGCCCGGTCCCGGCTCGGTGTCGCGCGACCTAATCAACCGCTGGCTTGACGGCGATTTGTAACACAATTATTATCTGGTAACAGGAGCCAAACATGGAACTGGTAAAACACGGAAAAACAAAAGACGTATACTCATTGCCCGACGGCAACTACCTTCTCAGGTTTAAGGATACGGTTACCGGCCATCCCTCAGGCGAATCCGATCCGGGGGGCAACAGCGTTATCGGCTCGGTGGCGGGTGTAGGCTCTGGCGCATTGAGCATGACGGTGTATTATTTCGAACTGCTAAAAAAACACGGCATACACACGCACTATGTAAGCGCCGACCTGACTAAAAGCGAAATGATCGTCCGCCCCGCAGCGGTTTTTGGAAGCGGCCTGGAGTTCGTGCTGCGCTACAAAGCCGTCGGCAGCTTTGTCAGGCGGTTCGGCCAGTACTGCAAAGAAGGCGACGAACTGCCCAAAGTCTTCGAGGTAACGCTCAAAGACGACGGACGCGACGATCCCCCGGCGACGGGCGAAATTCTCGCGGCGCTCAACCTTCTCACCCCCGCCCAGTACGAAGCGATACACAGCGAAACGATAAAAATCTGCGACATCGTCAGAGACGACCTGAGCGCCCGGGGACTTGAACTTATCGACATCAAAATCGAGTTCGGCCTGGTAGACGGCAGCATAGCCCTGATTGACGAAATAAGCCCCGGCAACATGCGCGTCTACAAAGACGGAAAAAAGCTGGACTATCTTACGCTGTCGAGCATGATCAAATAAACATTTATTCCCAATTTCCTCACGCAAAGGCGCGGAGAACGCAAAGGAAAGAAAAAGCAATTTTTAACTTTAATTATCCTTTGTGTCCTCTGCGTCTTGGCGCCTCTGCGTGAAATAAAACAATAACTCTTTTCCCCTACCGCGGGGAGTACAGGTAGCGGAAATAATCCATGTCTGTCGAAAGGGTTTTCTCGAATTTCGGCAGGGTGGTACGGTAGGATTCCGTAGCGCGCCAGAACTCAAAGAAGCCCCTGTCGCGGTTGTATGCATCCGCGTATATCTGCGATGCTTCGGCGTCGGCACGCCCGCGTATCGTTTCCGCCTGCGTGTACGCGGCCGAAAGAATCGAACGTTTCTCGTTTTCCAGGCGGCCAAACCAGCTCGCCTTGCGACCCTCGCCCAAAGAACGGTAATACTGGGCTATCTGGTTCCGTTCCTTGATCATGCGGGCGTACACGCTCTGGGTCAGATCGTCGGAATACCGTATCTGCCGCGTTACCACGTCGATCAGTTCTATGCCGTATTGGGGAACCATGCGCTTTGAACGCGCCAGTATTTCCTCGGCAAGCTGACGGCGCCCCTTTTCAATCGGCGCGTGATCTTCCGATTCAAGCTGAATGGTGGAAATAATCTCCGCGTCTATGTCTCCAAGGCCAAGGGCATCGGCGCTCTCTTCCCGGTATAAAAGAAGGTTTGAATTGCGAATCGATTCATGAATATAATTTTCCGCAACCACCGTCCGCACTTCCGAATCGATAATCTCGCCGAGTTTTGAATGTGCCGCAGAAATGGATGAAATGGCCTCATAGAACACCTGGGGATCGGAGATGCGCCAGCGGGCGGTAACATCCACAAAGATGAACTGCCGTTCGCGGGTAGGCATAATGTTGGACTCCCCGTCCCAGGCTATAATCCGTTTCGGGTAGCGCACCACTTCTTCTATGACGGGGATTTTGATGTACAGGCCGGCATCGGTAACAACCCTGACCAGCCGCCCCATCTGAATGATAACCGCCTGTTCGCCTTCGTTAATAATATAGAAAGGGCCAGCTACCAGTACGCCGATAAAAATGACAAAAATAACAATAATAGGGGTAATAATTTTTTTCATTACCGTACGCCTCCACCGGAGGCACTGCCTCCCTGAACATTCATCATAGGCAGGAAGTTTCGCAAATTACGGTCGATTATTACCGTGTTTTCCTCGCCCTGGAATACTTCTTCTATCATTTCGTAATACAGCCGCTGCCGGGTTACTTCCGGCGAACGGCGGTACTCGTTGTATACCGAATTGAACCGGGCGACATCACCCCTTGCCCTGTTCACCCGTTCGGCAGCATAGCCTTCCGCAACCCGAATTAGCCGGTCGGCTTCGCCTCCGGTGCGGGGAATCTCCTCGTTGTACGACTGCTGGCCTTCGTTGATCAGCCGGTTCATATCCTGAATTGCCTTGTTCACGTCTTCAAAAGCCTGCCGTACGCCCGACGGGGGCTCAATGTTCTGCAGCCGCACCGCTATCACATCGATCCCCATGCCGTAGCCGCGGAACGTCTCGTTCATAAATTCAATTCCTGCCGCTTCGATTGCGCTGCGTTCCAGTCCCATAATGTCCATAATCGCCCGGTCGCCCACCAGCATATTTATCGCGGAGCGGGACACGTCGCGGATCGTCTTGGTACGATCGTCCAGGTTTACATTGAACGTCCATGCCCTCGGATCGGCAACCCGGTACTGGATGATCCACTCAACCTCAACGATGTTCAGGTCGCCGGTGAGCATGGTCGACTCGCTGTACTGACTGTCATACCTCGGGTTTCTTCCGGCCATCTGTGTGCGGAAACCAAATTCCTCGGTGCGGACATTTTTCACATTCACCGTATAATTCCGGTCTATACCGAAGGGCAGCTTAAACTGCAAACCCGGTCCCTTAGTGGTTACATACTTGCCGAAGCGGGTTATTACCGCCTCTTCGGCCTGATCGACGATATAGACGCTGGTTCCCAGCATTGCGATCAGAAAAATACCGCCGATTACCAGGGTAATTACACTCGGTTTGAGGTACTTGCCCACTTTTGGCGGAGTAAAATGCTGCATGAAAACCTCCTCGGTTACTTGCTGTAAAGAGTATAGCGAAGTTGCCGGGTAATGGGGAATAGGGTGTGGTATAATTTATACGGAGGAAATGATGAAAAGAACCGTATTGATGCTCGCCATATCCTGTATCCTGACTGCCGCCGCCAACGCGCAGCAGATCAGAATCAGTCCATTTGATGGCCGGTGGACATGGGATGAAAGAGGTGAAGACATTCCCGATTTTACCGAGCTGGTTTTCTGCGGTAACGTAATGCTTGGTTTGTATGATGAAGATATTCAGGTTTATACGGGAGAGACCTTTACCTATACAGGCAGAACTATCACTTTCACAGACAGCTATGAAAAATGGGAATACCGTTTTGCCGGTAATGCTTTAATCTTTACCAACGAGGATGATGAGAGCTGGTCTTACACAAAAATGACTATGGAAAAAAGTCCCATCGAAGGTATCTGGAAAGTAACGGGGGGAGCGGGCTACGATCCGCACGAGGAAAACCATCTGTTGTTCACCGGCGATATTATGGCATTTAACGATGAAGATGAATATGAGGGTTTCAAAATCGAATTTAAGGGAAAGACATTTCATCCATCCCGAAACTTGCTGGGAGAAAATTTTTCCGAAAAGGAATTACAGCGAATGACTATAGAGTACAGAATATCAGGAACATCCCTGACCATCATCGATCCGGATGGGGACGAGCTCAGGCTGACAAAAATATATTAGCCCCTGCCCGTATACGCGCCGGAGCCGTGTTTGCGCTCCGCGCCTCTGCGTAAGTTAATTTCCGGCTGTATTTATCACGGCTTCGTAGTTTTTCAGCAGGGTTCCGTTTTCGCTCATGATAAAGTCGCGGTTGGCCTTAACCCGTGACGGCATTTTTGCGATAAAGATCGCCGCCACTTTCTGCTTGCGCTCACTGTGGTTGCCGTCGCGCATCAAAAGGTAACTGATTACAAGATCGGTTGCCATCTCCACAAGCCTGCGGGAATGGTAGGTTAGGAACTGCTGGTGGCCTTCGTATTTTTTCGCGTGTTCAAGGGCCTCATCAAAAAACGCACGGGCTTCACGGATCTTCCCCAGCAGTTTGGGGCTGTGGGAATAACCCGCCTTGTCGTACTCGTCAAGGATCATCTGCGCCACGCCGGATGTCACCGGACCAATGGCAGCGACAACCTGAAGCTGCGTGGTTCCCTCGTAGATATTGGTGATGCGGGCATCGCGGTAGTGGCGTTCGGCGTTAAATTCTTTCATATAGCCCGTGCCGCCGTGAATCTGAATCGCATCGTAGGCAACCTTGTTTGCCATTTCAGTGGCAAATGCCTTGACCATCGGCGTAAAGAAACCGGCAAGTTTCGCGTATTTCTTTTTTTCTTCGATAATGTCGCCTTTTTCCTCCGGATGTTGATCAGAATAATCTTCCAGCACTTCCTTGAGATCGACAAAACGGGATGTCTCGTAGAGGAGTGATCGTCCGGCTTCTACAGCGACCTTCATCTCGGTGAGCATCTCAAAAACCGGCGGCAGTTCCCGCACGGGCGCGCCGAACTGGATACGCTTGGCGGCGTAGAGATCGGCCTCGCGCCAGGCAGCCTCGGCAATGCCAACCGCCTGCGCCGCTACACCGAGACGGGCATTGTTCATCAGCCAGAGGGTGTACTTGGTAAGACCCCGCTGCCGCTCGCCCAAAAGTTCCGCGGGCGCGCGGTTAAACTGCAGTTCGCATGTGGGGGAGCCGTGTATGCCGAGTTTGTGCTCCAGCCGCCGTATAATCATTTTGTCGTCGCGCCTGTAAATGAAGAACGAAAGCCCGCGCGCGCCTTTGCCTTTTTCCTCACTGCGGGCGAGAACCAGACCAATGGTGCCGCAGCCGTTGGTGATGAATCGCTTAACGCCATTGAGATACCAAATACCATCCGTCCCCTGCACAGCCTTGAGGTTTACTGCCTGCAAATCGCTGCCCGCGTCCGGTTCGGTAAGGATCATCGAAGAATCCCATTCGCCGGAGCACAGTTTGGGGAGGTATGCCTGCTTTTGTTCTTCCGAAGCAAATTTGTTGATCGTCTCGGCAATGTCCTGCTGCAGGCCGAAATTGAGGAACGATGCGTCCGCGCGGGCAAGTATCTCGGCGGCGATGCTGAGAATCGTGGTGGGCATATTGAGGCCGCCGTACTGCCTCGGTATGCAAAAGCCCATCATGTCGGCCTGCGCCAGCATATCAACCGCTTTTTTGGTCGCCGGGTGAAGCGTCACCTGATTGTTCGCCAGAGTGGGGCCTGCCTCGTCAACCGCCGGAGCGTTCGGAGCCATGTACTCGCCGCCGATTTCCCCGATGATCGAAAGCACCATACGGTAGGAATCTCTCGCGTCCTGCGCATCTTTCGGCGCGTGGGCGTATTGTTTCGCCTGACTGAAATTTTCTTCTTTGAAGTGGATGATCCGGTCAAGGTCAAGATGCTCCAGATGGAACAGAATATCTTCGTTATCGGTTAAAAAGTTTTCCATGTTTTCTCCTTCTGTGTTATCCTTGGCACCCTAAACTCTGGCCTTGTACGCCTTGATCATCCGAGGGATAACCTCGTTCAGGTCTCCCACGATGCCGTAATGGGCGATGTTAAAAATCGGCGCTTCCGGGTCGCTGTTAATCGCAATTATCCGCGAAGAAGCGTCCATGCCGGCGCGGTGCTGAATCGCCCCGGATATGCCGCAGGCAATGTAGAGCTTGGGGCGAACCGTGGTTCCCGTCTGCCCCACCTGATGCTCCTTGCCGATAAAACCCTGATCCACCGCGGCGCGGGAAGCGCCAACTTCTGCACCCAGAGTTTGGGCAAGCTCGCGGATAAGGGCAAAATTGTCCTTGCTGCCCACGCCCATACCGCCGGATACAATAATCTGCGCCCCTTTCAGGTTAACGGTTTTTTCTTCCATGATGCGATCGATTATTTCGCTGGGAAAATCGTCCTTGCCCAGGTTAGCAACAATTTTAACCGTTTCTGCTTTGCGGGAAGTATCCGGCTGCGCCATGCGCATCACCCCTTCGCGGACGGTGGCCATCTGGGGCTTTTTCTCCGGGCAGACAATCGTGGCGATGATGTTGCCGCCGAAAGCGGGGCGTATCTGGTAGAGGATGTCTTTGTATTCGCGGTCAACGTTATTGCCCTTGTCCTTCTGAACATGGTCGCCGATCTGCAAATCCGTGCAGTCGGCGGTAAGCCCCACTTTCAGGCTAGAGGCCACGCGGGGAGCAAGGTCGCGTCCCTCGGTGGTCGCCCCGTACAGGACGATCTGGGGCTTGCGCTCGGACACTGTCTGGATCATCAACTTACTGTAGGGGATGGGTGTGTAAAATTTGAGGCGGGGATCTTCCGCCACATACACCCGATCTGCGCCGAAGCTCGCAAGCCGCGCCGCTTCCCCCGCCACATCCTCCCCGAA
>Ga0082212_10004821_pt1 | contig 18623 bp, 16 predicted proteins | sample TergutNt197P3_FD_71548 | JGI IMG/M metagenome (GOLD analysis project Ga0082212, IMG submission 71548) | Neocapritermes taracua P3 segment gut microbial communities from Petit-Saut dam, French Guiana - Nt197 P3 | ecosystem: Host-associated > Arthropoda: Insects > Digestive system > Gut ...
GAAGTCGATCCATTGGTCGCCGCTTTGCGCGACAGCTTCTTCAATAACGCTTCTGACAAGATTATTAACGGCGAAATACCCGGCAGCCGTGGAGCCGCTTGCTTCTGGCGGAGGGCTGCTCACAGTATACGAACTGCTATGTACGGCGCCGCTTTCCATATACGCAAGAGACTCGATGATATTTTTCACCTGTATGCGCTGCTTGTATTTGAAGACGCCTATTTTACTGATATCATAACTTTCGAGCAGGCGCCGGTGTTCTTCGGGTGAAAGCGGCAGGGCGTCAGCCAGCTTTTTCGCGTAATCGTCGGACGGGAGTCTGCCGCCCGTCATGAATTTATGTATGGCTGTCCGTTCAAGCCCAGCTGATTTTGCAAGGGCGTATATGTTGATGCTATTGGCGTCGATCAATTCCTTCAGATACTCTCCGAATAATGACACAGTGAATCACTCCCCTCCAATTGTGACACATTGTACATTATTTTTGTCACATCGGCAAGCACATATTGATAATAGCGGAAAATACTATTATCATTTCAACTTAAGATTTAGTCTATGAATTGAAAATCAAAAATGGAGGTTCCTTATGAAAAAGACAAAGCGTATCGGACTGGTGATGGCTATCATTATGATTCTGGCATTGCTACCGGGTACATCGGTATCCGCGGCGGCTAAAAAGACGGTCAGTGTTAATTCAGCGCAGGAGCTAAAGAATGCTATCGCATCAGACACAGAAATCATCCTAAGCGGTATAACGTATACATTTAGCAGCGATTTAGATATAAGTGAAGTGGAAAACCTCTCACTAGTCGGGACAGCAGGCACAAAAATAGTAACAACATCAGAAGAGGATAGAGTTCTGAAGCTGCAATCCTGTAAAAACATCAGCATCAGTAACATATATTTGGGGCATGATATACGCACGTATCCTTGCATGGCGGGGGTACTGGATATTTCCGAATCCGAGAGTGTTACATTCAAAAACTGCGATATATACGGTTGCGGGAAAATGGGGTTTAGGATTTATAGCAGTTCTATCAAGTTTGACGATTGTACAATAAGGGACTGTTCCTCCAAAATAGGAAGTTCCTGGGCGTCGTCTGTTGAATTTAACAAATGTGTTTTTAAGAATAATGGCTATGCGAACGACCCCGGCGGGTATAGCGGTAGCTATAAAGAAAATGCGTTAAGTCTCGGATGTGACGAAGGTTACAACACGATGCTCATGGTATTTAACAATTGCGAGTTTCTAAACAACAATTGCGCAAGCTTCAAGATGGAATCGGCAGAAAATGGTTGGGAGTATTTCGGTGATGAAGGCTATAACATCGGATGTACAAGAGTCAACAACTGCACTTTCACCGGTAATGCATGGCAATCAGGCGCATCTCCTACCCCGTCCACGCCGCCCGCGCTGCCGCCTGCTCCGGCGCTTGTCGCAACGCCCAATAACTCAACGGTCATCGTTAACGGTAAAGACGTTGCTTTTGACGCGTACACCATTAGCGGTAACAACTATTTCAAGCTGCGCGATCTGGCTTTCATCCTTTCCGGCACTGAATCACAGTTTGAAGTGGGCTGGGACGCTTCGGAAAACGCGATCGCCCTGACGAGTGGCGAGGCCTATACGGCGGTCGGCGGTGAAATGGCGAGTAAAGGCGCAGGTAATAAAACTCCCGTGCCTACAAGCTCAAGGATTTTCCTTGACGGTGCGGAAGTCGCGTTTACTGCATATAATATCGATGGCAACAACTATTTCAAACTGCGTGACGTCGGACAGACGTTCGATTTCGGCGTCGACTGGGACGGCGCAAGGAACACTATTGTTATTGACACGAGCAAGGGGTATATGACATAGGTGAACGCTGAACAAGTGACATTCTGAGCTTGCGAAGAACCTCTAAAGGACTGTACTGCAATGCTTTGAGATCTCTTCGCAAACTCCTTTGTGCCAAAGGATTTAATCAGGATGACATCAAAGCTGATTTAGTAGTCACTTACCTTGCTGATACAGTGAAATGAAAGGATATCATTTGGTATGAAAAGAGTAAAGATAGCAATTGCATTAGTTTTAACACTGGCGCTATCGGTTGGTTTTTTACCGGTTGCCGCGCCTGTAGCCGTGAGAGCCGCGGGAGGCTATGGCGCTAACGGTAAATTCCTCGCGCCGATAGAAGCGCCGGTTGCCGGGTCGACGCCGATATCCAACAGGGCGGGCTTGGAAGCGATGAAAAACAACCTTAGCGGCAGCTACCACTTAACGGCAGATATCGACCTGTCAAGTGCGTGGTGGGTCCCCGTTGGCGACAAAGAACATCCATTTAGTGGAACATTCGACGGCCAGGGGCATGTGATAAAAGGTTTGTCGATAGGCGGAAATGGACACGTTTTCAATGGTCTGTTTGGATATCTGAACACTTTCAGCATTAGCGCGACTATAAAAAATGTTGGGATGGAAAGTACAAACATTGATATATCTTGTAAAACGGGCTCTTTGACAGGAGCGATAATCGGATGTGATTATGGCCCAAATCGATGCCAGATAATTAATTGCTACAACACAGGATCAGTTTCACTTTCGACCACCAGCGGTGAGTGCCAGGCAGGAGGGCTTAGCGGAGGCGGAGGCTCATTTATTAACTGCTATAACACGGGCGCGGTGACGTCATCTTCGACTGTCGTCGGCACACAAGCGGCGGGGATCTGCGCTAAGGCGTCTACAGGCTCGGAATTTGAAAACTGTTACAACTCGGGCAAAATAACTTCCGTCTTGAACGCATACAGTGGTAATAGTTCGTACGCCGCTGGGATTTGCGCATATACCAGCAGCAACAGGGTCAGGTTCGATAGCTGTTACAATTCCGGTGAAGTATCTGTTGCAACGTCTTTTACGAACCATGGGGTGTTTGAACATACTTCAAGCGCTGGAGGGATTTTCGGTACAAATGCTTTAGGAAGCACAGCTTTCAGCGATTGCTATAACACTGGGAGTGTATCCGCCAATGGTTCCAGGCATGCCCGCGCAGGCGGGATAAACGCCGAATCATCCGCGGCGCATTCAGTAAAAAACTGCTACAATGTAGGGAGTATTTCAGCAAAAGGCGGAGTGTCAACGTACACAGGCGGCCTTTGCGGTCCCACGTCCCGAGAATCATCCGTCGTGAACAGCTATTGCCTCGACCTTTACGGGAGCGAATACGGCGCGCAGCTTACTTCCACCCAGATGAAAGATAAGGCAAACTTTGCCAATTGGAACTTTAACATCGTGTGGGATATTTCTTCTTCAATCAACAGCGGATATCCATTTCTCCGAAGCTTGACGCCGGGAGGCGGGGGCGGCAGCGTCACTCAACCGCCGGCTACAGGAGGCTGGGACGGTGGTTTTGGGTGCGAAGCAATCAGCGTGGGCGTAAAGATATGGTGGGACGCGACACCGGGCGGCGTCGGATACCGCGTGTATCGATCAGAGAACCCGTCCGACGAGGGTATATCAATAACTGATTTCTATATCACTACAACCGAGTTTATAGACGTGAATGTAAAATCAGATACCACATATTATTACTATATGCGTCAGGTAATAAAGGAAGCGAATCCGCTTGCAGGCCAGCGCGAAGAACTGAGTCCGCCGTCAGATAAAGTGGCGGTAACTACGCTTCCCTCTATCATTGGTGAAGATATGCCTCCTCCGACGCCGGGCGCCGAGCGCATGTTTATCCTCATGACGCTCGACGATCCCTACATGAACACCAACGGATCACTTCAGGAGATCGACCCGGGCAGAGGAACGACGCCACTTCTTGTTAGCAGCAGGACTATGGTCCCTGTCCGCGCCATCGTCGAGGAAATGGGCGGCAGCGCCGGTTGGGAACAGTCAAACAGGGAAGTCTCGCTTGAATGCGGTGATAACACTGTGATCATGTGGCTGGATACACTTTATATTACAGTCAACGGCGAGCAGAAAGACATCGACGTCGCGCCCAAAAGCATAAACGACAGGACAATGGTTCCCATCCGTTTTGCCGCGGAAAACCTCGGCTGCGAAATCGACTGGCTCAATAGCACCAAGCAGATAGTTATTGTTTACTATATGGTTGGCTAAGTTGAACCCATATCCTCAAATAAATTGGCCCGAAAAGCGAGGCGCCGCCTCGCTTTTTGCGGCCATCTTAATTGCGCCGCTACAATCATCGCCATGCCAGCGCCGGAATTTTGTACTAAAACCATTTTTTACGCTTGAATATTACCAGGCAGCCTAAAACAATTGCCACAGTTAGGGCGATGACGAAAACGTAACCGTATTTCCACAGTATTTCCGGCATGGTGTTAAAGTTCATCCCATACCACCCGGCGATAAAAGTCAACGGTAGAAAAATCGCGGATATGACAGTGAAGATTTTCATAATATTGTTCAGCCCTATATCGATTTGGGCCTGATACGCCTCGCGGACCTGCGAAAGATAATCGCGCAGGTTTATAACCGTTTTATATAACCTCTCCACCCGGTTATGTATACGGTTGCAGTATTTGATATCCGTTTCCGAATACACCTCATTTTCATCCGCCATCAAATCCTCAAGCGTATCCAGGAGCTGCTGATACATCTGATACATAGGGTGGAGCTGGCGCCGGACCGCGGATATTTCGTTATTACTTATCTTCAGTTCGGAATTAGTCGACTCCAGAGTATTTTCTTCGAGAGATGAAATCCTGTCCTCGATTTTCCCCAGCAAAACACTGTCATTTTTCGTGATCCAATCTACTATCGCCAGCATCGCCCTGTGCGGCGATGATTTTTTTGCGACGACACTCTTGATCAGCTCGGGAATATAGTCGGAGTTGTTGTCGGCCCAATGCGTATACGCCACTAATACTTCATTTTTCGATATATATGCCCCAAGCTTCGGCAGGCTCTCCTTGTCTTTGAGCTCTTCGGGTATACACAGAAAAAACATATCGTAATCGTCGTGGTAATCGTAACACGCCCAGTTATCATCGTCCTCCGCGCCTTCACAAAAACGCTGTACCATTTCGTCAGGCAAACTCCCCTGCAGTTGGTCATGCGTCAGCCAGCCAATAGTGTGGCCGCCGCCGGACGCCGAAGGGATATTGGATTGTGCAGTCAGGATATTCTCACTCATCGTACGCCTCCAGCATTAATAACTTAACATATCATAGCACAAAATGTAGAAATAAGCACTATTTGAATAGTTACCATAAAAAATTGAAAAATTTTCAAAAAACTATTGACAAGCAAAAATCGATATGTTATCATGCCTACAGTTAGTGAGTTAAATCATTAACTACCAAACGCCGTAACGCAGGAGGTGATGAGTTTGAACGACAGCCAGCCAATATTCCAGCAAATCATGGAAACTATCGAAAGCGACATCATAACAGGGGTGTACCAAACCGACGACTTGATCATATCGACAACGCAAATCTCAAAAGTCTATTCTGTTAACCCGACGACAGCCGTCAAGGCAATCAGCAAACTGACCGACGCAGGCATCCTCTACAAAAAAAGAGGGATCGGGATGTGCGTAGCGGAAGGGGCGCGAGAGAAAATCACAGCCCGGCGCAAAGACGCTTTTCTGAACCAAACAATCGACGCTCTTTTATACGAAGCGAAAACACTGGGTATATCAATCGAAGAGCTGGTCGGCGTAATTAGAGAGAAAGAAGGAGACAACAATGATCGAATTTACTGACGTAACAAAAAACTACGGCAAAACGACCGCGCTCGACCGGGTCTCGCTGAAAATCCCGGAACAAGGTATATACTGCCTGCTCGGGCGGAACGGCGCCGGCAAAACGACCCTTATGAAACTGCTCGCGGGGCATATACCTGTGACGGACGGCACAATCGCGGTTGAAGGCAAGGCCGTCACGACAAGCCGTATGCCGGAATGTGTGAACTTTATCGAAAGCGGCTCGGTGCAGTTCAACATCAAAGTATCAGCGCTGATACGCGCCGCCGCCGAGCTTCAGGACGATTTTGACCTCGAATTCGCGCTGAAGATGGCGCGTCGGTTTGAACTTAACCCGGACAAAAAATTCAAGCACCTTTCATTCGGAATGAAGACCATGCTGACGACCATCATCACGCTTGCCAACAACGCGAAAGTGATTTTGCTCGACGAGCCGACGCTCGGCTTCGACGCTATCATGCGCGACCAGTTCAACAATCTGCTGCTTGAGAGTTATCAGGCTCATCCGCGGGTACTGATAGTCTCGACGCATCTGATAGACGAGATAGCAAAAGTGACCGAAAACCTGATAATCATTGACAAAGGCAAAATACTCGTCGAAGCCGGGATCGATGAGATAGACGAGCAAGCCTATACGCTATCAGGCGCCGTCAGCGCTGTTGAGCCGCTGCTCGCCGGTCTGAACTGCATAGGCAAAACGACAGCCGGAAGCGTTATGGCGGCTCATATCTATGGCGACAGGATCGCCCCGCCCGACGGCGTGTCGGTCGATCGCATCAGCCTGCAGGATTTCTTTATCAACATAGTAGGGGGTCACAATGATGAACGATAGATCACTTGTGGTTGCGAAGATAAATTTCCGTAACATAAAACTGGCGTATCTCTTCACGATAATCGTATTTCTCGGCGTAATAATCCAGGATTTAGTATTCATTATTCTCGAATATGCCGGAGTGTATTCCGGGAACGCGGACAATACGACTGTCGGCATCGGCAACTACTTTTTCCTGGTCGTTATCTTCGGCGCGATCTTCATTCCGTCGAAACATTTCCGCAGGATCATGAACCTCGGCGGCAAACGCGCAAATTACATCAAAGGTTGTGGAGTGACCTATATTATTATGGCTGCCGCTGTGTCGCTGATCGGGATCATACTCTATTACACATATGAGCGTTTCGTGACCCTGTCGTATTACGGCGGAGGCTCGCTCAACGTTATGGATGTTTTCGGATGGATGAACAACGGGCCTGTAGTCGCTTTCTTTCAGCAGTTCGCGTTCCTGCTTCTGCTTGCTTCAGTCATTCATACGCTGACAGCTGCGCAGGACAAATGGTACGGCTGGGCGGCGGACGTCATTATTGTCGCGATAATCTCTGTTTTCACGCCTATTGCGCCTCTCAGGGCGGTATTGGTCAGCTTTTTCCGCCTGATAATATTCTCTCAAGCCCCGTTGCAGATAGCCGCCTGTATCGTGCTCGCCGCCGCGGTCTATATGCTGAACAAGCCGATTTTCGCCAGAAGGGTGATATGAAGAAGCAATAGCAACTGTTCAGGGGATACCCGAAAACTCGCAATGGTTACAGCCCGCACACTGTTCTACTGCATTTATACAAGTTTGCATGGTAGTCATAGTGCGTTGGCTGTAACCAACCTGTGTTTTGCGGGTATCCCCTGAACAGTTGCGGGGATAAGTAAAAACACCGGAGCATGGTTTTTCGCCGCGCTCCGGTGCTCAATTTACTATCTTCTATTTCCCGTCAAGGAAATCCCCAATGATACCGTCCAGAGTCGGCGAGCCGATCTCCTGCAAGTCGTACTTAACCCGTGTGTGAGGTTTTTTGATATCAATGACCCTGCCGAGGTCGATTGGGGTCGCGATTATTACCGAGTCACATGGAGTGTTTTCGATTGTTGCAGCCAGATCTTTCATCTGCTGCTCGCCATACCCCATAGCGGGCAGGACGATTCCGATATCTGGGTAAGTCGCGTATGTTTCTTTCAACCGGCCGACAGCGTAATTGCGCGGGTCGATTATCTCCGAAGCCCCGAACCTGTTAGCCGCGACTACGCCGGCCCCTATCTTCATTTCGCCGTGCGTAAGGGTCGGGCCGTCTTCGATGACCAGGACCTTTTTCCCTTTGACGACTTCGGGCGCGTCGATACTGATAGTCGAAGCGGCGTCGACGACTTGCGCTTTCGGGTTTATCTTAGCGATGTTATTCCTGACTGTCTGGATATTGGCGTAATCCGCGCTGTCGATTTTATTAATAACAACGACGTCGGCGAGGCGCAGGGTAACCTCACCCGGATAATAGCAAAGCTCGTGCCCCGGCCTGTGCGGATCGGTTACGGTGATCATCAGATCGGGTTTATAAAACGGGAAATCGTTATTCCCGCCGTCCCAGAGGATGACGTCGCAACCTGCCGGATCCTCCTCTGCGTGCCTCAGGATTGCTTCATAGTCAACGCCGGCGTAAATCACGCTGCCGCTGGCGATATGGGGCTCGTACTCTTCCATCTCCTCGATGGTGCAATTGTGCTTTTTCAAGTCGTCGAGCGACGCGAAACGCTGGACTTGCTGGGCGTTTAAGTCCCCGTATGGCATCGGGTGCCTGACGGCGATGACTTTCAGACCCCTGTTCGCAAGGCATTCAACGACTTTGCGCGAGGTTTGACTTTTACCGCAGCCTGTTCGGACCGCGCCGACCGCGATCACTTTTTTTGTGCTTCTCAGCATACTCTGTTTATGACCAAGGAGCGTGAACGACGCTCCCGCCGCGTTAACTTTTGCGCCGACGCCCATGACAAACTCATATTTCACGTCGCTGTATGAGAAGACGCACTCATCGACGTCATAATCCTTGATCAGTTTCTCAAGGTCGTCCTGCGGGAAAATCGGTATGCCGTCCGGATAACCGGCGCCGGCCAGTTCCGCAGGGTACTTGCGGCCGTCAATATCAGGTATCTGCGCCGCGGTGAACGCCACGACTTTATAGTCCTGATTGCCTCTGTAGCATGTGTTGAAGTTGTGGAAATCTCTTCCGGCAGCTCCGATGATTATTATTTTTTTCATGAACATACCTTTCTTTTCGTTAGAATCACGCTTGCGTGAAGTTGGTCATTCCTGTTTTTCGTATTCCCGCTGTCGCGAAACACCGGTTATGTTCCGGAGTATAACAGATAATGGATTATTATTCAATATCTATTTCGAATAAATATACACAATATTAGCCGCGTCAAGTGCTGGTAACGTTGGTAATAGTGCCGATAAAGCAAACAATCAGATGGGGATTAGAATGAATAATATGCAATAATTAATGCATAATATACGAATGTTGAGATCCGCTGCATATTTTATGTCAATGGCTCAAAGTTGGACTGCAGCGATAATGATATGCTCTGCGGTATCATGTCAGCACTTCCGCGCCTATGTGTTTTCCGAGAGCAATATCCTCAACCAACACATGCTTTATATACCAGTTTACTATCGATTCGTTAAGGATGTGGGCAAAATACTCGGAATACCCGTTCTTGTTGTACTCAACCCTGAGCCTGCGGTATTCCCCGATATACCATTTATGCAACTTGTGATGCTCTTTATAGCGGGGGTAATGGGTTTTTCGCTGCAGTTCTTCCTCATCACCGAAATGCTTCTCTATATAGTCTCCGAGAAAATCGATCGTCTCCATAGCTTTGTCTTTGCTCAGCGGCTTTTTCCCCATTGACTCAACAAGGTCGATATGGTTAAACAATTTTTTGTGCTGTTCGTCGATCAATTCAACATTTGTAACCATGTTTGATGTGAATTCCATAGCCGGTCTCCTCCCGATCCTTGAAAAATATACTGTTCCGGGTTTTCTGAAGTTCATTATATCCCGAAAAGTACTAAAATTCAATATTTATGTTGCTTACTCAGGCTTACTTATGGCATACTGTGACATGCAACGGAAAAGAGGTGGTTCCGATCAGCAAAATGTTTCGCCGTCATATAGGCATCCTCGCGCTACGGTTTGTGCTTCTGGCTGCTGCAGTTACCTTATGGACGACAGACAAAGAAGGACAAGGGTTTACGGATATGCTGCACAGGGGTTTCAACGGAGTATTCCTTTGGGTCGTGTGGGCCGTTATGGTCGCAGGTATGCTTCTGCGCCTGGCGCCGAACAAGCGCATTGCAATTGGCGCCCGAAAGCATTATGGCTCCTCATATCACGCTGCGCATTTGGCACAGGGCGCTAACGAACCTGTCGGCATGATAGCAAAACGTAATCGTTTGCACAAGGGGGCAATCACAAGCGCTATTGCCTGGATAGTATTCAACGCGGTAGTTTTTATTATGTTTTCTCTGAAAGATCTGCTGACGCCGATGATGACGATGATCCTTATGCTTTTTTACTCAGTATGCGACATGGTATGCATTTTGATTTTCTGCCCATTTAAAGTTTTTTTCCTGAGCAACAGATGCTGCGTTGATTGCCGCATCCACAACTGGGACTATTTGATGATGTGTACGCCGCTGATACTGTTCCCTTCCCTTTACTCGCTCAGTTTGCTATTGCTTTCTGCTGCAGTGGTGCTGCGATGGGAGTTGGCGCTATGGAGAAATCCGAATTATTTTATGTCTGAAACGAATGAAAATCTGCGTTGCGAGCGCTGCAGCGACAGGTTGTGCATGCTGCACGACCCTTTGGAGAAGTGAAGTATTGCGCGTTGATAGCGATATAATAACCAGACATTGTAACTAAACTGAGCTATCCCGTTTTTTTACTGTGATCATTACACATATAAGATAGTCTTTCTCCTCAATCACGCTTATCTCATTGAGCGGGTATTCCTCGTAAACCGGCCCGCATATCTCATACTCGTTCGCGTCGATGAAGTCCAGCATGCGCGGGTACAGGTCCTTGCTTTGACCATAACCGCCGCGCACATAACCGACGGCATATAGCGCCGCCGGCCTTTTGTCATGCCCGCGCGAAGTATAAAAATAATAGCGATCCGGCCAAACCCAGTCACGGTTGCGGATACGTTCTCCGGAAAAAAAGCCCCATACCGGATAGTTAAGATCAAGGTTGGGATATTTATTACTACAGTCGCTGTAGAAGCTGAAAAGCGCGTCATAATCGTTTCTATCTCCGCTGTAGTCGTTTTGACCGCCGAGTATGATAGACGCTTCTGGTAGATGCCGCAGCGTGATTGAGGTTTCGTCTATATCAAGATGGGAATGAATCATTGAATTCAGATTGGTCAGAAGCTCCCGCGCGCGCTCCAGCCCGTCGATTTCTTCTTCTATCAGTTTTATTTGGTTTTTAAGTACCGCGTCAATAAGTTCGGGGGTGCGTTTGGTTCTTAATCGCTTTATTTCATTCAACGGCATCCCAAGGGTTTGCAAAGTACGTATTAGATTTATTATTCCGAGTTGAAGCAGGGAGTAAGAACGGTAATTATTTTCCCCGCGCGACGCCGGTGCGAGTAATCCTATTTTATCGTAGTAAATCAAGGTGTCCCGAGTTGTTCGCGCGATTTTTGCGAAATCACTGACTGAAAAGTCTTCTTTCTTTTTCATATAAACATGCCCACCCTTGAAATTAGCGGTTTTTTCCGCTCATTTTACCATGCGCTTATTGATTATGCAAGAGTAAACATGGGGCTACACCATGGTTTGTTAGTACTCTTACAAAGAATCGCTATAAAAAATCAGTTTACCGGGCACCCCCTGACCTGTAATGTACTATTGTCTTTCCAAACTGGCGATTTTTGCCTTTAATTATGCAGCAAAAGACGGGGAGTATGATAGTACAAAATTATTGTTTGATTTTACCAAAGATTGTACTTGACTGTGGTGTAGCACCATAGGCTATAATCCAGATATCGAGAAAAGCTCGATAGTCACCCTAATACGGTTCATTACTCTCCCTTCCATTTCATTATCGCTTCATTATAATACTGCGTTCCCTCCCAACCTGATGGTCAAGGTCCGGTTACTCAGCGGATCTTGGCCATCATAATACTTTTATACATAATTTATATCCATTTTGTTAATTTTTAGGCTTTTTCACCAAATGCTCTTGACATTCGAGCGGCTTTGTACTTTATACTATTATATAAACATATAAAGGAGAGATTGATGGTTTTGCTTGAAAAAGGCGGAGGTACGCTATGAACAGTACAAGATACACGATCATACTGGTCGACGATAATATGACAAGCCTGACGACAGGAAAAAATATGCTCAGCACATTCCATCAGGTAATACCCGTTTCATCTGCTGAGAAAATGTTTGAAGTCCTTGAAAAAGTTATACCGGACCTCATACTGCTGGATATCGATATGCCTATTATGAATGGTTATGAAGCGATAAAGCTTCTGAAAGCTGAGCCGCGATACATGGATATTCCGGTGATATTCCTCACTGCTCTCGACGATGCTCATAATGAGGTGGAAGGATTTAACCTCGGAGCGCTCGACTATATAACCAAACCATTTTCAACCGCGTTACTGCTCAAGCGTATAGAGAAAGAACTTCTCATTGTCCAGCAGAGGAAAGAACTGCTCGCAAGCCGCGAGGCGCTAAGGGATTATGCCGATAATCTTGAAGTCAAAGTGAGTGAAAAAACAGCGGAAGTATTGAATCTGCAAAATGCAGTGCTGTCCACTGTAGCAGACCTCGTTGAATTCAGAGACAAACTTACAGGCGGCCATATAACACGCACACAACGTTATCTGAAGGTACTCATTGATAAACTTACTGAAGACGGTATATATAAAGATGAGATATCGCAATGGGATATGAGCTTTTTCCTGCCTTCCGCGCAACTTCACGACGTGGGTAAAATAGCAATAACCGACCTGATATTGAACAAGCCGGGAAAACTCTCGGCAGAAGAGTATGAAATCATGAAACTGCATGTCACCGCCGGTGTGGACGCCATTGAGAGAATTATGAACAATACGGAGGAACATTCGTTTTTAAACCATGCGTTGCGAATAGCCGGCACACATCACGAAAAATGGGACGGAACCGGCTATCCTATGGGGCTTGATGGCAAAAACATACCGTTGGAAGGCCGTTTGATGGCTATAGCGGATGTGTACGACGCGTTGATCTCCGAGCGCCCGTACAAGAAAGCCTTTACTCACGAGGAAGCATGTAAAATAATTGAAGAAGGTTCAGGAACTCATTTCGACCCGGATCTGGTAGAGGAGTTCAAGAAAGTTGAGGATCAGTTCAGGCAGATTTCACAGGAGTAGAACGTAAAGAGTAGTGGGTTATCAATGCCCTGAAGCGCTGTGGGGGTATTTCTGAACTGCATACACCGGACAACAGATTATCATTGCTCCGGTATGATCACGTGTTTTCGCAAAAGTTGAATACTATCTGCGCTACTTCCGCCCTCGTGGCGGTATTTTTTGGAAGGAGCCTGCCGCCGGATCCGCGTATGATCTCCCACGAAACGGCCCATCGCATAGCCGCAGTAGCGTAAGACGAGACCTCGGCGCTATCCGGGAACGCATCATAAGCATTGCCCGGAGCCTGCATGTTGCGCCCTTTAAACGAAGCGTACCGGTGCATGATCGCCGCCATTTCTTCCCTTGTGACCGCCTTGTCCGGCTGGAATGTGCCGTCTGTATATCCGGTTACGATCCCGTTGGAACTAGCCCATGTTACAGCGTCATAATAATAAAGCGATGAGTTCCGTACATCAGAAAAACCACCGCTCTGGCCCGCGGCCGGAAGGCCGTCGAGCCTGTACAGTACAGTGACGAACATACCGCGCGTCATTGGTGCGCCGGGAGAAAACGTGGTAGCTGTCGTTCCCGCGAACAATCCGTTTTTATAGGCATAATCGATAGCGTCAAAATACCATGCGCTCCGCGCCACGTCTGTGAAAATGTACGGCGGCGAAGCCGGCCCCGAACCGCTCGTAAGATAATAGCCGTCTACCTGTCCGGTCGACGCCGTGCTTACGGTTATGACAGCCGTTGTGTTTTCAACACAGAAATAACGCTGAAACTGATTCAGCGATGAGCCTGATATTATTTCACTCCCATTGTTGATATTTATTATCGTCCCGTTAGCGGCTGTCAGCATAGCCGTTCCTGACAGCAATATAAAACTGGCGCCTTGGGACAGTACAACTGTCTCTCCAGCAGCAAGTGTGATTTGCAAAAACCGGGGTGTAAAATTGTACCTGATGTATTCATGATAAACATCATCAAGTTTGCTGTACGCTTTGTCCACCGCAGAATTTAGAGACGCCGCCACATCGGACCTAAAGGATTCGGCGAATGCGCCCTCCAGATAGCTCTTTGTGACCAGCGGATTGCCGACCGAGCCCGGCGACGCCGATACAGTGACCATACACGCAAGCATGAGCAGAACCAACCCTGCCGAAACAATCCTCTTCAAATCAGCGCCCGTACCTTTCTGCGGGTATTGCAGATATAAATGTGCAGAGCTTTAAGCTAATTGACCGGCTGCTGCGCTTTTATATTGAATCAACGATACCACATCTTTAACCTGATTACAAATAAAAAAACCGCCAACTCATAAAAAATCCTTGACAGACGAACCTGATTTGCATAGAATTAGCGTAATTGGGAATGTGCCCGTAAGTAATCAAACATGCGATCGTTGGGTCTCAATGACAGGCTAGGAGGTTTGCGGCATGCCGGATAATCCGAATGAAAACAAGTTTATGGCAATGCTTGAACGCAAGGGCATAGTAAGGAAAGCCGGTTTAGAGGATGAACCGGAAACAGGCGAACCTGCAGGCGAGCGACCGCGCGCCGATGCGGATTTTCGCACTATGCTCGGTCCGAACACCGACGATGCTCCGAAAGTAACGCCTGCGGCGCGTCAACCGGTTCCCGGGATGATAAACCCGATAATTCCAAGCGCGCAATCACAGCAGGCTGAACCCAGACCGGCGCAGACCGGGTCAGGGCAGCAGCAGCCTGTAGGGACCCCAATCACTGTAAGGGCAACGCAGCCCCAGCAACCGGCAAGACAGGCGGAAGCTGAGTTGACTCAATTATTAAAGCAAGAGGAACCGGCTCGGTCGCAGCCTTTTGATATCCGTAAACCGGCTATACAGCCGGGAGCGTTCAGTGTAGCAAGGGACGACTCCGCTTGGGAGGAGGAATCGTTTGCAGGACCGCTGGAACCGGCTGATTTCGACAGGCGGTCTGATTTGCCGGCTGATAACTGTACGGACAGATACCTTGAAATAGAAGAGCTTTATGAGGCTTTATCAATAAGATCGAAGAGAACCGATACTATTTATCTTGTTGAAGAATACCTCAAAACACTTCCTGATTCACTTCCGGATGAGTCCAGGCGCGAGATCGTGACTAAAATCGTCGCCGCATCCGGTTTCGATTTTGACCTCTTAATGGGAGACGGCGTTCTTCGCGTGAAAATGCTTAAGGAGTACGCCGAGCGGTTTGCGCAATACACAGAGGATTACGTTTCCGCCCGTAATTCCGAACTTGACGGGCTTGAGCAGCAGATATTGAGGGTACGAAAGCTGATAGAAGGGCGCAGAGAGCTGCATAAAAAGCAATTCTTCACCATTGAAGCCGAAGCCCAGCGGCTTAAAGAGATTCTAACCTTCATATCCGGCTAGTACCTGCACAGTTTGCGAGGGCAAAGGGGGTGGTGCTTCTTTATGGATGGGTACGAACTGACCGACCGCGGTAAAATAACGATAGCCGTGGTAGTTGCGATAGTTTTAATTGCGTTATCCATGATCCTTGTGGTTAAAACCCTGGCAGCCAGGCCTCCCCAGCAACCTGACGAACAGAATCCGACAGCATCCGGAACGCAACCGCCCGCCATTACTGAGACCATTCCCCCGGTAATTCAAGATAGCCCGCCGCCAACTGGCGGCGGTCTTATTCCCACAGACGCAACGCCCGGCGCTTCACCTAACGTATCGCCGCCCGGCGCGTCGCCGGACACAACGCCCGGCGCTTCACCTAATGTATCGCCGCCCGGCGCGTCGCCGGACACAATGCCGGGTGCATCACCTAACGTATCGCCACCCAGCGCGTCGCCGGACACGACGCCCGGCGCCTCACCTAACGTATCGCCGCCGCCACCTGAAGTTACACACGAAGGGTCGCCTTCCGACTCGCCTTTAGAGAATCCCGGGAGCATTGTCGATACCGCAGAGGGGACGCTTTCATTTCATTACTCCCCGGAAAGCCAGAACACGCTGGACTCCGAAACAACTTCACTGCTCGGGGCTTTCTTAAGGTCGCCAAAGAATACACGGGATAACTATATCATTATTGAGTTGCCGAAACAGGCAAGTGAAGACACGGAAAAACTTGTGGCAGCTATTGTCAGCGCGTTTGCTGCACAAGGAATCAGGGAGCAGCGGCTGGCGTTCACCATGACTTCATCCGATGCGTCTGCCGGGGTGTTTGAGGTCAACATTTATTATATGGCAAGCCAAGTCAAATAAGTAGGGCATTAAAGAAACACACTGTCGGCTTCGACGGTCAGTCCCGTAAATCTTCTAAAACCGGCAATAGCTCTTCAAACCTCATACCATGCGACGCTTTGACAAGGACGGCGTCGCCTTTTTCTATCAACTCCGGCAATGCGGATACCAGCTCTACTTTATCAGGGAAGTACCACATATCCTCGCCACCGGCGGAAGTATATCCCTCATATATAAACATGGCGTCGTCACCGCAGCAAATAAGGCAGCCGACTCCGCTGCGAGCTGTTTCGATACCGATCTCGCGGTGCAGTTCCTCCGATAGTTCGCCCAGATTAAGCATGTCGCCCAGAATCGCGACGCGGCGAAACGGCGGGAACCCGTCGGGTAAAGCATATAGCGACGCCAGCGAAGATCTTACAGAGTCCGGATTTGCATTATAGCAGTCGTCAATAAGCGTGATATACCCCGTGTCTCTTACATTTGACCTGCCGCCAACCGGTTTATAAGATAAAAGCCCCAGGCGGATATCCTCATCGGTCAACCCCATGAGTCGTCCCGCCGCGGCTGCTGCGAGCGCGGCAAGCGCGAGGTGGCTGCCATATGAGGGGATCTTCACCGGGAAACGCCCCGTGTCGCTTACAATTTCAAGCTCAACGGCGGACGTACCTTCCGCACGGATGTTTTCCGCGCGGAAACTGTTGTGCCCCCCGGCCCCAAACGATATTTTCCGGATACCCGGATCATACTCGCGTAAGAATTCATCATCGCCGTTTACAATAGCGATGCCGTCAGGTTTCATATAGGCAAAAACCTCGCTTTTAGCCTTAAGGACGCCGTATAGGTCGCCAAGCGTTTCAAGATGCGAGTGGCCTATTTTAGTCATGACGCACATAACAGGACGAACCATATCCGCTAGTCGGCTCATCTCGCCGAATTCGCTTATTCCCATCTCAATGACCGCTGCTTCGTGTTCAGCATCAAGAGATAACAGCGTAAGCGGAACGCCAAGCTCGTTATTGAAATTCTCCTGTGTTTTCAGCACGTTGAATTTCGCGCCCAGCACCGCAGCAACCATCTCTTTTGCCGTCGTTTTACCGACGCTGCCGGTTATTCCGATAACCGGGATACTAAACCGGCTCCTGTGGTGTTTGCCGATCGCCTTTATTGCCTCAAGCGTCGATTTTACAAGAACGTACGGCCCTTTCGCGTCGCGAAGTTCATGCTCGGCGAGGCAACAAGCCGCACCGGACTCAAACGCGCTGTTAGCGAAATCATGACCATCGGCGCGCGCTCCCTGTATGCAAACGAAAAGATTGCCCGGCTTAACGTCGCGATTGTCGCGCGCGGCGCCTGTGATGTTTATTCTACGAGCCTCCTCGACGCCGATGTAATCGCCACCAGTGATTTCCGCTATTATCTGCGGAGTTAAGTACTCCATGTTATCACTTCCCACAGACAATATACAGCATGAACAGTTTTTATTCAACTGAAATGCGATACATCGCAGTAGCAATAGCTAAACATCGCTCACGAAATCGTGATACAGATATCTCGTTTCCCTTTGCTGAAAACTTGTCGTGCCTTGCCGAAAATACTGAGTTACCGGATGCCCCTTGCCCAGTAACAACACAGGTTTGGTGATGGAAACGCAGGTGAAAAAACTGTTGACAACTTGCGCGACGCCGGAGTATAATAGCTTCCGTTCATCTCATCGGAATGGCGGCATAGCTCAGTTGGCTAGAGCATGCGGTTCATACCCGCAGTGTCGCTGGTTCAAGTCCAGTTGCCGCTACCACGTCGGAGCAAAGTCCGCTTCACTGCACCACCGCCTATTCGGCGGCGGTATTCGTATCGTTTCCTTGCTACTCCTTTCCGATGCAAACCCATTTCATTGGGCTTTGCATCGGGGTAGGCGCGAGAGACGGTAAAACTGTCGATAATTAGTTGTTAACAGCTAGCTGTCAACTGTTAACTGTCAAGGCCCGGTGGTCAAGCGGTTAAGACTCCGCCCTTTCACGGCGGCAACACGGGTTCGAGTCCCGTCCGGGTCACCAACGACTAACTTAGGCGAACTCTGATGATTCTTGTTATCATCAGGGTTCCCTTTTTTATTGACAAATCCACCTATCTTAAGGTTTCTATTACCATAATTCTTTACTGCTCAACCCGTTTTCTTTTGCCTGGCGCTTCCAGCCCATATTGCCGCCTATGGTATATAGAAAACGCGGCATTCCGGTCTGAGCGAAAATATCATCTGATGATTGCTTTGTTATGATGTTGCTCGCTAATATATCAAGCGCATCCCCCATTTTCTTGTTCAGTCCTATGCCAATTGGAATAGCATGAACCATTGGGCTTGCGCCAAATCCGGCTCCCTGGCCCCAACACAGACCTGCCCTTTCACAGAAGTTCCGCAGCATTTCAAGCGCCGTCTGATTTTGGCGGCCTTCATAGAAACCG
>Ga0082212_10004822_pt1 | contig 18621 bp, 18 predicted proteins | sample TergutNt197P3_FD_71548 | JGI IMG/M metagenome (GOLD analysis project Ga0082212, IMG submission 71548) | Neocapritermes taracua P3 segment gut microbial communities from Petit-Saut dam, French Guiana - Nt197 P3 | ecosystem: Host-associated > Arthropoda: Insects > Digestive system > Gut ...
AAACGCAAAAGTTTTTGCAAACACGAGCAAAGCCCGTATTTTCAAAAACTTGCGGGCACTGCTTTCGCATTGCCGTCATACCAAGTTGCTCCCGTTTGGGTGCAACTTGGTATGAGCCATGGCTTTCAAGAAAACCTCAGCGAAGCAATTCGACTACGAATTGTCAAACCACTATAGATAATGTATTCACAGCGTCTGGCAACCACTCAACAAAGGTTCAGAGTCCAAGTTTTTCTCTAATTATCCCTTCAATTTCCGCCGCAAGCTCTGGATTATCTGAAAAGAGTTTTTTAACGTTTTCGGCTCCTTGCCCAAGTCGGGAATCTTTATAGGAATACCACGAACCACTCTTCTGGATTATTTCGAGGTTTGTGCCTAGTTCAATCAGCTCTCCCGCTCGACTTATGCCTTCACCATAAACTATGTCAAAGTTGGCAACTTTGAGTGGCGGTGCAACCTTGTTTTTGACAACCTTTACCTTTGTTTTTTTACCTACCACGCCTCCCTCTTCATCTTTGCCAGAGGCGGACACGACATCGCCGGTACTACCCTTAATGGACTGTCCGCTACGAACTTCTAGGCGGACTGTTGAGTAAAACTTAAGGGCGTTGCCACCGGTCGTTGTCTCAGGGTTGCCAAACATTACACCAATCTTCATGCGGGTTTGGTTGATGAATACTACACAGGTATTATTGCGACTGATGGTTGCTGTCATCTTTCTCAGAGCCTGACTCATCAACCTTGCCTGCAAGCCCATGTGTGAATCGCCCATTTCTCCATCAATTTCTGCCTTTGGAACCAAGGCGGCCACGGAATCGATAACTACAATGTCAAGAGCACCACTCTTAACCAACTGATCACATATTTCCAAGGCCTGTTCGCCACTATCTGGCTGGCTGATAAATAAGTTGTCAATATCAACACCCAGTTTTTTTGCATAGTCAGGGTCTAGGGCATGTTCTGCGTCAATATATGCGGCCAATCCATCTTTTTTTTGTGCTTCTGCCACCATGTGAAGTGCCAATGTGGTTTTTCCACTAGCTTCAGCACCATAGACTTCCACAATGCGCCCCTTAGGAACACCCCCAACGCCCAGGGCGAGGTCGAGGCCAATGGAGCCAGTTGATATAACTTCAATACCCTCTGCATTCATTCGCTCGCCAAGTTTCATCACCGAGCCTTTGCCATAAGCTCGCTCAATGTCTCCAAGAGCTTTATTCAATGCTTTCATCCGTTCATCTGCCATTATATCTCCCGAAATTTGAAAAGGACACTGTCGGACATGCCCCTAAGAATCGACCGCTGATTCCTATAAAAAAAATGATAACACAAAAAGCGAAAAAAAACAGAAATAACTCTCAAATTTTTTCGAGAGTTATTTCTATCATAGAGTTACTACTTTTTAATATTCGGAAGTTCCAATCCATACCCGTTTTTGCGGTCGGTCGCTTTTAGCATCATGGCAACAACGAGAGCCAATATACCGAATACTAGGAAGATCACCATTGGTAGCGTGTAGTCATAGGTAAGGGGTGTAACGCCTTCAGGGCTGGTGATGCAGTAGTTTTTCAGTACCCACCCAATCAATAGGGGAACGCCACCCAAGCCAATATTTTGTATGAAAAAGATCATTGCGTAGGCTGTGCCCAATTGTCTTTCAGGGATCAGTTTGGGGACACTTGGCCACATCGCTGAAGGAACCAGGGAGAATCCAACTCCCAAAAGCAGAACGGCGGCAATGGCAAATCCAACATGAGTAAATGAGGGAATTGAAAAAATCGTATGGACAATGATCAGCAATACTGCGCCAAATGCCATGATTGTGGCCCCTTTGCCTTTGCGGTCATAGATTGTCCCAAATACTGGGGTCAACAAAATGTTACCCAAAGGCAACATGGCAGGTATGTAGCCGGCAAACTTGGGGTCAACCTTGTATTTTTGGATCATCAGGTCAACGGCGAAGTCTAGGTATGGGAAAACGGCAGAATAGAACAGGACGCAAAGTACTGCTATTAACCAGAATCCTTGATTTTTCAGTATCTCCAAAATATCAGAAAACTTAAAAGCATCTTCCTTATTTTTTCCTGTATCGCCTGTATCCCCTTGAATAACTTTTGGCTCACTGTTTTCGAGTTTTTTGTCCATCCCTGTATAAACTATGAAGGCCAACATTCCTACTGCCAAGAGACCCATTCCAATAACAACCGGCGCGGGAACGCCCCATTTCAGGGCGAATGGAAGCCCAAACGCCAGGGCTATACCAGTCCCCATCCTGGCGGCGGCCATCTCAAGCCCCATTGCCAAGGCCAGTTCCTTGCCCTTGAACCACTTGACAATAACCTTTGAAACCGTGATTCCGGCAACCTCATCCCCAACACAAAAAATTGCAAATCCGATTGAGGCTATTATTACCTGTGTAGCAACTGGAAAATCCCCGATTAGGGCATATCCGCATATTGAAGCTCCGAAAAGCATTACAATGGTGGCCATGATGCCTGTAAACCTTTCGCCCATTTTATCGAGGATAATGCCACCTATCACCAGCATTCCTGCAAATACATTCAGCCACATATACGAGTTTCTGAAGATGCCGAACTGGAGATCGTTCCATCCCTGCGTATTGATCAGTTCGGGCTTAAATGCCGATGTAGCCTTTTCAAAGTAATAGCCACAAAGCATTGTAAAGGAGACTAGTGACAATGCTATCCAGCGCAGGGACTTAGATTCCCTCAAGGATTGTTTGATTTTTTCTACCATAATCGTATCTCTTTTGAAAAAGGGGTTAGAGATAAGTCACACCTGTAGATGGGTAACTTGAGTATTGCTTTATAGCGTAACTCAGTTGGGGCTAGTATTGAAAAAAAATCATTTTTGATACAAATGAGCTAATATCGTACCCCCCATCCTGAAGTGTTGCCGAATTGCTTCGCGAGTTTAGCTCAATTTAGTTGTCCCAATGCCCACTTTGCAACGACTGGGTTCAAGCTGTTTCCGAGCAATTTGTATCGATTAGCTAGAGACACATGGAAAGGGAAGCGAAAGCTGGCAGGAAAACCTAATAGGCGGCTGATTTCACTAGGGCTGAAACGGCGTATTCCCTTGGATGTTTCTAAAAATGAACCGCTACCCACAAACCTGCTCCCATAACCGCCTATGAAACATGCCGTCCTGTTTGATTTTTTAGTAACGATATCCATGCCTGCCTTGTGTTTGGCGAGAATATTAACAGAAAGATACAATCCTTTATCTTCAGCCTCATCCAGAAAACTACTAATTGCCACAGGCTCTGAAGAGGGCGGTAGTGAATTTCTGATACCCTCATCGCTTGCTATAACAAAAACTCTCCTCCTCCTGTTTGGAAATCCAAATTGGGATGGGCAGAGACAAAAAGTCCTCCATTTTAGACCAGCTATTTCCAGATGTTCTCCTACCAAGTTAAAAGCATTTGATTCCAGAAATCCTTCAACGTTCTCCATGACAAATCTTTTGGGAGGGAATTGTTTGAGTATTTTCATCAAGTTGACTAAGGCGGCTGACCTAGGGTCTGCGAGGTCTCGACTATTACCCATGCGACAATAGGGCTGACACGGTGGGCTTAGTAGCCAACTATCTGACCCAATCTCTTTTATTTCATCTGCCCGGATGGTAGCCAACTCACGTACTTTAGGAATAACCCCAAAGTTCATCGCATAGACGCTATTGGCGACTTCGCTTATGTCAACGGCAGAGATAACACTACCTAAGCCGGCAAACGCATACCTCCATCCGCCGATGCCAGAAAAAAATTCTATCGCTTTATTTTCCACTGTCGGTGCCAGTTATCTTCTGTCAAATCTAGCAGAGAAACAATTATGCAGGTTTAAGTTGACAGTTTATTGTTAGCCTCTTCTATCCTCATCTTTGCTATGGCTTTGAAAAAACCTTGCTTCCACATATCTAGGTAGACCTCTTTTTCTTGGTCAGAAATAGAAGTTAGATCCTCCAATATCGCTGTTCCCAGCACTCGATCACGCTCAGAAATTCTTTGCCATAAATCTCTTTCGATACCAGGGGGAGGAGTACCTGGGTTGTCAACAAATTCTGTAATAGAAACTCCAAACAACCTGGCGGCCGCCTGTAAAGTCTTTATTCCAGGCTTTTTTGAGCCATAAAGGTAGTTTCGGTACGTAAAAAGGTTAATACCTAGCTTTGCAGAGATTGCCCCCTGGTTTTCCCCTGACCTAGTTTGGTAGTCTTTTGCCAATTGTCGAAATTTTCGGTATTGAGGCCACATCATTTACTTATTTTGACTTGAAAAAAGATTATTGGTTAGAGGGAAAACATCGGGTTATTTAATAAAAAAGGGGTCAATAAAACAATTATTATAGATCTCTGAAACGGAGAATTGGGCTATGAATAATGGAGTTTTCGCCATTAGGGGAAATTTTGAAAAAAAGGTTTTGGATGCAAATGTAGTACTTTCCAACCTTATTTTTTTTATGGCCGTAACACCAGAGCCTCAACAATATGAATCTGCTTTGAACCAAGTGGCCATATCCAGCGTTTTTTTGAGTGGCAAGTAAACTTATTCAATTCAACTAACATATCCACGCCCGAAAGTGGGTCACTGGCCTCTAGGTGTTTTTCTATGGATTTGATTTGTTCTATCCAAGAGTCCTCCCATTCCCCCAAGGCCAAGTCTGCATCTTGATGAATAACACCTCTGTCATGTAGCAGATAAAGGTTCGAGCCTGATTTTTGAAAGATACCCAGTATGCACTTTAACACTCTTGCCACCCACACATCCAGCGCATCATTGAGAGAGTCTGGCAATTCCGGATCTATTACCCAAGGGCTATTAGGTTTGAATGCAACTTCAATAATTTTTGAAGCCATTGGTTTTATTTGACCCAAAATATTGGCACAGATAATTGTACTAGGCTGTTTATTTTGAATCCATGTTTCCAGTGCCATTGGAGATGGGATGACCGATGGCAACAGGCCAGCTAATCGTTTTGCGGCCACAGGAACAGGTCTGCGAACCAATCGACCTTCGATCGTCTGCACCCTTCTCGAAACCCGAGCAAGTTCTTGAAAAGTACCAGTGATGTCTTTGAATACCCATGGTGCCCAGCGGAAATGGCGAAAAAATGTTCCCAGCCGGCTCCAAGGATCAGCATCCCAACCAACTGTGCTTTTTGGGGCTAATCGCCAAGGAATCTCAAGCCCCCAGCCTGCCCCCAAAATGAGAATTGGACGACTTGGATCAGCTGTTTTCAGGGCAGTGGCAATAAACTCCCTAGCTAGGTTTAAGTGAGTATTCCAGTGTTTACGTGGTCGTCGCAGAAAGGCCAGTTGCTCCAAAGCAAATAAACGATTTAATCCAGCGTTAGAACCCATGTCAAGAGACCTTTTACCCAAACCATTTTATAGCTAATCGGCAACCTTAGCATCCCCCTTCATTGTTTTTCTTTATAAAGTAGCCTTTTGCAGTATTGAAACTGTTAATCAATTACCCTCAAACCCAACATCATGCCTAAAATGTAAATATGAATCGAAATACTGCAAACCATCATGCACGCCTTCCGGAGTGGATTGCAAAGGAAAAAATTACTTTGGCTGGTCTGCATGCCATGAAGCGGGGTTTGAGGGAAAGCCAATTGTATACAGTCTGCGAAGAAGCCCGTTGCCCCAACCGTTTGCAATGTTTCACGCAAGGTACTGCAACCTTTTTGTTGCTAGGAGACAATTGCACAAGGAATTGCTCTTTTTGCTCCATCAATCATGGGATACCTCTACAACCCAACCCGAATGAACCATCTGAAATAGCCACAAGAGTTGTTTCGATGGGGATCAAATATGTTGTATTGACAAGTGTTACAAGGGATGACCTGCCAGACGGCGGTGCTACTCACTTTGCAACTACAATTTGCGCCATCAAAGAAATAGGAGCGAAGGTAGAAGTATTAGTTCCTGATTTTCAAGGTAATCTTGAGGCAGTTGCTAGGGTAGTATCCGCACAACCTGTAGTTTTTAACCATAATCTTGAAACAATACCCAGCCTTTACGCAAAAATACGACCCGGAGCCGACTATGACAGAAGTCTGGCAGTACTTGCCGAGGCAAAACGCATCGGCAACTGTCTTTTCGGTTCGAGTTTTCGCACCAAATCAGGCCTCATGCTTGGATTTGGTGAAACAGATGAGCAACTACTGGCTGTCTTTCAAGACTTAGCAAAAGCCGATACAGATATTTTGACATTGGGACAATATTTGCGTCCGACTCGCAAACAATTGCCCGTGCATAAATATATCCACCCTGATAGATTTCTAGAGTTGGCGAACTTGGCTCAAGAGCAAGGAATAAAAAAAGTTTACGCAGGCTCCTTTGTTCGATCCAGCTTTAATGCAGGAGTAATTGATGAAGAGATCAGCAACCGCAAATAATATTGGCTCAGAGCCACCAGTAATACCAACAAATTCAAGCCTCCACCAGAGTTGGAGGCTTGATTTGTGAACTGCTCAAAGCGGTTGAAACACGCGCCGCCTAAAGGTGGCACGGTCATTTTCCTTTTTAGCCAATTGTCCTGTTTTACAAACAATTTACAGTAGTCTTACCCACTAGTGATTTTTAATTATCCCCTCACTGCTAGACTTCAGGAACGAAGGGAGAAATACTTATGAAAACAATGTTCAACACCGGCATCTTGATAGGTGCAATCACTGTGGCAGTGCTAGGGATAGGTGCATCTGGCAGACAACCTGCTTTTGATGCTTCTAAAAACATCTCGGTCATTGCAAGAGAAGACGGCAGTGGCACAAAGAGTGCTTTCATGGAGATTATTGGCCTGAAAGGCAAGCCAGACCCAGCAAAAATTATCATCCAGACAGGAACCGCTGGAGTCCTTGCAGAAGTAAAGGGCAATCCTACAGCTATTGCTTATGAGAGCCTTGGCTATGTCACCCGTGATGTCAAAGCACTAAGGGTCAATGGCGTAGAAGCAACAGTCGCTAATATAAAGAATGGCTCGTATAAAATTTCACGCCCGCTGTCGATAGTTTACAAACAGGCTTCAATTGATTCTGGAATAAACAAAGCGTTCTTTACCTTCCTGCAATCAAGCGATGCACAAAAAATCATTTCGGAAAACGGTTATGTTGCAATGGTAGAAAATGCTTCGAGGTATACAATCAACGGTGCACTTTCTGGTAGCATCAACATCTCAGGCTCTACGTCGCTCCAACCACTGATGATTGAGCTTGCTACAGCTTTTGAAAAATTGCAGTCCAAAGTAACTGTCAATGTTTCCGGTGGTGGTAGTGGTACCGGCTACAAAGACGCTGACCAGGGAGTTTCGACTTTTGGGATGATAAGCGAGGAATTTAATAAAGAAAAAGCTCCTTCCTGCATTTACCATGTAGTCAGTCAAGATGGCATAGCCGTGATCGTAAACAGAAACAACCCACTCAATAGCATCTCCATGGAACAACTAAAAACCATCTATAATGCTGAGGCAGGGCAGAATTCAATTTCTAAATGGAATGAACTGATAAAGTAATGAACCAGGCTTACCGCTTCATCAAAACCAGAGATGCCGTCATGCGCGGCATCTTCTTGTTATGTGCCGCGTTCTCAGTGCTTGCTCTTGGTTGTATAACTCTCTTTCTGTTGGCAAATGGTCTGCCGTTTATTGGAAGGGTCGGCCTGACAAATTTCTTTGGAACAACTTGGCACCTAAGTAGCGGCGCATACGGTATTTTGTCAATGTTTGTAGCATCGATTTATGTTGCAGGACTATCCACAGGGATGGGTGTTGCACTTGGGTTGTTTACCGCCATTGCCCTATACAAGTTCTGTCCGAAGCTGGCAGTCCCTCCAATTCGCCAACTGATAAACCTTTTAGCGGCAATCCCGTCTGTCATCTACGGCCTATTTGGCATGATAATAATCGTTCCTTTTTTGCGAGACCATGTTTCCCCCGGTGGTGTAGGTTATGGAATATTGGCCGCCAGCCTTGTACTTTCAATAATGATTCTACCTACCATCGTCAGTATAAGTTTAGATGCTCTTAATTCTGTACCCAGGAACTATTATGAGGGTGCACTAGCCCTTGGTGCTACAAGTGAGCAAAGTGTTTTTAGAGTCATGCTTCCAGCGGCAAAAAGCGGGGTTCTTGCCGCCATAGTGCTATCTATGGGGCGTGCGGTTGGCGAAACTATGGCAGTTATCATGGTCATAGGCGGTTCCCCAGTAATGCCAACCAGCCTGTTCCAGTCAGTTCGCACTATGACGGCAAACATCGCAATGGGAGCCACTGAGCTGTCAGGCGACTCGGCAACCGCCTTAGTAGCAACGGGTGCCGTGCTGTTTGTTTTTGCACTATTGTTAAATGTTAGTTTCTCGATGCTTAGTGGAGGCGAAGAGCGTGGCAAAAAACGCACACAAAAGACAGGTGCTTAAGTATGCCTTTGCTAGGTCTACAGCACAGACAGCTCTATTGCTAACGCTGGTTGCCCTTGGGGCGGTAGTATTTTTTATTCTCGTCCGTGGTGTACCCCATGTAAACATGCAACTACTTTTTGGTAACTATGGTAGATACCCCTCAATAAAACCAGCACTGCTAGGCACTCTATACTTGGTTGTAATTTCTGTTTCCATCGCCGCTCCACTCGGAATTGGCAGTGCGATATTTTTGGCGGAGTATACAAAGAGCCAAAGTCGCTTTGTAAGAATAATTAGAATCGCCACAGAAACCCTTGCTGGAATACCTTCTATTGTCTACGGAATATTTGGTTATCTGGTGTTCGTGGTAGCCCTAGGTCTTCGGTATTCATTAATTGGAGGCGGTATTACCCTCGCCATTATGATATTGCCTGTGATTGTGCGCTCGACCGAAGAAAGTCTATTGGCAGTTCCCCTCACACTTCGAGAAGGGAGCTTTGCCCTTGGATCATCCAAGGTTCGCACAATTTTCTCAGTCGTACTGCCATGCGCCGCAAGCGGTATCGTCACATCATTGATCCTTGCCGTGGGGCGGGTGATGTCAGAAAGTGCAGTCCTAATCCTCACCATCGGCATGGTAGTAAATAAAATGCCCAATAATTTTGCATCTCCAGGCACCAGCCTTGCTTTGGATGTCTATTATTTTGGGTCACATGGTTATCCAGAACAGGCGGCCGCAACTGGGGTAGTGCTATTGGTACTGGTAGTTGTCATAAACATACTTGCGACTATTCTGGGCAATATTTTTGGCAAAGGGGAGCTCGCCCATGGATAAGCAATTTAACATAACCGTGCGAGGTTGCGACCTACACTATGGCGACTTCCATGCACTAAAAAATATAAATATCGACATAGAAGAGAGTGAGGTTACGGCCTTCATTGGCCCATCTGGATGTGGGAAGTCGACCTTTATCAAAACTTTTAACAGAATGAATGACCTAATAGAGAACTGTCGCATAACAGGCGAAATTTTGATAGGCGGGCAGGACATATACGCAAAAGGCACTGACGTAACGCTACTGCGCAAAAATGTCGGCATGGTCTTTCAAAAACCTAACCCATTCCCAATGAGCATCTATGACAATGTAGCTTTTGCTCCCCGCACCTTCGGCATCAAGAAAAAGGGAGAGCTGGACAGCATTGTGGAAGGTTCGCTAAGGCAGGCAGGACTTTGGGATGAAGCCAAAGATAGACTGCGCAAAAACGCTATGGGCCTGTCCGGTGGCCAACAACAAAGGCTGTGTATTGCCCGCGCCCTGGCGGCAGACCCAAAGATTTTGCTAATGGATGAACCCACCAGTGCCTTGGATCCCATCTCGACCGGAATCATAGAAGAATTGATCAATGAACTAAAAACCAGTTATACAATCGTTATTGTCACACACAATATGCAACAGGCGACGCGTATATCCGACAAAACGGCATTCTTTCTTTTGGGAGAAATAGTTGAATTTGGCTTCACTGGAAATATTTTTACAAACCCATCAGACAAACGAACAGAAAATTACATAACCGGACGTTTCGGATGATACTGGGGTAATCACATGGAAAGGGCATGAAAATGTCGGTCAGAGCAAGATATGAAAAAGAGCTTGGATGTGTGTTCGACAGCCTGGTACTGATGTGTCGACACATAGAATTGGCCATCGAGAAATGTGTGATAGCACTTGTTGATCGCGATTCTGACTTGGCACGAGAGGTTTGCGCTGAAGATCGCATAATCAACGAAATGGAGCGAAACATTGAGAATGCCTGTCTAAAAATACTCCTACTGGAGCATCCGGTTGCGGGTGACTTCCGGGCGATATCGGCCGCTCTGAAGATGATCACCGACTTGGAGCGAATAGGCGATCAGGCACGTGACATCGCAGAAATATCGACTCACATCGGTGAAGGCGAATATATCAAGAAACTGGTACATATTCAGGAAATGGCGACCATCGTTATTCAGATGGTCAAAGATGGTGTCCATGCCTATATCAACAATGACCTAGAACTTGCCCGTACCCTTGATAAGACCGATAAAAAAGTTGATGAGCTTTTCAAAGTCATAATGGGGGATCTAATTGAACTCATTAAGAAAAACACTGACAACGCAGAGCAGGCCGTCATGTTTATGATGGTTACAAAATATTTTGAAAGAATAGGCGACCACGCTGTCAACATTGGCGAGTGGGTAGAATACGCAATAACCGGCGATCATCCATGAAAGAGTGGCTAACGTGAAGCAGATAATCTATGCAGTAGAGGACGACGCGGCACTACGGGAGCTGTACAGCTTTTCATTGGAGAATGAATTTGACTGTCGTTGCTTTGAAGATGGAGACTCGCTTTTCGGTATGCTTTCAGAAAAGACTCCCAGTTTGATCATTCTTGACATCATGTTGCCAGGAGATGATGGATTTGCGATTCTATCTCGTCTTAAATCTACCAATGCTACTTCGCACATACCACTCATCATTGTGTCTGCCAAAGGTGATGAGGTATATAAAGTAAAAGGTCTGAATATGGGGGCAGACGACTACATAGCCAAGCCATTCGGCGTACTGGAACTGGTGGCCCGCATAAAGGCAAATTTGCGCAAAAATGCCCCTCCCGAAAAGGGCAACATAGACTATAAGGACATTCACATTAATTTTTCCAAACACCAAATATTAATAAAAGGCATACCAATAGAGACAACACTAAAAGAATATGACTTGATGTGCCTGTTCTGTGAAAACGCAGATCAGGTACTAGAGCGCAAAACAATTTTTAATAAAGTTTGGGGGTATGCTTTTTATGGAGAGACCCGAACTCTGGATGTCCACATAATGGAACTTCGAAAAAAACTGTCAGAGGCAGGTAGCGAAGTCACTTTACAAACCATCCGAGGCATAGGTTATATGCTGACATGAAAAAACGACTATCACTATACACCATCCTAATAATTTTTTCGGGGCTGATAAGCTTCTTTGCAGTATCAGTTCGTGTGGCCCACAATAACAATATTAAAAATGCCCAAGCCATGGTGATGGAAGCCGCTGGGATATGCGCGATGTTTTTTTCTGAGAATACAGATTTTTCTTCATTTGAAAAAATTGATACTGATATCCGAATAACAATAATTTCGCCAAATGGTAATGTTACCGCGGACAGCCTTCCCATAGATACATCCTTACTAGAAAACCACCTTAGTCGCCCGGAAATAATTGCCGCCGAAAATAGTTCCCCAACTGTAAATAAACGCTATTCAGAAACGCTAGGCATGGACCTAATATACTACGCCCTTAAAGTAGATGCCGGCGATAGCTATGTGTTTATCAGAACTGCCATCCCAGTAGCAAAAATCGACACATATCTTTTTCAATCCATACCATTCCTTGTCTTTATAATGTTCATTCTCGCCTCACTCAGCTTCATGCTATCACGTTTCATGGTAGGGCATGTTGAAAAGCCATTTGAATCGGTCAAACAAAAACTTCACCTGCTGGCAAAGGGGCAATATGTTTCAGAACCATTGGCCGAGAGTTATGAAGAAATAGATTCGATTATCAGGGAAATTGATGAAATTGCACTTGTTTTGCAGAACACTCTGACTGCCCTGCATACCGAAAAGACCAAGGCAGAATACATTATTAACAATATTGGTGACGGAATATTTGCTGTAGACGCCAATAAAAATATTGTCCTAATGAACAATACAGTACTCAAAATTTTTAATGCAACACCTGACATTTCTGGAAAAGGTCTTAATTATCTGTTTTACGACAAGGTATTGGCAGGTGCCGTGGATGACTGCATTAGCTTCGGGAAAAATGTTTTGTTTGAACTTGCAATCAACGGAAGAATATTTTTTGCAACGATCAAGCAACTTCCAGTTTCAACACTTACAATGGCCATTTTGTCAGATGTCACAGACAGTCGGGAAAATGCAAAACAGCGTGAAGAGTTTTTTGCCAATGCTTCTCATGAACTAAAGACACCTCTGACTGCCATAAAAGGTTTTAACGAATTGGCAACCATCAACAATAAAGACGAGGGCATTAGTAAATATCTTGGTGGCATAGCTCGTGAAACAGATCGAATGTTATCGCTAATCAGGGATATGCTAAAGCTCTCAGAGTTAGAAACTGGACAAAATATCTCTTTTGCAACCGTGGCGTTGAGCGAAATGGCTACTGAAATTTTTGAAACCTTATCAGCTGTAATTGCAGAAAAAGCACTCCATTTTGAAATCAGCGGTCAAGCAACCATTAATGCCGATCCGGGGCATGTATACGACCTATTGAAAAACTTGATTGAAAATGCTGTTCGATACAATGACCAAGGTGGGAGTATCAACATAAATATTGGGAGTGACTCAAAAGCAACTTTTTTGACCGTAGCAGATACAGGGATAGGGATTCCCCTTACAGAACAATCGCGGATTTTCGAGCGGTTTTACCGCGTGGAAAAAAGCCGTTCACAAAAAAATGGAGGCACCGGGCTGGGGCTGTCCATTGCAAAACATATCTGCGCCAAGTATGAATGGAAACTTTCTCTCAAAAGCAAGCTCGGCGTAGGGACAGAAGTGACCGTCGAATTTTGAATGTAAAGGCCTATAGCGGTTCAACTTATAACGCCTTTTTTAGGCATGAGTTTTGAAAATGGCTCGCTTGTATACCAATCAGACTGTGGCTAACTCTTGGGAATAGTTTGGCCGAAAAAACGTGCTGGGTTGGGTAGGTATGCTTTCTACCTCCACCCATGCATCCGGTTCAGACAGGAGTTGTTTTACTAGCGCAACATGTAGAGCATGTCCAGCGGCGTAGGCTTCTATATGGCCAACTATATGGGTGCCTAGCAGTGCCAAGTCTCCTATGAGATCAAGCATTTTGTGGCGGACAGCTTCATTTTCAAAACGCAGATTATCATTGAGACAACCATTGCCATCATAAACCACAGCGTTATCTAAGTTGCCCCCAAGTGCTAGTCCCCTGCTATGCATATATTCAATTTCGCTTTTCTGGCAAAATGTTCGTGCGGGTGCCAATTCTTGCTGATACTTGTTTGGGGTGACTGCCAGCTTCATAGATTGGCGACCAATAGAGGAATTAGCGAAGTTGATAGTGTAATTAAGTTGCAATCTGCTGTGTGGGCTTATACGTATCCATTTTTCACCATGACGGGCTTCAATTGGGCGCAATATCTTTATGTGACTCTTTGAAGTCTGCAAACTCCTCAAACCGGCATTGATAATGGCATTAGCCCAAGGTTCCGCACTCCCATCCAGTATGGGAAGTTCATCACCATCTACCTCTATCAGAGCATGGTCAACGCCATGGCCGTAAAGTGCTGAAAGAATATGTTCTACGGTCTGTAATACCACTCCATCCTTGGTCAGAGTTGTGGCAAGGGAAATATCGCCAACGTAGTCCACCTCTGCCGGAATAACAACTTTTGATGGAGTGTGGACGAAACGTAACCCCCCCCCTTCAGCAGGTACTACCCTTACCGAGCATGGCTGATTTTTGTGTAAACCATACCCCTTTAATGTGAACGGCTTTGCGATGGTTTTGGCTGTGGCATGTCTTGACATAACTTCCTCAAGACTAACGAAAGCAAAAAACATTCCAACATATAATTATTAAAAATAAAGGCGTTAAAAAAAATGGTTTTCGACTTTTGTGGATATTCTTACTACAAGATGTGTCATTTCTTCTGATCTTGAGATTCCATTAAAGCAGATAGGCTTTTAGGGAAGATGGGCTGGGTCAAGGTGCGGACAGCTTCGGCAAATTGTCTTATTTCCCATTGAGCATGTAAGTCCAAGCGCAGGCGCAGGAAGTGAGCCACCGACTGAAGGCTGGCAGTCCAATATACTTCGGAGTAGAGGGCAAGAGGTAGTACACAGCGCGCCTGCTCTCTGCAAACGCCCATTTCTATCAGTGTTTTATATTGTTTAACGCTGTTTCGGCAGGCTTCTGTGTATGCCTCGATAGCTGTCTGGTGCACATCCTCAGAAATCTGACCATCACTTCCCTGCTTGTTTACTTTTGCCTGTTGTCTCAATAGCTTTGGAATATAAAACTCTTCAGGAGAAAACTCCACATAGCGACCAGATATTTCGTTGAAGTCGGATGCTATTCGGTGCTTCATCCATTGCCTAAATACAAAAATTGGTGCCTTTACATGAAATGTCAAGTAGGCATGGCGAAAGGGGGCGGTATGTTCATGCTCGGCCAGATAAGAAACCAGTTCGGCATCCTTTTCGTCAAAGACATCCTTTCGTTTTCCAAACGAAACCCTAGCGGCATTTACTACAGTCAGGTCTGTACCCATGTGATCCACTAGGCGGACAAAACCACGGTCGAGTACAGAAATGCTCTGACTAGATTGGTTAGACATAATACCCCGGAAAGTCACTTTAAGACAATTTCCCTTTCCATACTAACTCCATCACGCTCCCATTTGAGCTTGATGGTATCGCCTCGGTTGAACAACTCTAACACTCGCCCTAAATCTTTTTGTGAACCAATTTTGTGTTCATTTATAAATGTCAAAACATCCCCTCTGGCAATGCCAGCAGACTCTGCATTCCCTCCTTGATTTACAAAAACAACCCGTGCCAATGTTGGTTCTCGGTCACAAAATAATTCTAGTCTGCCCATGGGCTGGAATAAAGGAGTGTCTTTGGCACTGGCATATTCCGTTACCAGCGTCTTTGCGAACTGTGTGATTGTGGTGAGACCACTCCAGTTTATTTTGTCTACCGTATCTGTCGGGCGATGATAGTCAGGATGAATGCCCGTAAACAAAAAGCATGTTGGAATATTTTTTGTTACAAAAGGTGCATGGTCTGAGGCTCCTGCAAAAATTGATGATCCTCTGTCTGCTTCAATTTCAAGACCCTCTGGTGCCATAGACTTTGCTTTTTCTATTGCATCAGCCCCCATCCCCATAGCAGTAAAGGTCATAGGCGCATTGTCATGTCCCAAACGACCTATCATGTCGAGATTAACCATAAAGCGTACAGAATTAATATCTACTGTGGGATTATCTACCCAATGTCTACTACCCAAAAGCCCCCACTCCTCACCTGCAAAATGAATAAAGACAAGACTTCGATTGGGTGGGTTTTTACAATAAGAACGGACTAATTCCATGATAGCGGCATTCCCGCTGGCGTTATCATCGGCTCCAAAGAATATTACTGGAGATGTGCTTCCTGAGGGCGTTCTGCTCCCTAGGTGATCCAAATGAGCACCAATAGCAATATATTCCGAATTTAGTTCTGGGTCTTTTCCTTTAATCGTCACAATAACATTTGAGAGATAGCCATCGGGCGTAGCCTGATTTTGAGGAGCACGTGACCGATAAGGAAATCGCTGTATTTGGGCTTTCAAGCCCATTTTTTTGTAATTATCAACCAAATATTTAATTGCATTTTCCAAACCATCCTGACCATTACCTCGACCGGCCATTTTTGGGCCTGCCAAGGCTGTAACGTCTTTCTTTAGACGTTTCTGTAATGCGTCCTGAACTTCGGCAAAAACAATGTTTACCGAAATAGTCAATAACAAAACACATCTGCCAGCAAGCTGGTAAAGCATATTTTCTCCCTGCGTAACTTAATTGATAATATCGGTTAATAACCCCTTGGTCAAAGCCTATCTGAGTTTATTGATGTTATCCAATAGTTCCTTTGCTCCGCGATGTTTAGAGTCAAAGCTAAGTGCTTGCAGTGCCGCCATGCGAGCAGGTTCGATTTTATTAAGCCCCATCAATATCTGTCCCCTACGCCAATGTAGCGTAGCAAAACCACCTGTGCCACCCTCTAATGGTTCATTGGCGGCTTGGTCAAGGAGTGCCAGCCCTTGTTCACTATTAAAGCCTGTGCGAGCCGACAACTTGCCTAACTGAAGCTTTATGATGCTCGGTGCATCAACGTTTTGCAGAGCCTCGATAGCAACCTGCCAAGCCTCACTAACTCTATCGGCATTAAATAGAGCCTGACTTACCGATTCAACGGCTCTGGCCTGTGTTTTGACCAGCGGAAGCAGGCGGATGGCTTCGGATGCTAACTTTTGTTTTTGGACTTCTTCCCCTAGTGCCCTTTTGGCCGCATCTTCCCCAAGCTCGTCTAGGTATCCCGAAACAATTTCTGGATCACCTGGAGCGACTGTCAGTGCTTTCATAAAAAATGGCTCCGCTTGGTTCCACCGCCCCCGCATAGACAATATTCGTCCATGAAGTAAATTGCCCCTAGCTGGCTGGATTTGCTTTAATCGTTCTGCGCACTCGAGTGCCTTTTTGGAAGAGCCTCCCAAAAGGCCGGGCAATTGTTCATATCCAAGACCAAGAGTCATCCATGCTAGGGCATACTCGGGGTCAATTTGCACTGCAGTCTTTAAGTCGCCCATGGCTTGAGATACCCTGCTCAAACTACTTAAATTCCTTAACTGCAACGCAGTGCCTGCTTTTGCCATGCTCCTTCCAACTAGCGCATCTGCCAGGGCGGGATTAAGCTCCAACGACCTTTGAGCTGATTCCAAAGCCTCATTAAATCGAGTCAGGGCACTTAATGCCTGCGCCCTTGCCGCGTGTGCTAAGGCATCTCCGCTGTTTTGAGCCAATCTTGCATCAGAATCAGCAAGCACTTTTAGAAAACGTCCCTGCTCTATGTCAATTCTTGGTTGATAAGTTGCCTCCTGAGCACCAAGCACAAGACATAGGATTGGAAGCACATACAAACGAAACATGGTAACAGTATAGCCAGTTAGTTATCTGTTGGGCTAGGTCATCAACGGATTTATCTCAAGATATTGTTTTTCTGGTATTATACGGTCAAGATGCAACTGTATGAAGGGCACTTAGTACACTGAAAAACCTATCTGTAGCAATTGACTCCTGAAACTACCAACGATTCTCTAAACATGAACATTTCTGAACGGATGAAACAACTTGCCGATCAGGTGCTGGAGCACCGAAGGCGTTATTACATTCTGGATCAACCCACTATTTCTGATGTTGAATATGACGCACTTGAACGCGAGCTACGCAAACTGGAGGCCGATTATCCTCTTCTTGCAGACCCCAACAGCCCAACAAACAGAGTTGGGGTATCTCCGCTGGAACATTTCAATAAGGTAGCTCACGATGTGCCAATGCTGAGTTTGGATAACACTTACTCAGTTGAAGAAATCAATGCTTGGGTAAATCGCATACAGAAAAATTTAACTCCTGACGCAACCCCAACCTATAGTGCTGACCTAAAGATTGACGGCTTGAGCCTTGCACTGCACTATAAAAATCATGTATTGGTCAGGGCAATAACCAGAGGCGATGGGGCGACAGGTGAAGACGTCACTGAAAACGCCAAAACTATTGCTGACATTCCGCTGGAACTCCCGAATAGCGCACCTAGTAACATTGAAGTTCGCGGAGAAGTGTTTTTATCCCGCAAACGCTGGCAAGAATTAAATGCCCAACGAGATGCAAATGGCGAACAGCGTTTTGCAAACCCAAGAAATGCGGCAAGCGGAACAATGAAGTTGTTAGATAGTCGAGAAGTCGGCAAGCGCAAGCTACAGTTTATCCCTTGGCAGATGATGGGTTCAGATGACCATGGTATATCAATGCAAACGCTTTTCACATGGGGATTTACCAAAACACCTGCTAGGGAAGAAGGAGGCATCGACGAGATACTGGCCTTCATCGAAAAACAGCGCACTGCAAGACAAACGCTTCCATTTGATACTGATGGAATAGTTATTAAAGTCCAGCAGATAAGTTATCAAAAGGCATTAGGGGCAACAGATCGCGCTCCACGCTGGGCAATTGCATTCAAATATCCGGCTACACAGGAAAAATCAACTCTATTGGGCGTTACTTGGCAGGTAGGCCGCTCCGGGAAGCTAACCCCTGTCGCAGAATTAGAACCAGTTGAAATAGCAGGATCAACGGTAAGGCGAGCAACACTGCACAATGTCCGCGAATTGACGAAGCATAAACTAACAATCGGGTGTCAAGTTTTTCTAGAAAAAGGTGGGGATGTAATACCGAAAGTTATTTCTGTCATACCTGGAAGTATTAATGAAAACAGCAAAGATATTGAAATTCCATTATGCTGTCCTGATTGTGGCAAACCTATAAGAAAGGAATATGAAAAAGTGCGGA
>Ga0082212_10004823_pt1 | contig 18614 bp, 17 predicted proteins | sample TergutNt197P3_FD_71548 | JGI IMG/M metagenome (GOLD analysis project Ga0082212, IMG submission 71548) | Neocapritermes taracua P3 segment gut microbial communities from Petit-Saut dam, French Guiana - Nt197 P3 | ecosystem: Host-associated > Arthropoda: Insects > Digestive system > Gut ...
CGTTGTCTAACGCTAGATAGGTGTTGGCCAGCGTCTGCGCCTCGATGCCCTGCGTGGCGTCCACCACCAGCACGGCGCCCTCGCAGGCGGCTAACGAACGCGACACCTCGTAGTTGAAATCGACGTGTCCGGGCGTGTCTATCAGATTCAAGATGTAGTCCTGACCGTCGGCGGCGCGGTACGACAGGCGCACGGCGCGCGCCTTGACGGTGATGCCGCGCTCACGCTCCACGTCCATGTCGTCCAGCACCTGCTCGGACATCTCGCGCTTCTGCAAAGCCCCGGTCAGCTCGATCAGGCGGTCGGCCAGCGTGCTTTTGCCGTGGTCGATGTGCGCGATGATCGAAAAATTACGTATCTTAGAGGCGTCGGACATCGTTGTTTTCCTTTCGTTACATTTCCTTCAACTGTTCCTTGATCTCGCCGATCTCTATATGGTGGTCCATCAAATGGTGCCAGATTCGCCTTGTGTTAAAGTCTATAACGTCAACCACTCTGGACAGCTGCTGTACCTCAGTCTTCAGCTCGGCAACATCAGACTTCATTTCGGCAGCATCAGTCTTCAGCTCGGCAACATCAGACTTAATCTCGGCAACCTCAGTCTTCAGCTCGGCAACATCAGTCTTCAGCTCGGCAACGTCAGTCTTCAGCTCGGCAACGTCAGTCTTCAGCTCGGCAACGTCAGTCTTCAACTCGGCGATTTCGCCCTCGATTTTGTCAAGCGACTTTAATACCTTCTCCTCAAAGTTCATATTTTTCACCTCCCCCTATCATCATATACCATCGACCGCAAAACCGCAAGCCTCAACGTCGCTCCATGTACAAAACCTTCACCGCGTTTTTGGCGGGGGCGTCCGAAAGGGTGGGGTAAGAGACCAACGCCACGCCGTGGGTGGAGGGCTTTTTGTAGTCTAACCAGCTGCCCGCGACTTTTTTCTCCATGTCGGCTTTGACCTCGGCGGGGGTGAGCCGGTGGCCTTGCGAGTATGTTTCCCAAATATACTTGGTGCAAACAGGCTTGATCAAGCTGTCCTGATAGTATTCGACGCGGTAGGTCGGGAAAGAAACCACGCCTTGTACTTCGCTAATAATTTCATCGCCGTCGGTTACAAAGAGCTGTATATCCGGCGTTTCGACCGTGCCTCCAATGCTGCTTTCCATTTGCTTATCTTCTATCAGCGGGACGTTCTCAAAGGATTTTACAACGCTTGGTTCGTTGGACAATATATTAAAGTCCCGCACAGAATAATTCATTTTGCCGTCTCCGGTCGCTGTCAAAACAATCCTGTACCCACTGTCTCCGCGCAGAAAAATTGATTTCATATTGCCCATTGCCATCATGATAACATCCCCAAAAACCGCGGTTTCGTAGTTTGGTTCGTTATTTGTGATTTTCGCAATCGTTTTGTTTGCGCCGTCAACAATTTCCACATCGACAGGGCATTTTATGGTTGTCAAAAGCCCCCCGAACATATTCCATCCGTCAATTATATCGTCAGAAAAATCACGGGAATTACCCGGCGTATTACTGTGTTTTACGAAATTCAGATATTTGATTTGATAATGCGCCGAGATATTAAAACCATCGCCTTCTGAAAACCAATAGGTCCGCCCATATTTACCCCACTGTGTGCCCGGCAATGTTACCGTCGAAAATAAACTTCCCGGCAACAGGGTAACAGGGTCGTAACGGTTGCAAATGTTGAATATATTGTCTTTGCTTCCTCCGCCGTTCCACGAGGCGGGGTTTTGCACCCCAACGTCGGGCGTCGCGTATGTATAGGCGTATACATCCTCCTGTTTTACGCCTTTATCGGCTAATTCCACCGCAAGCAGATTCGCTGCGGCGGCTCCTCGGCTGTGACCCGTTATAAAGTATTTAACGCTGCCGCCGGACGGCAATCTTCCGAGGTAATCCTTCAAACTGCCGAACACTAATGTCATAGCGTTATTAAAGCCGGCATGGTTTCCGTACAACCCATTCGTAAGCGCAATATTAGCGTCGCTTATCCACTCGTTCACACCAACCGTTCCGCGTAAGACAACCGCGACAACAGTATTGCCGGTTGACGTCTTTTTTTGCGATATAGTATAAGCCAAGCCGTCGGTCAAATCGGAATATAGATAGGGTTTAATATCTGTAAAACCATTGCTTGAAAGCGACTGCTCTATGTCATCGGGGTCATACGCGGCCCACGACAGCGCCATTGCTATTTCAGACAGCTTTTGACTGTAATTTGTTGACGTTGTGTTGGATATATACCAATCAAGCGGATGCGGAAATATTGTATAACCGCCGTCATGACTGACTATGACATCTGACGGTTGAAAGGGAGGGTCATCGCCGCCGTCAACTGCCGTCACGTCCCGAAGATACGGATACCCGTTATTGACGCTCGGGTCAATAGCCCAAACGGTATAGAAATCAAAGCCAACAAAGTTTGCCGCAACTTTCATTTGCGCGGTGGTTAGGGACGTTGTGCCGTCTGTGCCATATCCCACATATCCCACACCCTTTTTTACCTTGGCCGGGTTTCCGTCTGCCATTTGGGCGCTGTCGATATTCCAATAGCTATTGCTTATGCGGCCGCTACAGGAGCCGCAAATACCGCCCGCATAAGAAGCTGATACGGAACCCGTATTGTAGCAATTGCTTATGTGGCCGGAGTCGAGGATGCCGCAAATGCCGCCCGCATGAGAGATGTCGGATACAGTGGAAGCGGATACGGAGCCTGTATTGAGGCAATCGCTTATGGAACTGGAGTATCTGGAGTAACCGCAAATACCGCCCGCACGCGCCGAAACATAAGCAGATACAGCGGAAGCGGATACCGACCCCGTATTGCGGCAATTTCTTATGGTAGAAAACCATGAACTGCCGCAAATACCGCCCACAGAAGAAAAGACAGAGGGAGAGTTGGAATTAGAAGAAGCGGACACGAAACCCGTATTTGAGCAATTGCTTATGAAGCAGCCGTAGTCGGAGTGGGAGGAGGCGAGGTAACCGCAAATACCGCCCGCGTATAAATAAGCCGTACCTTCAATATTTATGTATGTTTTTTCCAAACTAACATTCCGTATTACCGCTTCTGAAGCATAACCAAACAGCCCGGCATACTGTACGTCCCCTGTGATTTTTAGATTGCTAATCACATGACCCTGACCGTCGAATACGCCAGAAAAACGACTGGTATTTGAGTTGGTGGAATTGTCCCCAATCGGCGCCCACTCCGCGCCGGACAGGTCTATATTGTTTGTCAAGTGATATTTCCCGCCAAGATTGTTGGCAATTTTTTCCAAATCTTCCCTGTTTGAAATTGGTGTTGACCCCGCTATAGGCGGGTCGATAGTGTCAAGAAACATGCCATCTGAGCCGTAGCCGTCTGCCGCCGCGGGCGGTGTGATTGCTGGCAACATCCCCGCGCACAGCGCGAGTGCCAGCGTTACGGACAGCACACGGTTCCGCTTTTTCATAGAGAATCCCCTCCTATCATTCCTTACTCCGGCGCCATGACCGGTATCACTTCGCTTACCATCAGGTACATGCGCTCGAAGACGGTGTTGGTGTAGTTCATGAAGAGCGGGGCCAGCACAGCCAGCATTAAGAGGCCCAGGATCACCTTGAGCGGTATGCCCACCACGAAAATATTCATCTGCGGCGTGGTGCGCACTAAGATACCCAGCGCCACCTCGGCCACCATGGCCGACGCGATGATGGGCAGCGCGATATTCAGCGCCAGCAGGAACGCCTCGATAAACCCGTGGGTCATGAGCCTGCCGATCTCGGGTTTCAACTCCACGCGCCCCACCGGTATCACCTGGAACGTCAGGAACAGCCAGCGTATCAGCATCACGTGCGCGTTGGCCAACAGGGCGCACAGCATCAGGACGATGTTGAACAGCGAACCGGCCACCGGCACCTGCGCGTTGGTGGAGACGTCGTATATCTGCACCATGCCGAACCCGATCTGCGTGTCGATAAACTGGCCCGCCGTGTACACCACGCTGAAAAACAGCGACGTGATATACCCGATTATCAGCCCCACCATCAGTTCGCCCAGCATGGCCAGCGCGAAGTGGAACAGGGTGGGCGGCAGCGCCTCGGGCGGCGGGAAAAACTGCACGACGATAAACGCCATAGTCACCGACATCAGTATTTTGATCATGGCCGGCATGTTGGCGCGCCCGAACAGCGGCGACAGGAGAAACATGCCCGACATGCGCGTGACGATCATCAGGAAATGCGTCACCCATACCGTCGCGTCGCCCGTTATTGCCGGCATAAGACACACCACCTTTTGAACAGTTAACAACTAACAACGAACAACCTACGGTCTTAGTACCCTCAGGATGGTTATGTGAATCCATTCCATGAAGCTGCCGAGGCGTTCGAGCATCCACGGGCCGAATATGATGAGTGATACGAATACCGACAGGATTTTTACCACAAACACAATGGTCTGTTCGTTGACCTGCGTGGTGGCCTGTATGATGGAGATGATCAGGCCCGCAACTAAGCCGATGCCCAGCATGGGCAGCGCGAGCCATAATATCTCGCGTATGCCCGCGCTGACGATTTCTGATATTGCGCCCTGATCCATTGCCGATTCACCACCTTGTCTTGTAGGGCGCGACGCCCTCGGCGCGCCGTTATTGCTTCACCCGGATTGAAACGTCTTTACTAATGTCCCTATGGTTAAATTCCAGCCGTCTACCATTACGAAGAGCATGATTTTGAACGGGAGGGAGATCATGACGGGCGGCAGCATCATCATGCCCATCGACATGAGCGCCGACGCCACCACCATGTCTATGACGATGAACGGGATGTAGATAATAAAACCGATGGTGAACCCGGTCTTGATCTCGCTGGTTATGAACGCCGGTATCAGCACGTGGGTGGGGATGTCGTCCGGGGTCTCCGGGCGTTCTAAGTTGGCTAACGACATGAACGTGGCCAGGTCGCTGCCGTGGCCTTGCAGCTGTATCTGCCCGTGCATGAACTCCCGGAGCGGCCCCATGGTGCCGTCGAGGAACTCCTCTATGTTTATATCCCCCTCGGCGTAGGGGTCCCACGCCTCGGTCTTGATCTGGTCGAATATGGGGAACATGACAAACAGCGTAAGGAACAGCGCCAGCCCGATCATGACCTGGTTGGGCGGCATCTGCTGTGTGCCTATGGCGCTGCGGGTGAACGACAGCACGATCACGATCCGCGTGAAGGCCGTCACCATGATAAGTATGGAGGGCGCCAGCGACAGGATGGTCAGCAGGATCAGGATTTCCATGGTGGTGGTCGAATCCTCGACGGTCATCTCGCCGCCGAATATGTTGAACGGGAACGGGACGCCGGACGTGTCGTCCGTATCGGTCACGCCGCCGGGGCCGGGGTCTATGGCAAGCCCCAGCGCGGACGGCGCGCACAACACAAGCGCGGCGGACAGCATGAGCATGACCGCGACGACCGCCGCTATGCGTTTCATAAGGCTCCCTCCCCGGCTTGTTACTTCTGGTATCTTCTGTTCCGGCGCTGTACGCGGTCGAAAAGTTCGTCTAATTTGTCGGCCTCCAAGTCGTCGTTCTCCGGCTGCTGCTGCAACCGCTGGGTCAGCAGGCGTTCGGCCTGCTGGCGCGCCTCGCGGGCCGATAGCGGCTTGGGCCTGTCCTCAGGCTCTGTTTCATCCCCGGGCATGGGGGGTATTTCGATCATTTCATCGGCCACCGCGTCGAAACTCACGTGCGCGGCGTCCTCTTCCTCCGGTTCGCCGAACTCGGGGTTGAGCGTCCAGACGGTCTGCCGTTCCTGCTCCTGTACACGCGGTTCCAGCGGCTTGAGCGGTATTATGACCTCCGGCGGCCCGAACGAGGGCGTCTCCTGTTCCGCCGCTTCCGGCTCGCCCGTGACGGGCGTTTCGGCCACGGCGGCGGGCGTCTCAATCGCGGGCGCCTCAACCGCGGGCGTCTCAACCGCGGGCGGCGGCGTCTGTTTTTGCAGGTCGATGTCGCCCAGGCGGCGCAGCGATTTTATCACGCCGTCCAAGTCCGGCGCGTCCACGGACGCGCCGGGGTCCTGTTCCGGGTGCGAGTTAAACCGCTCTGCTTGCGGAGACAAGGATTTCGCGGACTTGACGCGGGCGTTGATACGCAGTTTACCCGGGCCGCCCGTCTCGAACGTGTTCTCGGACGGAGGTTCCGGGTTTGACTGCTCGGTATGTTGTTCACGCGCTGACGATTCCTGAACGCGGTGCAGCACAGCCGCGAAAGAACCCGGCGCGCGCGCTGACGGGGCGTGTTCCGCCACTCTTACCGGCGCCGGCGCGCCCTGCTCCGGCGGCGCATCGTCCTCGTCCGGCGTATCCCACCAGTTCCCGGACTCTTTAGGCTTGTCCTCCGGTTCTTGCTCCGCGTCCGGCCCGGCGTCCCGCTCCGTATCCCGCCCGCTTCCGGGCGTCATGGGCGGCGTGCCTTTGGGCAGAATTCCGGCCTGTATCTTGAAGTTGTGGGCGAAACGGCGGAAAAAATCCGGCTGGGGCTGGGACTGGCCGCCGCCTGACTGCCCCCTCGGCCTCGCGGCCGGGGCCAGGTTGGCGTACTCCTCGGGCGTCAGTTCGCACAGCGGCGTCATGCCTTCCTTGTTTGCGCCCACCACGATGACGCGCGCGCCCACTTGAAGCAACATAATATAAGCGTCGCGGCTGACCGCCGCGCGCTCAAGGATGCGTATGCTGCCCGACGCGCCGTTCAGGGTACGCTTTGAAAGCCAGCGTGCCAAAAACAAGGCCCCGAACAAAACCGCGAAAGTCAGGACAATACCCCAAATCATATTGAAATCGGGCATACTGTTGTCATATTTGATGTCGGGCTGTTGTGTAAGAACCGTAATCAGCGGCACCTTATCCCAACACCTTTTTCACGGCCTCGACGACTCGGTCCGCTTGGAAAGGTTTTACGATAAAATCTTTCGCGCCCGATTGGATGGCCTCGATGACCATGGCCTGCTGGCCCATTGCCGAACACATGACGACCTTGGCCGCGCTGTTGAACGCCTTGATGCTCTTGAGGGCCTCGATGCCGTTGACTTCGGGCATCGTGATGTCCATGATGACCAGATCCGGCGCAAGCTCCTTGTACTTCTCAAGGGCCTTGGCGCCGTTCTCGGCCTCGCCGCAAACGTCGAAGCCGTTTTTGCTCAACACTTCCTTGATCATCATTCTCATAAACGCCGCGTCGTCCACGACCAGGATTCGATTACCCATGGCTTATAACCTCCTGCAATATATGGCAATGGCGGTAAATTACTTAGGGAGTCGCTTTGAAGGGCTTACGATGTCGGTAATACGCGCTCCGTAATTGTCGTCTATGACCACGACCTCGCCCTTTGCTATCAATTTGCCGTTGACAACTATGTCCACCACTTCGCCCGCCATTTTATCCAGCACGACGATTGTTCCGACATTGAAATCCAAAATATCCTTGATGTGCTTTGAACTTTTGCCCAGTTCGACCGAAACCGTGAGCGGCACATCCATCAGGATGTCAAAGTTTTCCCCTACTTCCACTGGGCCACCCCCATCAAATGAGCCGAACTGCACGGGCCTTACGTCAACCATCGGCTGAGGCGGATACGGAGGATACGGATACGGCGCCTGCGGGTACGGCTGTGGCGGGTAGGGCGCCTGCGGATACGGCTGCTGCGGATACGCTTGTCCCCCCATACCGGCGTCCGGAGGCGGCGCGCCGTATTGCGGCGGCGGCGGGGGCGCGTACTGCTGAGGCGGCGGCGGGGGAGGCGCGGCCGGCGGGGGAGGCGGGGGCGCGTAAGCGGGTTCCGGTTCGGGGTGAGGGGCGGTGCTGTCGGTCATGCCGGCCGCCGCCGTCGCGCCGCCGTTCATCATCTGGGAGATCATGGACTTGGCGAATTCGACGGGCGTTACCTGCATGATCTGGCTGTTTATAAAACCTTCGACCACCATGTCGAAGCTGGTGCGCACGATTGTGTCCGGGGGTTCTGAGAAATACGAGAGATTGTCGCGGGACAAGTCAACGAAGAACGCGCGCGGCGGCGCGATGTCTATGGCCACGCCCATCAGCTTTGACAGCGACGTGGACGACGAGCCCACCATTTGATTCATGACCTCGCTGATGGCCGACAGGTGCAGTTCCTCGCTCATTTGTTCGGGAATATTAGTGCCGTCGCCGCCCATCATAAGGTCGGTGATGATCTTGACGTCGTTGTCGCGCAGGAACATGATGTTGGTGCCCTCGAGGCCCTTCGTGTACTGCACCTCGACGGCCACAAACGGGATCGGGTATTCGTCGGAAATCTTCTTGAGGGTGGTCAGGCTGACCATGGGCGTGGTAATATCGACTTTATGCCCCAGCAATGTGTACAGGGTGGTGGCCGCCGTACCCATGCTGATGTTTCCGATCTCGCCCATGGCGTCGATTTCCATCTCGGACAGCAGGCCGGAGTCTATAAACTCGTCGTCGGACGCCGGCGCGGACGTTTCCGGCTCCGGCATGGGCGCGGGCGCTTCCGCCGGCATGTCCGGCGCGGCGTCCGTATCCCGCGCGGGCGCGGGTTCTTCCGGCGGGGCCGCGTCGGCGTCAGGTGCGGGCGCGGCGGGTTCGGCGGCAAATTCCTCGTCACTAACGGTCGTCATGCCCGACATGATCGCTTGAATTTCATCTTGCGACATCATACCGGGGTCGGACGCGGGCGCGTCCTCCTGATCCCCGCGCAAGAGGGCATCTATCTCATTCTGGGAAATGCCGTTACTCATTAGCGGGTTCCTCCTCTTCGCGGATCAATTCGGAAATCTTGACGGCGTATCGGTTGTCCTTCACGCCTATCATACCTTTGAACTTGTTCAAATGCCCGACTTTCACGGTCAGCGGGTCGCGCACGCTGTGGTCAAGCTGCAATACGTCGCCGCGCTGCAAACTCAAGACGTCGCGCACATTGGTCACCGTTTCGTTGAACATGGCCGTGAGCGGCAGCGGCGTGGTCTGGATGCGCCGATGTATGTCGGCCATACGCGGCTCGTGCTTGCGCCTGTCGGTCTGGAACATCAGCTTGGTGCTTAACTGCTTGCTGATCGGTTCGACCGCGATCTGCGGCAGGCAGAAGTTCATAAAGCCCTCGCTGCTGCCGATCTTGATATTCAGCGTAATCAGGGCTATGGTCTCGTTGAGCGCCACGATCTGCGCGAACTGCGGGCTGGTCTCTATGCGCTCCAGAAAGACGTTTATGGGCAGTATCTTCGACCAGGACTCGACTAACAGGTTGATGAACTGGCGTATGATACGCTCGAGCAGCACGAGTTCGATCTCTGTGAAATTGCGGGTTATCTCAAGCGCGCCGGACGAACTCGAACCGCCCAGTAGCCGTGAGATCATGACATAGGCCACGTCCGGGGCCATTTCGAGCAGCGTCGGCCCGACTAACGGCGGCATACTGACGATGCCCAGCACCACCGGCGACGGCATGGCGTTGACGAATTCCTGATATTTCACTTCCTCCACCGATATGACGTCGGCGGAACAGAACACACGCAAAGCGCCCGACAGATGGGTGGCGACCAAACGCGCGAATGTGTCGTATATGACGTTGAAAGTGCGCATCTGTTCCCGGGAAAAACGGTTTGCCGTTCGGAAATCGTAATTCTTGATATTGACGATATTCTCCTCGACGCTGTCCTCATGCACAACATCGCCGGAGTTGATCGCGTTCAGCAAGGCGTCTATTTCATTTTGGGACAGAACGTCCGCCAAAGCCCGTCAGCTCCTTTTCCGCGAATTCACGCCCAAAAACGGGGCCGCCCCCGCTATTGAGCTATGAATTCTGTAATGTAGGCTTTCTCAAAGATGGTGAGGTCAAGTTCTTCGTTGACGGCCTTGACTAACTTTGCGCTCAAGCCGTCGAGGTCTTTGTTTATGGTCACGTCGGCCTCCGTCAGTTTGCCCAGTTCTTTATTCACCGCGGCCCTGATCTTGAAGTCGCTCTTGTCCAGCACCCTGAGGGCCTCCTCGTCGGAGACCTCGAAGACCACCTTGCACATGAGTACGCTCAAAGTATCGCCGTCGCCCGCCAAGTTGATGCGGAACGACTCGACGGGGTCATACTTAAAGAGTTTGACGATTGGCTCGTTGCTGCTGTTGTCGCCTTCGCCCTCGCCCTCTCCTTCGCCTTCCCCTTCGTGGCCGCCGCCGCAAGCCGACAGCGACATGATAAGGGCCGCCGCGCACAGAAGCGCTATGAGCCTCTTGGAAACACGCATAATCCGACACTCCTAAAATTCTTCCTGTTCCCGCCGCTTGGACGCGCCCGCGGGAAAGGTTCCGCATAATTATATAAAAAGCACATGCCTTTTGTCAAGTCCAAACCTGAAAGGACTTTTGACCTCATATTCCCTTTTCGGTCTCGATCTCTTCTTTTTCAAGCCTGGGCAGCCCGGAGACCAGACTTCTCCTGTAGTTCAGTATCCTGCCGCACAGTTCGTCCACGGACTCCTCGACCACAACTTTTTTGCCTGTGGTCATGGTCAGCACCGTGTCGGGCGTCTTTTCTATGAACTCAATGAGGTCGGGGTTGATGTAAAATTCATTGCCGTTGAGCCTGGAAGCCTTTACCACAAAAATCACCTCTTGCCGTTTGCCGCGAGACTTGCGCCCTGCGCCCTCTTTAGACGCCATATACAATAGTATAACACAGATTTTTGCCGATGCCAATGTTTTTTCTAAAAAAATATGAGGGAAATATACGGGGGCTTGCGGTTAAGCAAACCCCCGGCAAATCAGCGTGTTATTAGCGCTTCAAGTTGATGAGTTCCTCGAGCATGGTGTCGGAGACCGTGATGATGCGGGAGTTGGCCTGGAAACCGCGCTGCGTGATGATCATGTCGGTGAACTCCTTGGAGAGGTCCACGTTGGACATTTCGAGCGCGCCGGCCCTGACGTCGCCGGCCACGCCGCCCTGCCCGGGCTGATAGTACACCGGGACGCCGGAGTTGTTGGACTGTTTGTACAGGTTGTCGCTGATTCGGTTGAGGCCCGCCGGGTTGGTGACGCAAGCCAGAGGAATCATGCCGATGGCAACCAGATCGCCGGCCGGGGAGATACCGCTTATAACGCCGGTCGTATCTATGGAGATATTCAAGAAGTTCAGCGGGAACTTGAGCGGGCCGTATGAGTCCACTTCCGACATCACGTCATGTCTGGTGAGGCCGCTGGTGGGGTCATATCCTTTAAGCCTGCCGCCCTCCGCGTCTTCGTCAATATAGTTGGCGAACGGGTCATTGGCAAAGTCGTTCGCGGCGTCTGTACCGGCAGTATTCGTAGGATCCCAGTAACCGTCTTCAAACTCTCCAATGTCGAGGAACATGACGCCAAGCACGAACATTCCGTTGGGGCCGACAAGGTATCCGCTCTCGTCGAGATACAGGTTGCCCGCGCGGGTGTAGAATGTGTCGCCAAGCCCGTCAAACTCCTCGGCGGAGCCGTTGTAGAGTGTTATAAAACCTTCGCCCTGAATGGCCAAGTCGAGCATACGGTCGGTGGACATCATGCCGCCGGTGGTGTGTACGACGTCGATAGACGAGGTGGAGACGCCCAGACCGATCTGCTTGGGGTTCTTGCCGCCTAAGTTGGTGGTGGGGGTGGTGGCGCCGGCCAAGGTTTGGTTGAACATTTCCGCGAAGGTGGTGCGGCTGGTCTTATAGCCCTGGGTGTTGACGTTGGCTATGTTGTTGCCTATGACGTCCATCTTGACCTGATGGTTACGAAGGCCGGAAACTCCGGCAAACATGGATCTCAGCATATGTATGTGCCTCCTGTTTATTCAATTGCTTCTTGCATACATTCACTATCTGAGCTTCCATGCCCTTGCCTGTGTGGTTCTTCCACGTTATATGTATCGTGTCCCGAACCCCAAACTTTAGCGGAGGCGATTTGAAAATTTGAATTCACAGGCGGAGGTTTTGACAAGATTCCGTTCAAGCGGTTCAACAGGTTTAGCCCTCGTACTCTGAAAACGAAGAAACGACGGCGCATACCCTTTTTGTTATGTCGGCCGGCATCCGCTCCGCAAGTTCCGCTTTACGCATTGAAAGGTCAAGGATTTTCGCTTGGTCGGTCAATATTACCCCGGTGATTTTCGTGCGTTCGTCTAACTTGATGTGGATAGAAATACAACACCTCACGCCCAACGGGTCTTCCCGTATCCCACTCTTGGGGGGTGTAATCCGAGTTGAAGTCGGCTTCGGTCAGATAGTTTTCGAGTTTCAAGCGCTTCTTAGCGGGCCTGAAAGGCATGGCCTGTTCCGCTATAGACTGCGCCAGAAAAACGCTTATCGCACCGCTGACAGTCATTCCAAGGCTGTTAAAGAGCGCCTCCGCCTGCGCTTTCGTGTCGGCATCGACACGGACGGTGATACTGGACATAGAAAAAACCCCTTTCAGCTGATTGTTGTTATACATATTGTATCACATTGTATAAACAAATATCAATGGATGATTTTTGACTGCTCTCTGCGGTCACGGCGGACTATTAGGCGTTTCCTTTTTCCATCCCTTCCGCAGCAGCGGCAGCATGAAAAACACGCCGCGCCCGGCCCAGTCTAAGAACATTGCCACCCATATGCCGTACAGGCCGTGGCCCATGTGTACGCCGAACAGCCACGCGCAGAACATCCGCAGCGCCACCATGCTGGCCGCCGAAACGGCCATGGTGTACGGCGCTTTGTCCATCGCGCGGAGCGAGTTGGGCAGGATGAACGCGAACCCCCAAATTGGCGGGCAGACACAGATGAACATCACCATGCAGTCGCGGATCAGCTTGTACTCGGCGGCGGTGGGCGTGAATAATTGTATAATGGGGTTGAGCGCGGCGAACACAACGGCGGCGGACAGCAGGTTCAGCGCGCTGCCCAGCAGCGCCAGCCGCAGGGCCACCTTCCGGGCCGCGGCGTGGTCGCCCTCGCCGTAAGCGCGCCCCGACATGGACACGGCCAGCACGGCCACAGCCGCGCCCGGCAGCGTCACGAAGGCCGAGACGTTGCCCAGGACGGCGTTGGCGGCCAGCGTGTCGGTGCCCATGTTGGCCATGAACATCTGCACCAGCAGCTTGCAGCCGTTGAAGATGAGCGAGTCCACCCCGGCGGGCACGGCGATGGCCAGCACCGGCTTTATGGCCTTGAACCCGACCTTGGGCGTCAGTTTCAGGCGCGAGAGCGGGCCGTGGCCCAGTTGCAGGAACACCAACAGCATGGCCGCCGGGGCGGCGCGCGACGCCAAAAGCCCCCAGCCCGCGCCCGCCACACCGGCGTTTAAGGTGTAGACCGCGAACGAGGTGACGCCGAGGTTCACCGTATTGGACGCCAAACCGCCAAGCATGGGCAGCCGCATCTGGCCCACGGCGCGCATGATGCCGCCCGCGGCGGACGATACGGCCAGCAGCGGCATGGAGACCGACGAGAACCGCAGATAGGTTCGCGCGGCGTCTAAAACGGCGGCCTCCGCGCCGCCGAACAGCAAGTTCACGATAGGCTTTTCAAAAATGAGCAGCAGCGCGGCCACCGCCGCGCCGATATAGGCGACCAGCGCCAGCGACCGGCGCGACGCCTCGCGGGCGGCCTTCACGTCGCCCGCGCCCATCAACTGGGCGGCCACAACGGTGGTGCCGGTGGCCACGGCGATAAACAGGTTGATCACCACGAAGTTCAGGCTGGACACGATGCCCACCCCGGCCACTGCCTCGCTGGACACGCCCGAAACCATCGCCGTGGACAGCACGCCCACGGCCACGCCCATGACCTGCTCCGCGAACACAGGCCAGAACAATTTCATTACACGCTTGAAGTCAGACAAAAAATTCGCTCCTTACCGCGCCCGGCGGTAGTCCTTGCGTGTGTACATATACTCATCAATAAACGACTTTTCCATTGGTCTCTCAACATGCCATATGTTGAGTTCCTTGTCAGTTGACATGAACTCAAATATTGATGTCCAATTACCCCATATAGAATGACGGACAGCAAATATAATATGAGTTTGGTCAACTGTGCGCTGATCCAAATTCCGGGCCAACTCATCAACCAATTCATCGGAAAACTTGCCGAGCGAATCAATAAATACTTTCTCGGCCTCCTCGAATGTAAAGGAATCGTCAATATAGAACACGATGTTAATCCAAGGGACATTGATCCATCCGTCGTTCATTTCCAGCTTAGGTTTTTGTATGTTTGGATTGCTTTCCGCGACAGCGTTTCTAAAGGAATACCATTCTTTGTAGTCCTGATGGTGGCGCACAACAAAGAATACGGTCACAGCAACGGCAATCAGCAGCAAAGCCCCAATAATCTTAGCGCCTGCCGCGGGGTGCTTCTTTATCCAGCGTATCCCTTTCCTGATCAGGATAACGATACCCGCAATCAGAGCGATCAGCACTATACCCGCGATCGACAGTATAAGCGACTCCCCGGAATCGTTAAGATTCATGCCGCACTCCCCCTCTAATTATGCGAAAGAAGCACCTTCCCGTCCAGCACTGTCAGGTGGATGGCCGAGATGTTTTCGGAGTAGTGGTCGATGATCAGGGTGGCTATGGCGTCCTCCACCTCTTTTTGGATGACGCGCCGCAGGTTGCGCGCGCCGAACTTGACCGAGAACGATTTTTCGACTAAATGCTCCACCAGCGCGCCGTCGTGCGTGAGCGTGATGCCGTTGTTGGCTATGGCCGCCGTCAGGTCGCCCAGCATGATGCGCGCGATGCGCCCGAAGCTCTCCTTATCGAGCGGCGCGAAGCCCACGATCTCGTCCACCCGGTTCAAGAACTCGGGCCGCACAACGTCCTGTAACGCCTTGACGGCGCGGTCGCGCGTCAGCGCCGACTCGTCGCGGGCGAAGCCCACCAACCCCGACGACTTGTCGGAACCGGCGTTGGATGTCATGATGATCACCGTGTTCACGAAGCTGACCTTGCGCCCGTGCGCGTCGGTCAGGTGCCCGTCGTCCAGAATCTGCAATAAAATATTCAGCACGTCCGGGTGCGCCTTCTCCAACTCGTCGAACAGCACCACCGAGTAGGGTTTGCGGCGCACTTTTTCGGTGAGCTGCCCGGCCTCGTCGTAGCCGACGTATCCGGGGGGCGCGCCCATGATGCGCGACACCGAGTGTTTCTCCATGAACTCCGACATGTCCAGCCGGATCAGCGACTCAGGCTCGTCGAACAAGTCCTGCGCCAGACACTTGACCAGCTCGGTCTTGCCCACGCCGGTAGGCCCCACGAATATAAACGACACCGGCTTTAACTTGGCCGACATGCCCACGCGGCCCCTGCGTATGGCCGCCGCCACGGCGGCCACCGTCTCGTCCTGCCCGGCGATGCGTTTCTTCAGCCGCTCCTCCAGTTTGGACAGCCGCTCGTACTCCAACTCCTGTATCTGCAAGGCGGGGATGCCCGTCCACTTCTCGATGATGTAAGCCAGATGCTCCACCGTCAGTTCGGGCGCGCCGTCCCGGAGCAGTTCGGCGTGACGCTGTTCCAGACGCCGCTCCTCGCTCTTGAGCAGCGCCACCGACTCGTACACGCCCGGCTGGCCCGCGCGGTCCAGCAGTTCGCCCTGCTCGGCCCGTATGACCTCCAGCCGCGCGCGTATCGACTCGGCCTCGGTTATGGCGGGCGTTTTCAAGTTCATGTCGGAACACGCCTCGTCCAATAAATCTATGGCCTTGTCGGGCAGGAACCGGTCGGTGATATACCGCTCGGACATCCTGACGGCGGCGCGGGTCACAGAGTCCGGCACGCTCACGCCGTGGAACGCCTCGTAGTAGTGCGCGATGCCGCGTAATATTTCGACCGTCTCGTTGACGTTCGGCTCGGTGACCGTCACCGGCTGGAAGCGGCGTTCCAGCGCCGCGTCTTTCTCGATGTGCTTGCGGTACTCGGTGAAGGTGGTGGCGCCGATGACCTGTATCTCGCCGCGCGACAGCGCGGGTTTTAATATGTTGGCGGCGTTCATCGAACCCTCGGCGTCGCCCGCGCCAACCAAGTTGTGTACCTCGTCGATCACCAATACGATGTTGCCCAGCTTGCGGATCTCCTCGATAAGCCCTTTCATGCGGCTCTCGAACTGGCCCCGGAACTGCGTGCCGGCCACCAGCGCCGTCAGGTCTAACAGGTAGACCTCCTTGGCTTGCAGTTTGGGCGGCACGCCGCCGTCGGCTATGCGCTGGGCCAAGCCCTCCGCGATGGCTGTCTTGCCCACGCCCGGTTCGCCGATCAGGCAGGGGTTGTTCTTCTGCCGCCTGTTCAGTATCTGCAAGACGCGCTCGATCTCGTTCTCACGGCCCACGATTCGGTCCAACTTGCCCTCCTTGGCGCGCCGGGTGAGCGAAATACAATAGTTCTCAAGGTATTTGCGGCGTCCCGCCGCCGCGCTGGGGCCGGACGCGCGCCCGTTCTCACGAGGGGGCGGGGGCGCGGGGCGCGGAATGTCGCCGGTCTTTTCGTCGCGGGGCTGCGGGTTGGAGGAACTGAACAGCTTGTGCAGGAACGGGAACGTGGCGGTCTTGCCCTCGTCGTTCTCGCGGTCGTCCTCGTCTTCGCGGTCGTTTCCCGGCAGGCCGAACATCTCGCCCACGCTCGAAAAGGCGTCCATCATCTCGCCCGACACCGAGTCCAAGTCGTCCTCGGATATGTTCATGCGCCGCAGAATTTCGTCCACCGGCTTGATGCCCACTTCCTTGGCGCACTTCAAGCAAAGCCCCTCGTTGGAACTCTTGCCGTTTTCGAGTTTGGTTATGAAAACCACGGCCATATATTTCCCGCACCGCGTACAAAGAGAAGGCTGCATGTCTTATACTCCTTAACCTATAACTAACATATCCCCGAACGGCGTCCCGTCTATGAACATACTCAAAAAGCGGGTGTCCTCGATCAGCCCCTCGGGTATGACCATCCCCACGTAGCGAAGCCCCATGCCCACGGCGAACAGAATCAATATCCCCGTGACCAGCCCGATCACCGCGCCGCCCGACAGGTCTATGATTTTGAGGATGGGCAGCTTGAACACCGCGCTGATGAAATTCGCCACCAAACTCAACAGCAGGTTGGATATGAGAAACCCCGCCGCGAACAGCGCCACCCACGCGACCGCGCGCACGAATACGTGCGAAACGGTTTCGTAGATGGTGTTCGTGCCGCTCCGATACACGTCGGCCACCTTGCCGGAGAGGTACACGGCGGCCTTGGGATGCACGCCCAGCTCCACCAGCGCGGAGTTGGCCACCTTGACCAGCTGCGCGTCCGTGATCGACCTGTCGCGCGGCACGCCGTACTCGGAGATGGCCTTCTCGGTGGGGTCGTCGGCCACCCACCCGAGCAGGTCGTCGAAGAACACCGACGCCTTCTCGACGTTCTGCGCCGCGATGCTGCCGCCGATCATCAGGCTGACGAAGAAGATCACCAGCGAGGTGGCCGACAAAATCAGCCCCTTGCGGTAGCCCGACCACGTGAAGAAGCCGATTATAAGTATTACCGACAAGTCAATCAGAAAGGGTATCATACCGCACCGCCTTATTTTTATGGCTTATACAATCTCGCGTTGTCGCTGTAGATGAGGTACACCGGGCCTGTGTCGCACTGCTTGACGGCCCGCACATGGGTCTGGTTGGGCTGGTCGGACACGGCGTCCAGCTTGGCGTCGTACACGGTTATGGCGTCGGCGGTCACGAGGGTGACATAGCCGCCGCCGCCCGACTGGCATATGACGTCGTTCTTGAGCGCCAGCCCGCCCAACGATCGGCCGTCCCAGCCGTACGAGTCCAGCCGCGCGCCCGAGCCGGAGCGTCCCCGCGACGTTCTCAGCACGATCGCGCCGTCCAAGGCCGAGTAGTCTTGCAGATAGCGGCCCTCGAGTTCGGTTCGGCCCAGCAGGACGCCCTTGGCGTCCCAGTACGCCGCGCCTTTTTCGGTCATGGCGGCGATACGGTCGTTCTTGGGGAAGAACAGCTCGTAAATCATCTCGCCGTCCAAGTCACAGAGCGCGGTGGTGACATCCTCCGGCGTCGCCTCTCTCGGCGTCGCGCCGCCCGTGCGCGTCAGGTCGAACACCCTGAGCCGCCCGCTCACCCAGTTGTCCGTGAAGCCCGCGCAGGCCACCGCAAGCTGTGAGCCGTCGGGCGACACGGCGGCGTCGGTGATGTAATACTCGGGCGACGAGTATCGGAACGCCGGAACGCCGTCCGGGTCGTACACGTGAACCACCGCCTTGTAGCCCGAGCCTTGCGTGACCAAGGCCAGCCACCCGGCGCGGTTGAGCTTGGCGGTGATGATGGGCCGCTCCCACTGGAGGTCAAGCAAAAACCCGTGGCGGTCGGCCAATAACAACGTCGTCCCGTTGCGGTCGTATGCCAGCACGTTCTTGACCGACGCCTGCAAAGCGGGCCGCGAGAACATCCGCTCGGCGGCCAACCGTTCCCCGCCTATGGTATCATAACACACAAGACGGTTGGAGGTCAACACGGCAATGCCGTCTAAAAACGGTTCTATTACATTTCCGGGCTGGGCGTCGAATGAAATCACGTCGGAAGAGATTTGCGCGCCGCCCTGAAGC
>Ga0082212_10004824_pt1 | contig 18614 bp, 17 predicted proteins | sample TergutNt197P3_FD_71548 | JGI IMG/M metagenome (GOLD analysis project Ga0082212, IMG submission 71548) | Neocapritermes taracua P3 segment gut microbial communities from Petit-Saut dam, French Guiana - Nt197 P3 | ecosystem: Host-associated > Arthropoda: Insects > Digestive system > Gut ...
CGGAAATGACGTTTTGAGTCGCCCGTCATTGCGAGCTTGCGAAGCAATCCAGAAAGTACAATAATGCATTGTTTTTCACTGGATTGCTTCGTTCCTCGCAATGACGGGATGCGACAATTTGAAATGCACCCTCGCATATTTTGTTTGCCGAACGAAGCTATCTTCTGTCTTACAAAACGTACATGAAAAATTTGGATTTTCCTAGTGCGGCGAATGAACGCTTTGTTGCCGAAATTCACCGATTTTATGATGATTGTCGGTCATTTGAAAAAAATATTGTACTTTTGTGCTATCATTTATGTATGATTGATATAGGTAAAATATGAAATAAGTAAAATATGAGCTTACCATTCAAGTTATTATTTTTATCCGGTTGCCTGATTGGCAGCCTTCAGGCGCAAATTGTGAGGCCACTGGAAGCAGAGAAATGGCCGGAAGCCGATACGACAAAGATTTATACGGTCAAGGGGTACCGGCATGGCGTCAGTTTCTTCCCGAAAGTGAAGTACCAGGAGGTGGAGTACACGCCTTCGTCAACACTTACATTCGACAAATACCATACGGCGGATGTGATTTATTACTGGATGAAACACTGGGCGGAGCAGTATCCGAACCTGATCGATTTGTATGAGGTAGCCCAGAGTTTCGAGGGTCGCCCCATCTATCAGATGACGCTGACTAACAAGTCAATCGGCAAGGCAACCGACAAGCCGGCGGCATTTTTTGAAGGCGGGCGGCATAGCGGCGAGGTGAGTGCACCGGAATCGGTGATGTGGCTGATGAAGTATTTGATTGAAAATTATAGCGCTGACCCGCTGATAACCAAGTTGATTGACAAAAATACCATCTATCTGCGCCCCGTCAACAACCCCGACGGACATAACCTGTACATGCACACGGCACAAACCAACAGGAGTTCGGTTCGTCCGGTCGACAACGACGGCGACGGATTGCTGGACGAGGATGGCCCTGAAGACCTTGACGGTGACGGTTATATCTTGCAGATGCGTTTTAAAGACCCGAAAGGAACGCATATCATTGATCCGCGCGATCCGACCGGTCGCCTGATGAAACGGGCCGAACAGGGGAAAGGGGTGTATCGTATCGAATCGGAAGGAATAGATAACGATGGTGATGGGAAATTCAATGAAGACGGCATCGGAGGGCTGGATTTGCACCGAAACTATGTGGAGAACTGGAGGCCGATGAAGGAAACCACAGGACGCGGATGGGCGCAGGGCGGGGCGGGGGAGTTTCCGTTGAGCGAGCCCGAAACGCGAGCCGTCGTCCTTTTTCTGCTGTCAAATCCCCATATTTACATCGTCAATTCGATGGATACGAGCGTGCCGATGCACTTGCGCCCTCCAAGCACGTCGCCGCAGTCGACCATGTTTCCCGAAGACAACAAATGGTACACGCTGTTCGATGGCATTGGAAAAAGCATCACCGGGTATGAACGTACCGGCGACGTCTACCAGGACTATGGAGGCGGGGCGCCACTGTTTGGGCATGGCCCCGATTTCGGCTACTGGTACTACGGCGCTATCTGGTATGGCGACGAGATATGGAATTCAGGCAAAGCGACGAAGGACTACAACGACGATGGCGAGATCGACGACCTCGACCGGCTGATCATGAACGATGAAGAATATGGTGGAAAACTGTTTTTCGACTGGAAGCCATTCAACCATCCGCAATTGGGCGAAGTAGAAATTGGCGGCTGGAATCCCAAGTTCTTCTTGCAAAATTCACCACCCGACCAGCTTGAAAAATGGGCAAAAAACGAAGCGTTGTTTAATCTGGAGTTGCTTAAGCATCTGCCCGAATTGCAATGGGAAAATATCGAGGTGAAAAAACTGAAATCCTATAAACAGGATTCGACTGATTATCAGATCGAAATCTCCTATCGAAATGTCGGTAAACTTCCAACCGCCTTGCGGCAAGCCGATTTAGTGAAGATTGTACGCCCCGATCGGATAAAGGTGTCGCTCGCAAATACAACCGGCGAGGGAGAAAAGCCCTTGGCAATCATTCTACCCGAATCGGATAAAAAGCCGCACACCCCGCAGGCAGGGGTAGGGCCGCAGTCAAGGCAACGCGGCGGCAGCAGCGGCGGCGGCAGCAGTAGCGCCAGTAATAGCGGCGGCGGCGGCGCAGGCAGTAGCGGCGCAGGCAACAGCCGCAGCAGTAACGCAGGCAGCAGCAGAGCAGGCAACGCCAGCAGCAGCGCAGGCGCCACTGAAACTACCCGCAATGTTGGCTTCGCACAAGGAGAAAGCATTAATAGCCTGATGATTACGGTTAGAGTGTATGGCAATCACGAGATCGAAGGCAAGGCTTCCGTCAGTACGACAAGGGCGGGGCTGCTTCCTGAAAAATCTTTTGTGATTAGAGGGGATTAGATATTAGAGTTTAGAGTTTAGAGTTTAGAGATTAGATATTAGATATTAGAGTTTAGAGTTTAGAGATTAGATATTAGAGTTTAGAGTTTAGAGTTTAAATATTAAATATTAGATAGTCGTTTTCAGTTATTTGCATTTTTGACAATGAAATACCCATAGTTCTCAATTCTCAATTCTTTCTCAATTGCTTCCGTACCGAAAGCGACACATTATTTGATTTTTACACTAAGGAACGTTCTCAATTTTAAAAAAGTTTTCACATGAATTCTCAATTAATCATCTCCGGCAAAACGTTTCATTCCAGGCTGTTCCTTGGGACAGGTAAATTCAGCTCAAATGAGTTGATGCGTCAGGCAATTGCGGCTTCACAGACCGAAATGGTGACGGTGGCAATGAAACGTTTGGATTTGGACAATAAGGCCGACGAGTTGCTGATGCACGTCAGAAAGCCTGGCATCCAGTTGCTTCCGAACACATCGGGCGTACGTACAGCCAAAGAGGCTGTCTTTGCGGCAAAGTTGGCACGCGAAGCGTTCGAGACCAACTGGTTGAAGCTCGAAATACATCCTGACCCCAAATACTTGTTGCCCGACCCGGTTGAGACATTGAAAGCGACCGAAGCGTTGGCTAACGACGGGTTTATTGTCTTACCCTATATACAAGCCGACCCTGTCTTGTGCAAGCTGCTGGAAAGCGCCGGCGCTGCAGCGGTCATGCCGCTCGGGGCGCCAATCGGGAGTAACAAAGGGTTGCGCACGCGCGACATGCTTGAGATTATCATTGAGCAGCGTAATGTCCCCGTCGTTGTCGATGCCGGTATTGGAGCGCCGTCGCATGCGGCAGAGGCCATGGAAATGGGTGCTGACGCCGTCCTTGTGAACACGGCGATCGCCGTGGCGGGCGACCCTGTAGCCATGGCAACGGCTTTCCGGCTGTGCGTCGAAAGCGGACGGATGGCTTACGAAGCGCAGTTGGCCGGTAAAATTGACAGGGCAGCCGCAAGCAGCCCCTTGACCTCGTTTTTAATGTGATATTTTTTATGCAAGGGCTTCTCTCCCCCTTGACGGAACTGTTATGGCATACACGGCGTTAATAAACAAATACAATTGGGATGATATTCGGTCGGGTATTGATGGGAAAACAGCCAAAGACGTTGAGGCGGCTTTGTGCAAAAACCGACAGCTGACGGTGGATGATTTCATGGCGTTGATCTCGCCTGCGGCAGCGCCTTATATAGAACGGATGGCTGCGTTGAGCCGCCAATATACGCAACAGCGTTTCGGAAAAACAATACAATTTTACGTGCCGCTTTATTTGTCAAACGCATGCGTGAACCATTGCGTCTACTGCGGTTTCAATCATCAAAATCCCATCAAGCGCATCGTCCTTACCGACGACCAGATACTGCAGGAAGTGGAAGCGATCAAAAAAAACGGCGATTTTCAACATGTATTATTAGTTACGGGCGAGAATCCGCGTGATGTCGGCGTCGCATATATCGAAAACGCCATCCGACTGGTGAAACCGTATTTTGCATCTATCTCGATCGAAGTGCAGCCCTTGCACGAAGAAGCGTACAGGCGCCTGTCGGCGGTCGGCCTGAATGCGGTTTATTGTTATCAGGAGACGTATCACAAAGAAAATTATAAAACCTATCACCCCAAAGGGATAAAATCGAAGTTCGATTGGCGGTTGGACACCTTCGACCGCATAGGGAGGGCAGGCGTGCACAAGATGGGGTTGGGGATACTCATCGGGCTGGAAGACTGGCGGACAGATAGCGCGATGATGGCTTTTCACCTGCGATATCTGCAACGGACCTATTGGCAGACAAGGTATTCGATTTCATTTCCGCGCATGCGACCGCACGAAGGCGAAGCCTTTCAGCCGAATATCGTCATGACGGATAGCGAGTTGGCGCAACTTGTTTTTGCCTTTCGTATTTTTGACCACGACGTCGAACTCGCTTTATCGACACGCGAAAACCAACAGTTCAGGGATAATATGGCAACCTTGGGAATCACCTCCTTAAGTGCCGGGTCAAAGACCGATCCGGGCGGGTATGCCGTTTTCAAAAACGAATTAGCGCAATTTGCCGTAAACGACGACCGCAGTCCGGCGGACGTGATGAACACAGTGAAGAATCAAGGCTACGAAGTGGTATGGAAAGACTGGGACTTTTGTTTGCAATAAGTTTGCAATGTAATAGCGCGCGCGCTGTTATTAAAAAATTCAGGAATCAGGCATAAAAAATGGAAGATATGCAGGACAGGTATTTAAGAAACATTTTGATTGATGGCTTTGGCGAAGACGGACAGGAACGACTGAAAGCCGCGAAAGTGCTTGTGGTTGGAGCGGGAGGGATAGGCTCTCCGGCGCTTTTTTACTTGGCGGCTGCCGGCGTCGGCACCATCGGCATCGTGGATGACGATACGGTAAGCATGACCAATCTGCAACGCCAGATACTCCATTTTACGAATGACCTTGGGCGCCGAAAAACGGCATCTGCAAGCGAGAAACTGATTGCTTTGAATCCGGATGTGAAAATTGTGCCATATAACTGCAGGTTTACGAAAAAAAATGCGGAAGCCATCATTGGCGGCGCGTATAGCGGCGCCGATGACGGCGCGTCGGACGGCACGTCGGACGGCATGTCGGATGGCACAATGGACGGCGCGTATTGCGGTGCCGATGATGGCGCGTCGAATGGCGCTTTTTGCGGCGCTGCAGGCGGTCGACAAGAGAAAATAAACGGATTACTGAAAGCCACGACACGTAACAGCTCCTGCAACGGATACGACTTTGTGATTGATGGCTCCGATAATTATGCCACCAAGCTGTTAATCAATGATATGTGCGTCAAGATGAAGAAGCCTTATTCGCATGGGGCTGTCGTGTCCATGCGCGGCGAGGTCATGACTTACTTGCCCGGTACGGCATGTTACCGGTGTGTATTCGAAACGCCGCCTACCGACGACGATTTGCCCACCGCTACTCAAACAGGCATCTTAGGGTCGGTGGCCGGAATCGTTGGGAGCATACAAGCCGCCGAAGCGATTAAGCACATCGTCGGGATGGGCGGTTTAATAACCAACCGCATACTGATTGCCGACGTTCAAAAGATGAATTTTTTTTCCTTGAAAGTCGAGAAAAGGGGGTCGTGCATTTGCGGTGTTTAGAAACCAACGTTTAGAAACCAACGTTTAGAAATGAATCATTGCGCCAAAGGAGAGGGGGTATAATTCGGGGCCTTTGTTCTTCTCGAAGATGCTGACGGGCGAATACTTAGCAAAGACGCCAAAGTCGCGCGAGCCAATCTGGGCGAGGACATCCATCGTGACAGGCCGCAATGCCAGGTCTGAACCGGCTTTTCCCTTTTGATGCTTGCCACTTGCGTCCGTATAGAAATATCGCGACGACGAGGCTGTCTTAAAAGAACAAACAGCGCCGGCAGAGAAAAACAGGTTGTTGTTACGGCTCTGCCATTCCAAGAGCAACGGCACGTTCAGCGTCGTGATGCCCAGTTTGCTTTTTTGAAATTTCCAGTCGGCGGACGCAGTTGTAATCACCGTCTTCTGCTCGATCTCCTCGAAATAATAATTGCCTTTCAAGTGATAGCGCGTCCAGCGAATACCGGCGCCGGTGACGATCGCCCATTTATAATGCCGTGACAGGGGGAGCGCTTTCTCAAAGAAGTTGAGGTAAATTTCAGGCGAGCTGCCTGCCTTGAAGGGGATGTCGGCAAGTTCGCCTTTATCGGCAAAACCGGCAAATCCCATGCCGAAGCCTGCATAGTGCGGATCGAAACTTCTCAACCGCCGCCTCGGCAACGGCGAGGGTATGTCGATCGATACGAGCGAGCTTCTCTGTTCGCGTACTTTCCCGTCGCGGTAATGCCCTACGAATATTTTTTCATAGGCGTCGGTTTCATTCCCGTCCTGTAACTCATAAACCTCTACTTCAACCCGTTGCTTGTTGAAGTTTTCCGTGACAATGATTCGTTTGTTGCCCGAATCGAAAACCTTTGTCGTATCGTCGTCGAAACAGTTAGCTTTTACTAAACAGGAAGCAAAAAAGCTAGCTAAAAAAAGCACAAAAGCAGAAAAAAATATTTTACGTTTCATAGTTAAATGTATTTAAGTTGTTGTTAATCATTATTTTGTAAACAGAATGGTGATCAGGTCGTCGCTATCGAGCTTTCCTTCGATGTAGATGAGCGTTATCAGTCCCTCCTGATTGACCTTGAAAAGGATGAAGCGATTCAGGTCGTTGTTTTTTTCGGAAATCTGATAGTAAGCCGAAATAACGGCGCCTTCACTGGTGACTTCCTTGATCTTGCGCGCGCCCTCCTGGTCGGCTTCCAGGCATTTTCGGATGAAGGACAACGCCTCCGGGTCTTTCTTGATGGTGATACTCTTGTAAAAAGTTATGTCGTACATGTCGAGCATCTCCTTTGAGAGTTCAACCATCACTGCATTTTTTTGCTTGCCGTAGATACGGAAAACATCTTTTATCTTTAAATCGTCCTGCGTGATCGACGCCTCGGCAAGACAAGGGAGCAGGAAAAAAAAGATGACTGTTAATACAATATTTTTCATATAAATCGAATTTTAAAAAATAAAAATTGCTGGCTTGGGCAGGGACATGTCTGCTCTTATTCAAATAAAAAATCAAATTCTTTCAGTTGATTTTCAACTACTTCAGCCACGCGAACCGGTTTGTTGTCCAACTGGAGTTCGTCGCTGTCGGATAATTCATGAAGCGACTTTTGCATGGCGTCGCGTATCGTTGCCGCATCCGTATAGCATCGTCCGGCGATCATGACATAGTTGCCGGTGCGCGGACACCGCCCGGGGTGTTTTGCAACGAAGAACGAGCCAATCAGGATAGCCACGCATGCTGCAGCCCCGCATAACCCCATTACAAAGGTATGGCGTCGGTCATACGGGCGTTCCGTCGGTGGCGGCGAATGGTCTTTGCGGGGGGCGAAGCGATGAAGCAATCCGGATTTCACACGCGCCGGGCGGTTTGCTTTCGATGCCTTCACCTCGTTGTCGAAATGCACAAAAAGCGGTTGGTACATCAGCAGCTCTTCGGGCACGTCGTCAGCTGTAAAAAAGCGACGGAGCAGCGCTTCTTCTGCCGACGAGGTAAGCCCCTCAAAGTATCGTTCAAGTAATTGTTCTATTTCCATCGTGTATTTATTTGTTGTATGTTGTTCGTTGTATGTTGTTTAACTGTATCAATTGTTCCCTGATTCGCTTTCTGGCTCTCGAAAGATTGACACGTACGGCTTCGCCTTGCGTACCGGTGATGTCTGCTATTTCCGACAGTTCGTAGCCTTCAATATCCTTCATCCGTATGATCGTTTGTTGTACGGCTGGCAGCGCCTCGATCAATCTCCTTACATGATGCGCCAAGTCATTTTGTATGGCTGTCGTTTCGGGATCGGTTGTCGCAAAACTGCTTTCATACCTCGACGATTCAATATTTTCAAGTCGTTCGTGACGGTTGCGCTTCAACTCGTCGTATATTTTATTCTTTGTAACAGTAAAAGCCAGCGCTTCAATGCTTTGGTATTTATCCAGACTATCACGGACAGACCAGAGTTTCAGAAAGACGTCCTGCACGACGTCTTCTGCTTCAACCTGTTCTCCGGCAAGTCTGGCTGCATAATCAAGCAGCTTTCCTCTGAGAGGTATTACTTTCGTTTTAAAGCTTTCGAGTTCCATTTGTCAGTATGACGAATGAAATGCGAATATGTAACATGGCCGGGAACTTTTTTCGTAACAGCATCTCAACAGAAACGTAACGGAAACGTAACGGAAATGTAACATGCGTGTCATACTTTTGCCGGCAAAATAAAGTAAAAATTATATGAGATCATGTTAAGTAGCAAGCAAATAGAGTGTGTAATTTTGGACTGGGCAGGCACTGCCGTCGATTTCGGATGTTTTGCGCCGGTCAATGCTTTTGTAAAGGCGTTTGCGGAAATTGCGGTCGAGATAACGACCGAAGAGGTACGTATTCCGATGGGAATGGCAAAAATTGAGCACATACGCCAGTTGTTCGGGATGGAACGGATTGGCGGTGTTTTTAAAGACATTTACCGACGTGATTGGAATGAGGATGACGTCGTCAAGCTGAACAGGTCGTTTGAAAAGTATCTTTTTGAAACGCTGACAAGTTACGCGACGCCGCTCCCGCATGTCGTTGAAACGGTTTCCCTGCTTCGGCAGAAAGGGATAAAAATCGGTTCGACAACCGGATATACGCGTTCCATGATGGATATCGTAGAGATGGCTGCCCGTGCTGAGGGATATTTCCCGGATAACTGCGTGACGCCCGACGGATTGCCGAAGGGGCGGCCTGCACCTTTCATGATTTACAGAAACATGATTGACCTGAACGTCCAGAACACCGACTGTGTGGTCAAGGTAGGCGATACGCTGGAAGACATTCGCGAGGGATTGAACGCGAAAGTATGGACGGTAGGCGTCGTGGTCGGCAGCAGCGAGCTGGGACTGTCGGAAACGGAAGTCAGTGCGCTGTCAGAAGCTGCGTTGAAAGAAAAAATCAGGGTCGTAAGGCGTAAGATGCTGGAAGCAGGCGCGCATCACGTCATCGATACCATGGCCGAGCTACCCGTCATTATAGCGCAACTCAACGGATAGGGCGATGTGGTGCGACACACCTCGACCATTTGAAAAAGCATGAGAAATCATTTAGCCCCTCCGCCGCACAGCGAACAATTGCCTGACGCGCTTGTTGACGCCACTTACAAACGTCGCAGGTTGCAAGTGTTTGCAGGTATTTTTATGGGGTATGCCGCCTATTATCTGGTACGGAAAAATTTTTCGCTGGCGATACCCTACCTCCTGACGTTGGGATTTGACAAATCAGAATTGGGATTTGCCTTTTCATTCAATGCCATGGCTTACGGATTTTCGAAATTCATCATGGGCGGCATTTCCGACAGGAGCAATGCACGCAAGTTTATGGCGATGGGATTGATTTTGGCTTCTGTGGCGATCACGCTTGCCGGCTCGGCTTTTGGCATGTCGAAAATCGTTTGGATGTCACTTTTCCAGTTCCTCATCGGCTGGTTTGGCGGCATGGGCTGGCCTGCGGGAGCGCGCATCATGACCCATTGGTTTTCGGCCAAAGAGCGCGCCGTCAAAGTGTCGTTATGGAACACATCGCACAATGTGGGCGGCGGACTACTCGGCGTGATTACCGGCTGGGGCGTCACTTTTGCCTTGTCGATAGGGCTTTCTGCGGGTCTTTCACAACGGTTGGGCATATTTTGGCTTCCGGCCGCCATTGCCATTCTGGTGTCGTTGATTGTTTACCTGTTACTCCGGGATACCCCGCAATCGTGCGGACTGCCGGGCATTGAAGCCTACAAAAACGATTATCCGCCCAATTACAATGACAAATCCGAAACGGTATTGAAGGCTAAGGAGATATTTGTCAACCATGTGCTTCACAACAAGTTATTGTGGATAGTAGCCATCGCCAATGCCTTTGTCTATTTAGTCAGGTATGGCGTTCTGGACTGGTCGCCTACCTATCTGATGGAAGTTAAACACTACAGTATCAAGGAGATGGGTATAGCCTATTCGCTTTACGAATGGGCGGCCATTCCGGGAACAATCCTCTGTGGATACCTCAGCGATACCATTTTCAAGCGAAAACGGGCAATCACAACGATATGTTACATGCTATTGGTGGCGGCGGCGCTGTTTGTCTATTGGTTAAACGCCGACAGCAAACTGATCGACAGCATCGCATTGGTATCCATCGGCTTTTTAATCTACGGTCCTGTCATGCTCATCGAGGTACAGGCGCTGGATATTTCCCCCAAAAATGCAGCGGGTGCGGCAGCCGGGCTGGCCGGTTTTTTTGGATATGTTTTCGGCACCTCCCTGTTAGCCAACATTGTGATGGGGCGGGTGGTACAGTTTTTCGGCTGGGATGCCGGATTCAAAATATTGATAGCTGCCTGTTTTCTTACTGTCGCGTTGATGGCGTTGACCTACTGGCAGGAAAAAAGTAAAAACAAACATACGCATGGATGAGATGAGGAAAAAAACACAGCAGACGTTCCACGATTTCAATGCGTTTGACATACTGAAAGATAAAAATGTGCTTTTGGTATGCGATGACGCATTCGATTCATTTGGGATAAAATTGCCTTGCAAATATGTGAGGTTCAGCGGTTTCACCTCCAACCCGCGACATGAGGACGTGCATGCGGGTACGGTGATGCTAATGCAAAACAAATGTGATTTTATCGTGGCAATCGGCGGCGGGAGCAGCATGGATGCCGCCAAGTACATCAAATATGAAAGCCAGTCGGATATTCCGATCATGGCAATCCCGACAACATCCGGAACGGGCAGTGAGGCTACCCATTTTGCGGTTATCTATAAAAATGGCGAGAAGCACTCGATTGCCGACGCCAGTCTGTTGCCCGATTATGTAGTTTTGCAGCCGGACATGCTTGCGAATCTTCCGCTCTATCAAAAGAAATGTACGATGCTCGATGCCCTTTGTCAGGCTATCGAGTCGTGGTGGTCGAAGAAATCCACGAGCGAGAGTATTGCATTTTCGCAAAAAGCGATCAGGCTGATAATGGATAACATGGACAGTTATTTGGCAAACAGGGGCGAAGGCAACAGAAATATGCTCATTGCCTCCCATTGGGCGGGGAAGGCGATTGACATGACAACTACTACCGCACCTCATGCGATGAGTTATGCGTTGACATCGCGTTATGGCTTGCCGCACGGACATGCGGTCGCTATCTGCCTTCCGAAAGTATGGCGATACATGAGAAATTACGATGAGATAGCGCAAGCGCTTGGTAAACAGGACTATGAAGAAGGCGTTGCGTTTTTTGAAATGCTACTTCAAAGGCTTGACATATTACCGCCGGAAAATGTCCCCGACAATGATTTGGATATGCTGGCACGCTCGGTGAATGTCGAAAGGCTTGAAAACAATCCTGTCCTGCTTGACAGAAACACGATAAAAGCGCTATACAAGGAGATTTTACAAATTCCTTCACTTGATAATACCTATTCAAATTTATACCTATAGCTTATGAAACCATATCTTTTATTAACGCCCGGCCCCTTGACTACCTCGCAGACTGTCAAGGAAAAAATGCTTGCCGACTGGTGCACATGGGATGATGATTACAACGTTGAAATCGTCCAAAACATCAGGCGTCGGATTGTTGCGCTGGCTACTGCTGCCCCCGACCGGTACACGTCGGTATTGATGCAGGGCAGCGGAACGTATTCCGTTGAATCAGCCCTGCTGGGCGCCGTTCCTAAAAGCGGCAAACTACTCATCCTTGCCAATGGCGTGTATGGCGACCGCATGTCAGACATTGCCCGGTATGCCGGACTGAACTGTGAGACGCTTGTTTTCGAACAGACGGAAGTCACGCACCCGTCGGTGCTGGATTCGTTTTTGCAAAGCCATGAAGACTTCACCCATGTCGCTTTTGTACATTGCGAAACGACGTCGGGCATACTGAACCCTTTGGAGGGCTTATGTCGAACGGCGAAGAAATATGGCAAAACGATCATTGTCGATGCGATGAGCAGTTTTGGGGGCATACCGTTTGACATGGGCGAACTCGGCATTGACTTCTTGGTAAGCAGCGCCAACAAGTGTATTGAGGGTGTTCCGGGCTTTGGTTTTATCATTGCACGGCGTAGCCAAATGGAGTTGTGCAAAGGCAATTCACGCAGTCTGTCGCTCGACTTCTACGACCAATGGGAAACAATGGAAAAACAATCGGGTAAATGGAGGTACACTTCGCCCACCCACACCGTCAGGGCTTTCAAGCAGGCGCTTGACGAATTAGACGCCGAAGGAGGTATAATCGCCAGAAACAAGAGATATTGCACCAATCAGCAACTATTGAGCGACGGCATGAAAAAACTCGGATACAAGGCGTTATTGCCCGAAGCGCTGCAATCGCCCATCATATCGTCGTTTGAATATCCTTCCGAAAGTTTTTCTTTCAGGATATTTTATGAACAACTGAAAAAAGCGGGATTCGTCATCTATCCAGGGAAAATATCAAAAAGAGAAACCTTCCGCATCGGCACAATCGGACAGGTTTTCCCCAGCGACATCTGCCAATTATTGGATGCAATCGGGTCGATTTAATGGCCGATTTGTCGGAAAAGTAACCACATCATTGGTGGTGACGGGTGCATTATCTAAAAAAAAATGTATCATTGCAGCGTTTTAACTTCAAATAAATGTAAGAAAAGTAAAATTTAACTTCAAATAAATGTATCGAAATAGCATTAAATAGTTGATAAAGTGGAAAATAGATAAGAACAGGAATCCGTTGATTGTTCTGGGGGCAAGGCAGGTGGGTAAAACGTGGCGCATAAAAGAGTTTGGCAGAACGGAATACCAACAGACCGTTTATATCAATTTCGAGGAGGAGAAAAATATGCGGGATTTGTTTGCTGCCGATTATACTATGAAATAGCGCATGGAAAACATAACCGAAGGTCTGCAAGGGTAATTAATCGCGCGCTTCGGCGCAATATTTTTTGTCAAGATGGTATCGTGGAAGCACTTGCCATTTTTCCAAAGTGGTTGCTCATAAAGGCAGGCACTGCCTAAAAATCCAAAAATCCAAATGTTTGATGGCATGGAACATGCAAGTCAATAAACTGAAATCTCAGGATGGTTTTTTCTTTGAGTAAATTGTAGATTTTAAAACTTTCAGTATCTGATGACAAATAATATTCAACAGTATTTTCGCAATCAGCCTGGGCAAACAATTTAGTATCGTTCGGAATTATACTTCTTTCATTTACATTTAAACTTCCCGATTTTTTAGCATCGAAAGCAATTTTTGCAAACTCCCCGGTTTTTTGCGAATGGTTTATTAAAAACGGAACTATTTGTAAATTTCTCAATGGTAATTCACCGATGTCTCCATGAACACAATATTCTGCTATGTTAATAGTAGAAATCAACATATCAATTTCGTTCTGTAAAAAATGTCTGAAATAGTCGTCTGCATTTTTATACAATGGACTATTATCGTTCAAAAAACGAAGGAAAAAACTGGTATTAAGTAAAACTGATCTATTACGCATCATAACTTCCTCTTATTTCACGTAACCAACTGTCCGGATTGATTATCCCAAGCCAATTATTTTTAGCCTTTTCTCGAAGGTTTTCTAAATAACGCGAATCGTACTTTTGCTGATATTCAACTATTTCAACAAAAATAAGCGATGATTTATCTATTTCGCCTGTTTCTACATTTTGTTTGCCTGAAGCACGAATACCTAAGGTTTTATAAAGCATATTTTCTTCATATTTTTCCAGAAAACTAATTGGCGTTTGTATTGTTATCATACCCATTTCTGCAGTAAAAATGTGAATATTAGCTCTATTTTTACCTCCTGCATTTGTTATCTTTCCGTAAAAATAAAATTCGGCATCTGCCCAAATTGTTTCTGTTCTGAAAAATCGTGTGGTATTATTTATTTCTACCTCATTAGTATGCTCAAGCGAAGTTTTCAAATTAAAAACAAAATTTTTATTGGTTGCAATTTCTTGTAAAGATTCAAATGCTTTTGCTGTTTTATGTTCAAGGAAATCAATATTTTGTATTTGATTAATCTGTCCAATAACAGCATTAAACCCAATAATGTATTGGATAGCCGCCCTGAAAATATGCTTTACAGACCCATCTTCTATTCGGTAACTGATCAAAGGCCTATCTTTTTTATCACCTGAATAAAGTAACCCTTCGACATTTTCAAGCATGCCAATCAATTCCCTGATGTCATAATTATCGGGGGTGAGGTCAAGGTTTCCCTTTGTACCTGTAATTCTGATTTCAATAAGACCTTCCTTTTCCATTGTGCAAAGATAGATGAAATTTTCGACAACACACACAGATCGGAAAAAATTTTTCAGAACTCATCCCTCCATCCTGCTACATTTGGTTTATGGCCTTCCTCCTTCGCGGCAATAGCCGGCAATATCCACTGGCAAGTAGAAACAGACGTGTCGGCGTTCGAGCGGGATTTGCAGCGGATGGCGAGGGAGGTATGAAAAAATTCTTAACAAAGATGTAACCTATAGTTGATATTATTTTTGTACTTTTGAGCGCTCAAATATTAACAATATGTATACGCTTCAATCAGAATTGAAATCTGCACTCGACCATTTTCTTTCGGAACAGTATGAACGCTTTCCGCGCGAGAACCTGCTGAAGATAGACCTGCACTGTCACGACTGCAACAGCGACGAGCCCGACGAACTGCTCGGACGTATCCTGAACGTGCCCGAAACGTGGATACCGACCCAACGGGTCGTGGACGAACTGAAGGGAAACGGCTGCGAGGCGCTGACCATGACCAATCACAACAACGCCCGCTCGTGTTATGCCATGCAGGCGAAGGGGCTGGACGCACTCACTGCTGCCGAGTTCAGTTGTTGGGTTCCCGACTTCAATATCGGGATACACGTCCTGACGTATGGGTTCACGTCCGAACAGGAAAAACGGTTGGACAAACTGCGTAAAAACATTTATCTGTTTCAGGAATACGCCTGCGCCAACAATATCCCAACGATCTGGGCGCATCCGCTCTACCATTATGCCGGCAACAAGATGCCGCCCATGGAATTTTTCGACAAGATGCTCCTTGTCTTTGAACGTTTCGAGATGCTCAACGGCCAACGCGATACATGGCAGAACATGCTGGTAAAAGAATGGATTGAAAGCATCACGCCCGACAAAATAACACAGTTGTCGGCGCAATACAACATCGACCCCGCACGGTATTGCCGCAACCCCTATAAAAAATCGCTTTCGGGCGGCTCCGATAGTCATTCGGGATTCTTTGCCGGCTTGACGGGCAGTTATCTGTACGTCCCCGACCTACAGGCACGTTTAAAGACCGAAAGCAAGTCGGAACTGGCGCTCGAAGCCATCCGTCGGGGCGATATGATACCCTACGGTTCGCATCAGAACGCCGAAAAGCTGACCATTTCCTTTTTGGATTATGTCTGCCAAATCGCCCTGAACTACAAGGACGCAGGCCTGATGCGCATCCTGCTGCACAAAGGCAAGATTTCCGACAAGGCGATTGCGCTGCTTGCTTCCAACGCCTTTGCCGAAGTACAGCAACACAAGGTCACCATGTCGTTTATCCGCGTTTTCCATAACTGTCTGTTGGGGAAGCCGCCTTCGCTCCTGAAAAAAATGATTGTATCGTCGTCGTACAAACCGGTGTTTGACGATGTGGTGAAGATGGCGAAAGAACATAAACGCGGGAAAGGGCTTATTGCCGACGAATACTACCGGTCGATATGCTCTATCAATCTGTATCTCAACGAATTGCTTTTTTCGCGTTTGACAAAAAAAATATCCAAATCGAAATGGGGCAAGCAGGCGGAAGCGTCCGACTTCGAGAGGTTTATCGAACAGCTCGAACTTCCAAGCCATATACGTTCCTACACCAAAAAAGGCGACAAGAGCCCGGCAGGCTTCAATCTGGAAGATTTTCTCGACGGTCTTTCTTTTCCGTTCTTAGCCTCGACGCTGCTTTTATCGGCGCATTTCACCAGCGCGAGGGTGATGTTCAACACACGCCCGTTCCTCAAAACGTTTTCGACACAACTCGGCAAATACCGGCATCCCGAACGCGCCCTCTGGCTGACGGATACGTTTGAAGACAAAAACGGCGTGTCGGTCGTCCTGCAGGCTATGCACAGCGAAATCAAACGCCGTAACCTGCCTGTTGACCTGCTGGTATGCAGTGATACGCTTGCAAGCGATGATCATTTGGTGGTGATGAAGCCTGTGGGCGAGTTCCGCATCCCCCTCTACCCCGACCAGACGGTGCGGATACCCAATTTTGTGGAACTTCACAACCTGTTTCACGAGCGGGAATACGACCGTGTGATATGCTCCACCGAGGGCGTCATGGGCGCGATGGGGCTGTACCTGAAACACGCCTATTCGGTACCTGCCAGTTTTTTTATCCATACCGACTGGGTGATGTTTTGCCGCACGGTGTTGCATTTCGACAGCCACAACCAAAACCGTGTTCGCCGTTTCCTGCGTATGTACTATGGCGCTTTCGACCGTGTGTTCGTGCTCAACAGCGACCAGCGCAAGTGGCTCACGGGTCGCGACATGAATTTTGCCGAAAGCAAGGTATGTCTTACCGCCCACTGGGCGGACGCCGTCTTCAAGCCCGAAGAGGTATCCCGAAAAGAAACGCTGGGGATCGACGACGACCGACCGGTCATGTTGTATGCCGGCAGGGTAAGCAAGGAAAAGGGCGTGCTGGAGCTGCCGCGCATCTACAGGGCGGTAAAGAAGGTACACCACGATGTGGCATTGCTGGTGGTCGGACAGGGTCCTGCCCTCGAACAGTTGCAAAACGAACTCCCCGAAGGTATTTACTTCAACTGGGTGGCACACGAGCGGCTGCCCGCTATCTATTCGGCTGCCGACCTGCTTGTTTTTCCGTCAAAATTCGATACGTTCTCGTGCGTGGTGCTCGAAAGCCTCAGTTGCGGACTGCCGGTGGTTGCCTACAACACCAAAGGCCCCAAAGATATTATAAAAGATGGCGAATGTGGATATTTAGTCAAAACCGAAGAGCAGATGTGCGAAAAAATCGTTTCCTACCTCGCTCATCCGCAACAACAACCTGCTTTCCGGAAAGCAGCCGTCAAGCGCGCGAAAAAATATGATGTCGATGGCGTCGTGGAACGGTTTATGGCGGATGTGGGGCTGAACTTATTGAATACATTAGTTGATGGGCAACAGTTTTCCTAAAAAAATAACATTGTTATCGTCTTCCGTCAACCTGTTATTGAACTTCATTAACTTTTCTTTCATATCGAATGATAACACTTCAGGCCTGGAAAGCGCTTTCTCAATCTGCTTCTTGAGTTCGTAGGCATACATGCTGCAAACAAAATAGCCTCTGTTAAAAAACAATTCTTCGGGACCGTAAATATTTCCCAGCATATCAAACTTGATATTTACATAACTGCCACGCAAGTTGCTTTTATTCACTACGATCAGCGGATGTCGGGGCATACCTGGAAACGCAGATTGGAAAAGTAACTGGACAAAATAATGATTAGGCAATTCCCTGTAATCATGCATAATCATTTCCTTATTTTTCCAGTCAACAGTAAATCTGGATTCCAAAAAATTTTTCACTTCGTCATAATGGTAAAGCGAATCCCTTGTCGGTACCCAGTGAAACAGGGAGAAATCCATGGAGGCAGTATTTTTCTACACTAAGGATAGCGATTTGACCTTATTGCTTTTGAGGTGGAAATGAAACAACAATTGAGAATTTACTTCGTACATATTTATTATTATGTATACCGGGAGAATATTTTGCGGCCTTGATTAGCCGTACCGCTTCTTTGTCCAAATCCTCAATTTGTGACGATTTAATCACTTTTACTCCGGATATTCCCCCATCTATTTCTACAATTCCCTGAATATAAACCTTTTTCATTTCAGCGTCTTTCCAATCCTTATACTTATTATTTGTAAAAAAATAATTCATGGCATCCAGTAATTCCGCAGCATGATCCGGCTGATTGTAAAACGTTGTATCATTTTTATCTTGATAATCATAATATTTCGAATAAAAAACCGCACTGTTCCATTGTGACAAATGAATAAAAAGCAAAACGGCTATTCCCGGATAAAAAAAACGAAATGTATTCATAAAAAAAATATTAATAGTCAATAAATTAGCGTCGTATTGCAAAAATACCCATTCTTCCGAAAAGATTTTTTGTTCGCAATTCCAAACGCAAAGATACGCATTTTATCCCAGAACTCGGATAAATATGCACCCAATATGCGAGCATTTCAAATTGTCGCATCCCGTCATTGCGGATGGGGATGATGTGCCATCAAGCACCCGGAAATGACGTTTTGAGTCGCCCGTCATTGCGAGGAACAAAGCAATCCAGAAAGCACGATAATTCCTTGTTTATCACTGGATTGCTTCGCAAGCTCGCAATGACGGAAATGCGGGACGTCATTTGGAGAGAATAAGGAACTGTTAATCAGTTTTCTAAATTCGTTTTTACCGTTGGAAGACGACCGGGAGGTGGTACAAATCGAGTACCTGTCGCCCGAAATGGTTCCCGACACGCCGTTTG
>Ga0082212_10004825_pt1 | contig 18613 bp, 8 predicted proteins | sample TergutNt197P3_FD_71548 | JGI IMG/M metagenome (GOLD analysis project Ga0082212, IMG submission 71548) | Neocapritermes taracua P3 segment gut microbial communities from Petit-Saut dam, French Guiana - Nt197 P3 | ecosystem: Host-associated > Arthropoda: Insects > Digestive system > Gut ...
TTTGAAGTGAAGATAGCTGTGACCAGCGGTTTAGCAGGCGCTAAAACATTAATGGATCAAATCGTGGCAGGCACGTCGCCCTATCATTTCATTGAAGTGATGGGCTGTCCGAGCGGTTGTATCTGCGGCGGCGGACAACCCCGCAGCGACGATCCCGATGTGCGGATGAAACGTCTGAAAGCCATCTATGGCGAAGATGAAAGCCGCACGCTCCGCCAGTCGCACCTCAACCCATCCATAGATGCAATCTATAAGGATTATCTTGGTAAACCGGGCGGACATCTGTCGCACGAACTCCTGCATACGCATTACGTGGACAGGAGCAAGGAGAACGAATGATTCAATTAGGAATTAGGAATTAGGAATGAAAATGTAGGGGCGAATGACATTCGCACAAATGAATAACATTCGCCCCATTTAATAATTCAATTATTCAGTTATTCACAATTTAAAATATAAATAGGCTGCCCGAAAATTCGGGTAGCCTTTTATATTACGTTGATAACCAACCGTAAATAAAGTACATCTCATAATAGAAATTCATAATAATAGATTATAATCAGCCATAACTACCAATTTAATGGTAGTTATGGCTGATTATAGCATTATATTTAGCCTTAAGATGTCATTTATTGTAATGGTTTTCTGAATAATATCCGAATATTTATTTTTCGTCAATCCATAAGTTGTGAGTAGTAAAACGTTTATTGCTTTGTGCGTCCCGGTTTCCTCCTGAAAACAGACAATTTTATTTCGCAAATTTGCTTCATACTGTTTTGTTATTGTAAAATGTGATTGATAAAATTTTATTTCACATAAATTGAGCATGCCGTCTTTTCGGTCTATGACAAGGTCAATTTGTGCGCCTGTGTTAGATTTTCCGCTACGCCAGGAATAAACTGCCGATTGTATGCCTGCAATACCCAATGCTTGTTTAATTTCGTTTATATGTTGTAACATAAGCATCTCAAAAGCATTACCGGCCCAAGCGTTGTGTTGAGGCGTATTTAATGAATTGGTCCAAAAATGTTCGTTTTTAAAATTATTGTTTGCCAAATATTTAAAGTGAAAAAGAGTAAAATTGTCCATCAGTTGGTATAAAACGTCCCTTTTAGTTTTTCCGATTGTGGTATAAGCGCGAATAAAACCGCTGTATTCGAGATTTTGCAGTAATTTTGTAAGCGTTCCACCACTCGAAATGTTGGTTTTTTTCGCAATTTCACTACGTGTGGATCCCTTGTTTTTTTTACTTAACATTTCAACAATCTTAGTGTAATCATCCGAATCCTTAAACAGTGAGTTATATAAATTGTGAAATTCGTTTTTTAACTCCGATTGTTTGCCGAAAAACATATTATCTATATTTTGAGACAAATCCAATTCTCTTTTTATCTTACTCAGGTAAAACGGAACACCTCCTGTGAGCATATAACATTCAGATAATTGTTGAATATTATAATTTATTTTTTGGTGCTTCAGAAATTTTTGCGTCTCGGCAATAGTGAACGGTTGCAAAAAAATGCTTGCCGTAAGACGATTGTACAATCCGCCATGATTATTGATTAATTTGTTGATAATCCAGGAAGAAGAAGAACCGCACACAATCAATATGAGATTTTTTTGAACACATCCCCAACTGTTCCAAAAATGTTCCAACGCCATTAAAAAACCAGAGCGCGGGGTATCAAACCATGGTATTTCGTCAATGAAAACAAGTTTTCGACTATCTATTGAATTTTCCAAAAAACCGCGCAGTTGAACAAAAGCCTCGAGCCAGTTTCCTGCAATATTGTTCTCTTTCTTAGAGATTTGATTCAAGGTAATGTTAAAATTTATTAGTTGTTCTTTTGTGGAGGCATTAGCCAAACTAACCAAATCAAAAGTAATTTTTTTCTCAAACAATTCTCTGATAATAAATGTTTTTCCAACCCTTCTTCGGCCATAAACCGCGATAAATTCGGGCTGTTTGGATTTATATAATTCCATTAAGCGTTTTTTTTCCGGTTCTCTGCCAATAATATTTCGTTCCATTGTACTGCATTATCATATATTCAGTCGCAAAGATAAAAAAAAAAATCAGATATTTCAAAATAAAATAATATAATCAGCCATAACTACCAATAATTTGGTAGTTATGGCTGATTATAAATCGTTTCTCCGACTACGAAATGCGCTTCTATTGTCTTGTCGTTAAGATTTTTAAAAGAGAATGAAAATTATTTTTTCTGTAACAGAAATAGTATCCGTGCGATTAAAAAACCGGTAAAAAAGATGGTTATCGTGCCGAAGACAATAGTCAAATAGGAATGGAAAGGGCTTTGCATTGATTCCGGAAAATAAGGCGACAGACTCATCCAACCAATTATCAGCAAACCCAGCGTTACACCGGTTATAGCCGACACGTTTCCGGCTTTTTTGACAAAGAAACCTAAAAGGAACAATCCTAACATGCCTCCGCTAAAAATACCTGCCAGACTCCACCACACAGTCAAAATATTTTCCGCCCGGATCATAAAAAATGAAATGGCGATGGCTATCAAAATGATCAATGCCGAAGTGATATATAAAACCCGTAAGGATTCTTTTTCATCAACCGACTGTTTTATCCGTTTGTAAAAATCAGTCAGGATCACTGTTGATCCGCTGTTGAGGCTGGTTGAGATCGTGCTCATACCTGCTGCGAAGATGGATGCAATCAATATGCCGGACAAACCAACAGGTAATAGCCTGACGATATAGAATGGGAAGACACTGTCGGACATACCCACTTCGCCGAATTGTTGGGGAAGTTGATCGGGGTATACCTGAAAATAGACGAACAGACCGGTTCCGATTAAGAAAAAAATCAACGAGACGGGAATATACAACAACCCGCCACCAAGTACGGATGATACGGCTTCTTTGTAATTACGGGCAATCATATACCGTTGGATATAATTCTGGTCGATTCCGTAATTCTGTAAATTGATAAAGAAACCATATATAAAAACGATCCAAAACGTCGATTCCGACAAGCTGTTTCCGAAATTCCCCAAACTGAATTTCTGATGTTCCATACCCATTTCAATATATTGGGTCAGTCCGCCGGGTAACGAAAAAACTAAAAAACACAGCGCTACAATAGCGCCGGCAATAAGTATGACCGCCTGTATGGCGTCCGTCCATGCAACAGCCCTGATACCGCCAAGGTTGGCGTATAGCAACACGCTAACGCCTGTCAAGAGGATGATCCACCGCATATCCCAACCCAACAAAACATATAAAGGAAGGGCAAGCAGGTAGAGAATGGTAGCAGTGCGCATGATTTGCGTGAGCAGGTAACAAGAGGCCACATACATCCGTGCCCATACGCCAAAACGCTGTTCCATATAGGAATAAGCCGAAGCGCTGCCGATATTTCTGTATAACGGAACAAAAAATCTGACGGCAATGATTAAGGCAAACGGTATGGTCAAACTGTTCACAAAGGCATTCCAATTTGTGGAAAAAGCGATGCCCGGCAATGCCAAATAACTGATACTGCTTACATAAGTGGCAAAGATAGATAAACCGACCACCCATGCGGGTAAGGAACCGGATCCTGTCGAAAAATCGGTGGATTGGCGGTTTTTTTTATAAAATGAAGCGCCAAAAACAACAATACCCAACAGATAGGTTATAAAAATGACAAGATCGATTGTTCGCATGATAAGATTTTGTCTAATTTTTCAATGGCAAAGCGGCAGGGGTAATCATGGGTGGAATAATACCCCTGAGCACGGATTGGTTATCTGTTAGTTTCATGTTTTTTTATTTCAAGTTTCATATTGATTACTTTATTTTGTGCATCAAAAATACAAAAAAAATGGATATTACCTAAATAAATTGTAGTTTTGTGGTCTGTTATTTCTGATACAATATCTTTAAAACCAAACAAATTAAATGTAAACGATTATGAAAAAAATGCTAAAAAATCGGAATGAAACAATCGCAGGAACGATGTTTCTGTTGTTTTTATGTATGATAGGTTGCACGCAACAGCCTGTATTAAATGAGATTGACCGGTCGATTGCTGAAATACGAAAGGGTCAGTTAACGGTAATTGCCCCAAAAGGCGAGCAAATCACGATTGAGCAAATCAGGCATGATTTTTGGTTTGGCAGCGCCATTTCCAACAATCCTTTCAGTGGCGGTTCGATGTCGGAAAGCGATATCAAACAATTCAAGGATAAATTTTTAGCCAATTTTAATTCGGCCGTAACGGAAAATGCAGTGAAATGGGGCAATATGGAGCGCCAAAAGGGGATGGTCAATTACTCGGTAGTTGATGCCATCCTTGAATGGACAACAGACAATGAAATACCTTTGAGGGGGCACAATGTCTTTTGGGGTATTAACCAATTTGTGCAACCCTGGTTGAAAGAATTAGACAATCAGGAACTTGAGCAAACACTTAAAAACAGAGCTGAAACACTCTCGGCACGCTACAAAGGTCGTTTTGCTGAATACGACCTGAACAATGAAATGATTCATGGCAACTATTATGAAGAGCGTTTAGGCCCTGATATTACAAAAAAGATGACCGAATGGATGCATTCCGGCGACCCGGATGCCAAACTTTGTCTGAACGACTACGATATTACCACCGGAAAAATGCTACCACAATATATGGAGCAAATACGTACATTGCTCCAACAGGGTGTTCCCATTGCCGGAATAGGCGTACAGGGGCATCTTCATGCGGAAACATTCGACCGTGATGAGTTGAAAAACGCTTTGGATTCAATCGCACAATTTAATATTCCGATATTTATTTCGGAATTTAATATGCCCGGTCAACGTTCCAAATACATGAACGACCGCAATTTAAAAATGACCGAAGAAGAAGAGGCACAAAATGCGATTGAATTAGTTGATTTTTACCGGATTTGTTTCGCACATCCGGGCGTGAAAGCTATCTTGATGTGGGGTTTTTGGGAAAGGGCCAACTGGATACCTGTATCTTCCATGTATCGTGCCGATTGGAGTATTACCCCAACCGGCGAAGCGTACCGGAACCTGATTTTCGACGAATGGTGGACAAAAGTAACCGGAAAAGCCGACAGAAAAGGAAATTTTTCTACCTCAGCATTTTACGGAAAATACAAAATCACAGTAGGCGACGTGACTAAAATCGTGGATTTTGATAAATCACAAGGCAAGTTAGTCGTAGATTTCACAAAAACAGACCCTTACCCCGGAGGTTCCGGAGAATTTACCCAACTCGTATGGCATGACGAATTTGACGGCGCCGGCCTTCCCGACACCAGCAAATGGAGTTATGAAAGAGGCTATGTGCGAAACAGGGAAATGCAATACTATACAGTCGGTCGTGCAGAAAATGCAGTACAGCGCGGAGGCTACTTAGTGATTACCGCCCGCAACGATTCAGCCATGATTGAAGGCGACATCCGCCCGGTGACTTCCGCAAGCCTCCGCTCAAGAGGTAAAGGCGACTGGCTGCATGGCCGTATCGAAGTGCGCGCCAAACTACCGTCATCCCTCGGTACATGGCCTGCAATATGGATGATGCCTACAACAAGTACGTATGGCGGATGGCCCCGAAGTGGAGAGATAGATATCATGGAGCACGTGGGATACGACCCTCACAAGATTTATTTCAACCTGCACACCGGAAAATACAACCATACACTGGGAACAGGACGAGGTGCTTCGGTCGATTGTCCGCATCCCGAAAATGAATTTCATGTTTATGCAGTCGAATGGTTTGAAGATCATATCGACTGGTTCTTCGACGAACAAAAAGTCTTTTCGGTCAAAAACGACGGAGAGGGCTGGGAATCATGGCCGCTCGACCATCCCTTTTATATAATCCTCAACTTCGCTTTCGGCGGAGCCTGGGGCGGACAGCAAGGCGTTGACCTGACTAAACTGCCTCAAAACTACTATATTGACTATGTAAGGGTGTTTCAATAACAAGTTTTTTTAAGCAAAGGAAGTTCCTGACACTTCAAACCAATACCGGCAACTTTTATCTGCTTCGCTTTCTACGTACCGCTTGCTGCCGTTTTTTTTACCGATTGTTTTTTGCAAAAAAAATTGCCGGTTTCGAAATTTATTGTATTTTTGTTCTGTAATATAAATCCCTTTAATATTAACAAACATGAAAATTCGAATTATTATTTCACTATTTGTGATTTCTTTCTGCTCTGCGACACTGTGTTGGGGGCAAACATGGAATCTTACACCTTCCATGAAAGCTGTATTGAACAATGGTACGCTGACTATTACAACAACCGCCGCATCGGAGGCGATGCCTGATTTTTGGTGGGGTTTCGCACCATGGAATAATGTGAGTCATACGATTCAATCCATCGTAATTGGCGAAAACGTAACATCTGTCGGAGATCACGCTTTTTTGACTTGCCGGGATCTTACGTCTGTAAACTTACCCAATTCACTTAAAGTCATTGGAGTACGTGCATTTGACGGTTGTTCGTCGCTTTCGGTAATCACAATCCCTGATGCGGTAACAACGATTGACGATTATGCATTTTTTACCTGCGAGAGCCTTGTCACTGTGGATATTCCGGCTTTGGTATCCCATATCGGACTAATGGTTTTTGATGATTGCCACGCACTTACTGCTATTTGTGTGGATGCGGCCAATGCCTCCTACATGTCTGATGACGGTGTTTTGTACAACAAAGACAAAACGTCGATCATCTTATACCCTGAGAAGAAAAGCGGTACCACCTTTGCCATCCCAAATACTGTGAAGATCATCGAAAGCGCTGCGTTTAACTATTCAACCCTGAGTAGCATTACCATTCCGGATGCAGTCACAGAAATCAAATTCGGCGCTTTCTGGAAATGTGAAAAATTGGCGGCAATCACGCTTCCCAACTCATTAGAAACTTTGGGAGAAGATGCTTTTCATGAATGTACAAGCCTTACTTCCATCACCATACCGGCCTCTGTAAAAGAAATCGGATACGGCGCTTTTTCCTACTGTTCAAAGTTGGCTTCCTTTCAGGTGAACGCGGCAAACACAGCCTACATGTCCGAAGCAGGCATACTTTACACGAAAGATAAAACCGTAATCCATACGTATCCTGCCGGCAAGAGCGGAACGTTTACAATACCTTCTACGGTAAAAACAATCGGAAACTATGCTTTTACCTTTAGTCCCTTGACATCCATCACAATACCCGGTTCGGTCGTAACATTGGGAGAGCATGCTTTTCGTGAATGTACAAACCTCATTTCCATCGAAATACCCAATTCAGTCACCATCATAGGAAACAACGCTTTTCATAAGTGCACCAAACTTGTTTCTGTCACACTTCCCGACTTTATAACTGAAATTGAGTTTCATACTTTTTCATCCTGTACCAACCTTGCTTCCATCACAATTCCTGACATGGTAAAAGAAATTGGAAGCTATGCTTTTTACGAATGTACAAGTCTTACTTCGATCATATTACCTGCCTCAGTTGAAAAAATTTGTTGGTGTGCTTTTCATACCTGCACTAATCTTGCTTCTATAACAATGTCAAATTCGATCGAAACCATTGAAGGTCTGGCTTTTGCAAACTGCGAAAAACTCACTTCACTTACGATACCAAACTCGGTCAAAGAAATTGTATCGGAAGCATTTTGGTACTGTACAGGTTTGAAAGACGTGAAAGTTAGTTGGGAAACACCTTTATCCGTACCTGATGATATTTTTGGCGGAGTAAACACAAAAACCGTCACCTTACATGTACCAAACGGAACAACAGCTCTTTATCAGGCGGCCAATGTATGGAAATCTTTTGAAAAGTATTTAGAATACGATCCGGCCGGAATCGAAGATATCGGCAATCAAAACATGAAAGCATACATTTCAAACGGAATGTTGATTATCGACGGTCTGGAGGCAGGACAACAGTGGAGCGTGTTCAGCATAACAGGTACGTTGATGTTTCAGGGAACAGCCGATTCCGTAGAGACAAGGCATGCCTTGCCCCTGCAACGCGGAATTTATATTGTTGAATCGGAAGGACGTACGGTGAAGGTAATGATGAATTAATTTTCAATAAAACGTTTATCAAATATCAAGCCATATATCTCCGTCGTAGGTAGCATACGTATTGTCGGAGTCATTCCATGGTTCCAATTCTACTCTCATTGGATCTGAGTCTGCTATGGTACCTTCAGTTTCTACTTTTGTAACTTCCAAAAAAGGAGGTTCGTAACTCTGTTTGCTTTTATTACTCATATTGTTTTTTGTTACTGATTGTTATCTTGTTTTTTTATTTTGTTAATAAATAATCGGACCATAGATACACCGGATGGGTGCGCCATTGTCAATACCTGTTGAAGCATTGGTAGATACAGACCCGTCGGTTGTGAAGCCTAAATTACAGGCAAAACCGGGAAAAGGATCGGTACTCTGGTATGTATTTGACCAGTAGTATCCTCCGATAGCCCCGAGACCGAAATAGTAACGCATAGCCGCGTAGGGCAGGAACATGCTATTGTCGGGCGTTGTCCGGCCATCAATAGAAGTGCCACCTGCATTGATTGTCGTATGGTTCATCTCGAGGGTGGATAGGCCGTTCCATGGGTTGCCGGTTGGCGTCTTCCATGGTGCTACACCGTTTCCATTATCGGCAAATCTGCAGGGGTCGCCAAAGCCGTTAGTTATATCGTTACCAAATGTAGCGCCGGCTGACATCGAAGGATGAGTGGGTACCAAAGCCCATGCGGATGCACCGGTAAGTGTGCCGATTGAAGTTTTCAACGCTCCAAGGTTGTAGGCGGCAGGCGACCACACAAGTGCGTCTCTGCTAAAGTCGGTATGGTAAGGGTCGCTGCTTGAAGCAACGATCGAACCCCACTTAAAATACACCAAATAAACCGTTTCGGTCGACAACCCTCCAAACGTTTCAGCAGAAGCGGCTACACTCGTACCTGCATATTCCACTGAACCTTTTAAAGTAAGATAGCCGTCTCTTGTTACGCCCAGCACGCCGGGAGGCGCAAATATGCCTGTCATAGGCATTTGTGTTACGGTGACATAATCTGTCAGCCCACCGGCTGTCACGGTTATGGTAGCTGTACGAGGCGTATAGCCTCCGTTAATAGCGCATGTAACGGTAAATGAATACCCTGTTGTGCCTGATGAAGGAGACAGGGTACACCATGAAGGATCGCTGCTTACGGCCGACCACGTGCCCTGGTTGGTGGTTACGGTAACGTCTTGTCCTAAAGAAGCATTATAGGCAAATACGAGGTTGCCCGGGTTGGCTGTAAGATAGAGACTGTTGTCCTCCACACAGCGGATACTGTAACTGTAGCTTCGATCTGTATTGGATTGCTGTGCTTCGTTAGCGGCAGTACGCATATACCACCCGGAACCGCCTGGAGCTGAACTTGACCAATAATACCCGTAGAGGCCCCCGTTAAGAAGATTGCCTGCCGGAATAGTAGTTTCATCAGCAATATAACGCCTGCCGGCAGCCGGGAAGAACAACGATGCATTCGTGTTCGGATTGTAGAACAACCGGCCTATATAAGCCAAACCGGCATTATTTGGAGATACGACAGTATTGGCATGACCGGCATTACCGGTGGTTGTTTGCCGGCGATCGAAGAAGCCGTCGGCATAATAACCCCAAAGAGAATTATCAAGATTGTTGACTCCGGCGCCATTCTGCGGATTTAACCACAACGACTGCCTAAATTCGGAATTGCTTATATTATTGCCGGAAGGAACGGGGGCGGACTCCGATCCGTCATTGGGACGGCGGTAACCGGGAGGACAGGTCTCGTTGGTAGCCTTCAACGTATTCCAAAAAATAGTAGTTGAACGATTTTGCGGCCATGTTGTCGGGGCTATCGGACTCGGCATGGTAAACGCATCCCATGCATAACGGAGGTAGACAGCATCTTCCCATTGGAAAAGTGCACCCGCCTGGGAAGGATAGTCGCTCAGTTTGCCCGGATTTACTACCGAAGCAGCTCCCCGCATATCGACTGCAGCGTTCAATGTCGTAGCAGTCAGGTTATAAGGCGCAAACTTTACGGCATCGGGACGGCTCGCAAGCCCTGACCCTGCATCTGCCCCCATCAGATAGTCGGGCGCTTCGCCCTGGCGGATAAAGATGCGTTGCCGTTTGGTATTGCCCGCGTAGGTTAGCAGCACGACGCCATAGCGGTGATCGTCAGGGTTGTTAAGCTTACTCTTCAATCCGATACGGAAATAAATCTCAGGCTTTGAAATATTCATCTCACCGTTTACATAGATAGCGCTGCCGGGTAGAAAATGGGTGGATTCAAAGTTTGCATCATTGCCGCTCAATGATGGGCCGGTCGACGTCCAGACATTGCCGTCTGAACTCCGGATTGTGTCAAGCACAATCCATTCGGAGCCTCTCACAACCGTAGCCGACCATAAACCATCGGCTTCAGTAGAAGGAGGACGTCTCATACGGATCAACCGTTCGCCTTGCTGGTTGTGCTTCCAAAAAGCGCCGACATACGTAATAAAGCCTGCCGGCAGCGGGTCGTCGGTAATCTCCTCCGGATCTCCGAATTTGATTTCTAAATCATATTCATATCCGCTCTTCAATTGTTTGGCAAATGCTACTGTCAGATCATTGTAGGTCTTGACGCCAACGGTTACAGAACCTATTGTAATGATTGTTGCGTCTAAACCGGCCGTATAAACAATGCGGGGGGACGAAGCTATTGAATTGGTATTGAGAGGTCCAAAACCGGTAAACAGCATGGCACTGTCGGTATGGGCAGTCAGCGTTCCCGCTTCAACGTCTAAATTGGCTGTATAACCGCGCATTTGAACGTCCGAAATGACAGAGATGTTTCCTACACTGCTTCTGGCGTCTATTTGAACTTTGGAGAACAAATGCTGCATACCTATTTCAATAATGTTGACGCCTGAAGTGATGGTTTCATTTCCGGAGGCTCCCCAAATCAGATCAAGGCAGGGATGGATATCCTCGATATTCATTGTAGTCGGGAAACTGATGGCCGGCAGGAATGTAGTATTATCATTGTATGAGTAGGCCACGAACTTATAAATACCGCCGACGGTTAATGAAAAAGGCGTCAGATCGTCACGTACAAGGGTTGAGGCAGCGCCTGCCGCATCAACGCGAAACCCGACATGATGTTCGTAATGATACAAAGTAGGGGTCACATTATCCTGCTTGTAAGCAACTATGTATATCCTTGTGTCTAATACAAGGGAGCGTAATTCGGCAGCGCGTGTCCTGACCCCGCCACCTGTAACAGGTTCGAGGGTGGCAAATAGGGACAAACCGTCGCCAAGCGGCACAATAATCGTTTCTGGCGCCGTATCGGCAGCGCTACGCGACGAGATATCCCCGCCTTCTCCGTAAGCATTAAAATCGATGATAAAATTTAAATTGCCGTCCTTACCCGAATAAACGGAACCGTTTCCGCTTATCTCCGTGCTTTCGTCGATAATTATCTCATGGCAGGAGGATAGAAGAAGTGTTAATCCTATCAATATCAGGATTATAACACAGATATATGTAATGAAACGCCATATCGGTAAATTGTTTTGCTTTTTCTTCTTTTTTTTCATTCCTTACACCATTTCATACATAAATAACAAATATATTTATAATAATATTTATTTTTTTATTTACTTAATATACATGAATATCTTGTAGTCACAATCGATTTGTTTGCCCAATCAGCGGGCAAATATAGTTATTGTCTCAAAAACAGCAAAAAAAATAATAAAAAAAATTATATATTTTTTGAAAATATTTTTTTGTCAAAAAATGTTAATTTAGTTTTTATTGATAAATACATGAAATATACTAATGATCTGATGTCCTTCAATCGATAGTAGAGACGCGGCGCGCCGCGTCTCTACCATCCTTTCGGGATGGACAGGATAGCAAATCCGAAAGGACAGGAGTACATCTTATTCCCATTTATCAAAAAGCAGGAATGTATACGCACCTGATCGATCCGCCCTCGCTTTTGCTTGAATTTGAGCTATTTATATCATATTCCATGCGCACATAATGATCCGTAGCAGTTGAGATAAAGTAAAGGTGCCACATACGGTTGACGCTATTGCCTTGGTTAGAATGAGCCTGTGTGGTTCGGTAGTAACCGTTACCGCCTGCGTTATAGAGTTCGCCGTTTTGCCTGAATCTATATCCTGCAGATGGGAAGAAAAGCGAAGCATGCGAAACGGGGTTAAAGAATAATCTCCCTTTATAAGCCACATTAACCGAATTGGTAGCCACCGCACAGGTGGTACCAGGGTTGGTACCACCTAAAGCATTAACAACTTGTCTGCGGTCGAAATAACCGTCGGCATAATATCCCCAAACAGAATTATCGGTGTTATTTGCCGTTCCGACACCCGGTGTAACCCATAAAGACTGGCGAATTTCGGAGCCGGCTATTCCTCCTGTTGCATCATAAGCTGTTGGGTTGGGTCCATCGTGAGGACGACGGTAACCGGGCGGACACGTCTCCCAAGTGGAGTTCCAGGCTCCCTGAGAGCCAACATTCTGATTCCATCCATTCACTTGTATTGGGTTATCCGGTGATATTACATATCGATCCGGATAGATAAACATAAAACCGGCCTTTGTCGGATAATCGGTTAATATACCTGCATTTTGAGCAATGGACATTGTTGTATTCCAATTACCGGTAGGTGAAAACGTAGCATTATTCATTGTCAGATTATACGGCGAAAACCTCCTCGCGGCAGAACGGTTGTAGACACCTCCCGCATTAATAGGATCGCTTGTTCGCATCAGAAAGTCAGGCCCTTCTCCCTGTCTGATATATATCTTTTGTACTTTGGCATTGCCGTTTGCCTTTTCGCCATACAAAAACAACAAAGTGGCATAGCGGGCAGGGAACGTGGATGAATAATTCGGGGTGGTCGGATCGAACCCTATGGAAAAGGTTTCTTTCAGTCCGATGCGAAACTCTATCCATCCATTGGCGTCCACATTGCCACTGATGCTTGTCAGGTTGCTCATCACAGGGTATGATTCTGCGTTGGACGGGTTGGCAGTGTACATACCGGGAGCAGTACTCGGCCCGGTGGCTAACACGATTCCATCGGGGTTAGTGGGATGCGTCAAATCCCATCGCGGGTCGTATTGAGCCACATCGACACTCCAAACGCCCACATTCTCTAAGTTGCTTGCTCCGACATTGAAGCGTATTACCCGCTCTCCCTTTTCTCCTGCTCTCCAGAAAGCGCCGGCATAGAGGTCTATATTGGGATTGTCAACTAAGTTATCAGGAGGCATGGTGCCGGTAATGCTGATGTGCGGAAAACTGGACAAAGTGCCACCACAGTTGGTAACTAAGACACGGTAAGTAGATGAGCCTAATGTGATAACAGGCCTGTATTGATAGTTGTTCGGGGCGCCGGGAATATCATAAAACGTTGTGCCTCCGTCGTCCGATTTCTGCCACTGGTAATGCGCATTGGTCGCATTAGAGGGCGATAAATTGGCAGTAAGCGTTACGCGTGTGCCGGCTGTGACGGTTGTTCCCGGATAAGCCGATACCGTTATATTACTAAACGGCACACATACCACGCAACGAACGCTGAATCCGTTCCATGGAGATGAGAAGGGATTGTCCATCTGTGCCGTGCCGGAATTGAAAAATGTATTCCATCCGTACAAATTGGGGCTAAGACTTGAAGACAGGTACCTTGCCTGAGCGCCGGAATAGGAAAGTTGATCACGATAACCCGCTGCCGGAAAAAAGAGCGAGGCGCTTGTCGTTTTGTTGAAGAAGATACGCCCTATATGGGCATTTTTTTCGTCAGTAACAGATACGGACGAAAATACGCCCCCGTATGTACCGGCGGCAGTCGTAATTTCGCGACGGTCGAAGAAGCCATCCGCATAGTAACCCCATGCCGAATTGACAATATCCGATCCACTCGTTGTCTGAGGATTTAACCATAGCGATTGGCGTATTTCGGAATTGGTAATACTTCCTGACGAAGAGGAAGTGATGGAACCGTCGTTTGGACGGGCATAACCATAAGGACACGTCTCGTGATCGTTAATAAGTGACACCCAATAAGCTGTCGATATGTTGTAATCCCATGGTTTCGGTGTTATAACATCAAACGCATCCCATGCAAAACGTGTGCGTGATCCGGTGTTTGCCCACTGGAAAAGAGCGCCGGCCTGTGAAGGATAATCGGTAAAAACTGCCGCAGGATCCGAACCCGGCGGCGATCCGTAACTGTTTCGGACAGGCCCGTTCAGATTAGTGCTTGCAACGGTAAGGTTGTAAGGTACAAACTGTGCCACAGTCGATCGGGAAGCAATGCCAACACCCGGATCCAAAGCGCCCGGACGCATCATATAATCGGCTTCTTCGCCCTGACGTATCCAGATACGCTGACGGTAATTATTGTTTCCGTAGGTGAGCAGTAACATTCCATAACGGGCAGGAGCGCTCGAGGTAGGGTTATAGGACGTTCGCAAACCGATACGAAAATAGATGTTCGGGTTGCCGGTATGCATCACACTGCTGACAGTCGTTTGTAAACCGCCAACAGCATTTTGTGCATCGAAGTTTGCATCGTTGCCATTTATTGCAGGGCCACCCGACGTCCATACACCGTTGTCGCCTGACTTGATCGTGTCGAGCACAATCCAGTCGGCACCTTTGACTACAACCACATTCCATGCACCATCGGCCGTCCCGTTAGTCAGACGGGGGATACGTATCAGTCGCTCGCCTGTCTGAGAGGCTTTCCAGAACGCCCCTACATACACATTCAAACCCGGAGGATTGTTGTCGGTCAGATCTGACGCATTACCGAATCTCAACGTCATATTATATTCATACCCTTGCAGCAACTCTTTGGCAAATGTGGTGGTCAGATCGTTGAATATAACGCCACCGATATCTAATGACGCGATATCTACAACAGTAGGATTCGACCCGGCCGTGTAAACTATACGATCGGACGAAGATACGGTTGTCGCATTGAAGGGTGGAGTAGGAAAACCGGTAAACCGCATCACACTGTCAATACGGGCGGTCAAATTACCGGTTTTGACTTCCATTGCAGCCGTATAACCGCGCATCGCAACATCAATGTTATTGATATTACCCACACTGCTTGTTGCATTAATTTTAACTTTCGAGAACTTATGCTTCATGTTTATAGTCACAGTGTTGTACCCGGAATTAATGTAAACGGCGGGTGATTCTCCCCATAAAAGGTCAAGTCCCGGCCAAATATGATCGATCGTATCCGGCAAATTTGGCGGAATCGGATAGTCTAACGTATTGTCATTGTATGAGTAAGCTACGAATTTGTAGGTGTCGCCTGTGCTTAGCGAAAAAGGAGTATGCAAATCATCCCGAAGAAGCGACGAATTGAGGCCGCCGCCTACCAAAACATTATACCCGACATGATGTTCGTAGGTAAATACTGAAGCTACTTCCTTATATGCAACGATATTGATGCGTGCGTTGTTCTTGAATACCCGCAAGGCAACTGAAGGCGTTTTAGTGGATTTGGAACCAGATTCGAGTGTGGCAAACATGGACAGACCGTCGCCGAGTGGCACGACGACTGTCTCAGGCGCCTGACCGGCAGCGCTGCGCGAAGAGATATCTTCGTGGTCTTCCCCAAACGAATCAAAACTGATTACAAAATTCAGGTTACCCTCTTTGCCGACGACGCCTCCCCGGCCGGATATTTCATTTTCATCAATGGCAATCTCCGTACAGGCGGAGAGAAAGAACAATAACCCGCATTGCAGCAAGAGGACAGTAAAAAAAGACGTTATAGTTTGTCGCATAATTAATTGAGAATGGAAAATTGAGAAAATATTTTGTTTGTTTTGTATTTTTAATCTAAATAACCTCCGAAATTTCAGTATTTACAGCTACATAAAATCCGGTATTTTTGTTTCGCTAAACAAAAAACAACTTTTTTACGCGACAAAGATATAAATTATTTATTAAATATCTTTACAAATTATTTTATTTTTTTTTATAAAAATAGGAAATAAATAAAGTGAAGCAATCCGGCAAAAATGTATGCCGGATTGCTTCACTTCGTTTGCGATTTCCAAAAAACTGTCGTGTGAGACAGTCCCCTAAATCATATTCCTAATAACCAGGGTTTTGGGTTAATGTTGGTTGGCCATCCAAATAACTTCTGTCAATTTGTGCTAAAGGAATCGGGAAATAACTGTTATTTACGCCAAAGGATACACCATTCAGGTATTGAATGATTTTACTTTCTCTGCCAATATATGCGTTGATAAAACTTTCGGCAATACCCCAACGTACTAAGTCAAAATGCCAATGTCCTTCCAAAGCCATCTCAAGGCGTGTTTCGAATCTCACTCTGTCGCGCATCCATTCTTTAGTTTGGCCGGCCCATGATTCCTTGTAAATATCAATTTTATAATTAGCTGCAGGAGGGCCATCTCCGAAAGGCATATCTGCTCCTAACCTGACAACATATCCATCTCTTGCCCTTGCACGTATCATATTGATGTATTCGCGTGCTTTTTCCGGATTTCCGATTTCAATTTCACATTCGGCAGCAAAAAGCAATACCTGCGCATATCGAATGATTGGGAAACACATCGCATTAAACTTGGCTTGATTATCATGCCCGTATTTTTCGACCTGACTTTTCAGAATGACCCATTTTTTCTGATTATAGGGACCCGCAGTCGGTTGATCTCTGATCCATCGTTTACCGGGATGAATACTCCAATCATGGTAAGGTACACCTCTGCGTCCAACTACCCAATCCAATCTTGGATCGACAGGAGTTGTCATATCCGGTTCAAATTCCTGATTTGATTCTATACCTTGATCATGTTTAAAATCAGTAAGATAGTATGTGCCAAACAATGGCAATCCGTCCTCGCCTGTTTTATAAGCATTGACTAAGTCGAATGAAGGTTGATTAAAACCCGCGCCTGTCAATTGAGGGAAGTCGTCCTGATTGGGATAGGCAAGGTCGGAAAAACGCTGGCTTCGATTATAACTTGCCCCTGCAACATTTACTGCCACCTGATTTGCCCAGATACTTTCGCTACTATTATTTTTTTCCGCATTAAAACAGTCGAAATAATTGGGCAATAATTGATATCTGCCGCTTTCTATTACTTCGTCAAATAGCTGCTTAGCCTGACTGAATTTTTGCTGGTAAAGGTAGGTCTTTGCCAAAAACGACTTTGCGGCACTTTTGGTAGGTCGTCCAGGTTCACTTTGTGTTTCCGGAAGGTTGGCTATTGCATGCAAAAAGTCGGCCTCGATTTCCGGATAGATATCATGGTCATTTTTCACTCTTCGTTGCGGGTCTGTTACATTTTCGTCAATATAGGGCACATTTAAATAAATCTTCCTTAATTCAAAATAATAATATGCCCTTAAGAACCTAATTTCTGCAATTACCTGATTTTTATCCGATTCAAGTAAATCACTGATTTCATTATCTCTTACGGTACGAAGCACATCATTGCAACGCTCAATCGCTCCATAGCATAGTATCCACTTCTGATTGGTACGTCCGTTATCTGCATTAATCTGGAATCGCTCCATGTCTAACATAAGTGGCTGGTCGCCTGTCGTACTCCCTTTATGCATATTTCCTGCTCCCATTTCTGCTATATAATTATTATCAGGTCCGGCTACCCATGCGGTGATACCGTTCATGTATCCATTCAGCGGACTGTAACAACTAATAACTAATTTATCAATGGTTTCCTTATTTGTGAACACAGATTCGCTTAATCTTCCTAAAGGCTGCTTGTCAAGAAAGTCTTCGCATCCCGTGAAAAACAAAAAAGAAAAAGCACACATCGCTATCCATATAGCTTGTTTATTTATTTTATTTATTATTGTATTCATAATACTTTTTATTTTAATAATTAGAATGATATACTGAAACCACCTGAAATATACATGGTTAATGGCACGCTGTTTACATTATCAACCCCTTTTGCCATATCATCTGAGCGTCTGACTTCCGGATCGATGTTTTGATATTTTGTCAAAGTCAGCACATTGTCGGCATTTACATAAATTCTGGCATGTTTCATGCCGATTTTTGCCATTGCTGCTGAAGGTATTGAATATCCGATTTCCAAATTCTTCAGCCTGATATACGAACCGTTTTCGATATTATAGGAAGTAACCAGACCTGATTCACTGTTTGGATTTAAGATATTGATCATCGGTAATTTGGCATTTCTGTTTTCAGGAGTCCATGTGTCTAAAATTCTTACGCTTTTGTTACCATAATCACTCCAGAAATCAGTTGATGTCTGGATACTGCTTTTGGTTGAAAAACAGATGTCATTTCCATAAGTACCATGAATATAGATAGTCATATCAAAGTTTTTATATGCAAACCTGCCATTCAACGAATATTCGAACTTCGGATGCGGGTTTCCAATCATAGTCCTGTCATTTGCATTGATTACACCATCTTCATTGACGTCCTTGATCCTCCATCGTCCGATATTCTTAGCTGTTTGTGTGGCATGTCTATCGACTTCTTCCTGCGTTTGGAAAATACCATCAAGCTGATAGCCATAGAAAAAGCCAA
>Ga0082212_10004826_pt1 | contig 18611 bp, 16 predicted proteins | sample TergutNt197P3_FD_71548 | JGI IMG/M metagenome (GOLD analysis project Ga0082212, IMG submission 71548) | Neocapritermes taracua P3 segment gut microbial communities from Petit-Saut dam, French Guiana - Nt197 P3 | ecosystem: Host-associated > Arthropoda: Insects > Digestive system > Gut ...
AGAGTAAAGATGACGTTTTGATTTGGGGAACCGGTACGCCAAAACGCGAATTTCTGTATGTGGACGACCTCGCAGACGCACTGCTGTTTCTCATGCTTCATTACTCCGAAGAAGAACCGGTGAACATTGGTACAGGTGAAGATATTGCCATTGGTGAATTGGCGCAAATGGTGAAAGAAATGGTTGGATTTAAAGGAAAGATAGTGTATGACACGACAAAACCGGATGGAACGCCACGAAAATGGTTGGATGTTTCTAAAATTCACAATTTGGGATGGAAGCACAAAACAGAACTATCCGAAGGAATTTATAAAGTGTATGAATGGTATAAAACATTTTAACGCAAAGTATTTATGAGAGTATCCATTATCACAGTTACTTACAATGTAGAGAAGTTGTTAGAAAAAACTATTTTGAGTGTATTGAATCAAACGTGCAAAGATTTTGAATATATCATTGTTGATGGAGCTTCGACAGATAAAACCATAGAGATAATTGAGCGTTATGAATTAAGAATTAAAAATGGTAATTTTCATGGCATTACACCGGAACAGTTTCGTTGGATAAGCGAACCGGATCAAGGGCTGTATGATGCCATGAATAAAGGAATGGATTTGGCTACCGGTAATTTTGTGTGGTTTATCAATGCGGGAGATTTGATTTTTGACGAGTACACTCTGCAAAATATTAAAAATGCTTATTCAAATGCTCCTGCGAGTGATACAATTTATGGTCAATGCTTATTTATTGACAAACAGGGCAACACGATAGGGGAATGGAATAAAACAATCCCCGAACATCTTACCAAAAACAGTTTATTATACGGATTAAGGGTGTGTCATCAATCTCTATTAGTAAAAATGACAATCGCGCCTCAATATAATCTGAAATATGAAATTTGCGCCGATTACGATTGGCTAATTCGAGTTTTGGAAAACTCTAAACTAAATAGTTTTGTAAATCAATATTTTTCCAAATTCTTAATAGCCGGAATATCTTCTCAAAAAAGGACAAAAGCATGGAGAGAACGTTTTTTTATTATGAAAAAAGCGTTCGGATTATCTAAAACCCTATTGTCCCATTTTATCATCATCTTAAAATATCCATTTACCAGAAAATATTAATTATGGTCATTCAAACTGAAGTAAAAACTTTTTCCGATAGAACAAAACTACCCTTAGTAGAGGCAGATTTGTTAGATATTGCGCACGAAGCGGCAAAACACGCTTACGCCCCTTATTCAAAATTTAAAGTAGGGGCGGCGATTTTGTTAAAAAACGGACATGTTATTTCCGGTAATAATCAAGAGAATGCAGTTTTTCCTTCGGGGATGTGTGCCGAACGTGTGGCATTATACTACGCTGCTTCGCAATTTCCGGAAACTCCTATTGCAAAAATTGCTATTACTGCTATTGGAAGCGAAAATGAAGTTACCCGTCCCGTCCCTCCTTGTGGAAACTGCCGCCAAGCCATTTTAGAATACGAAACTAAATTTGAAGAACCGATTGAAATTATTATGGCAGGCGAAAAAGGAGAAGTGTATATCGTGAAATCGGTGGCTGAGTTGTTGCCATTATCCTTTAATGGCGATTTTTTATAATGTTAATAAATAACCGTTAGGCGGAATTTAAAATTCCGCCTAACAAACAAACAAAAATCTAAACCAAAATAGTCATATAAATTAAATAAATCACAGATCAAATGCTTTTAAATAACAAAACCGCCTTCATTACCGGCGCTGCGCGTGGGATAGGCAAACAAATTGCGCTTACTTTTGCCAAACACGGCGCGAATATCATTTTTACCGATTTGCAAGAAAACGAATCGGTGCATGAAACGATTAAAGAAATTGAAAGTTACGGCGTAAAAGTATTGTTTCTATCTTACAATGTTGCAGATTTCACAAATACGGAAACTGCCGTAAAAAAAGCGTTTGAAACTTTTACAACGATTGATATTTTGGTAAACAACGCCGGTATTACTCGCGACACTCTGCTGATGCGTATGTCTGAAAACGACTGGGATTCAGTGATGAATGTGAATGTGAAATCTGTGTTTAACCACATTAAAGCCATTCAACCTTATTTCTTAAAACAACGAAAAGGTTCTATTATTAACATTGGATCGGTGGTGGGTATTTCGGGAAATGCGGGGCAGGCAAACTACGCTGCCTCCAAAGCAGCTATTATTGGACTAAGCAAAACTGTTGCCAAAGAATTGGGTAGCCGTAGTATTCGTTGCAACGTAATTGCCCCCGGATTTATTGAAACCGACATGACCTCTGCACTGTCCCAAGAAGTGAAAGATGCTTATTTCAAAACTATTTCACTACGTAGAGGCGGACAGCCAAAAGAGGTAGCAAACACCGCACTGTTTCTTGCCTCAGAACTTTCGGCATATATTACAGGACAGGTAATTGTTTGCGATGGGGGAATGTAAAGCGATAGGAAGACAGAAAGCAGGCTCTGTCTGATGAAATAGATTTACATAAAAACAATCAACTAAATAAGAAATTAGCAAAATAAAAAACAAAGAAAATGAAATACTGTAACATTGTAAACCAATCAAATAACCCACTGCCTTTTTATAGCACCGAGCACTCGGCAGGTATGGATTTGCGCGCTTTTCTTGAAATGCCTGTTGTTTTGCAGCCTCTTGAGCGCGCTTTAATTTCCACCGGCTTATTTATTGAACTCCCCGAAGGCTATGAAGCGCAGGTGCGCCCCAGAAGTGGGCTGGCGATTAAAAACGGCATTACCGTACTGAATACGCCTGGAACTATTGATGCCGATTATCGCGGCGAAGTGAAAGTAATTCTTATAAATTTATCTAATGAACCGTTTACTGTAAACAATGGCGACCGTATTGCGCAGATGGTCATTGCCCAATACGAAAAAATTACATGGAATCAAGTAGCAGAACTATCTGAAACCGAGCGCGGAGCAGGAGGATTTGGTAGCAGTGGAGTCAAAAATTAATACCACCTCTTTGGCTGCCGAGCCACACCAAACGCCCAAACATTGTTCTCCTGTACTGCATTTTATATTGGAAGTAATCGGTGTGGGCGACATGAACGGGTTTTGTCCGAAAGTAAGTTCGCCACTGGCGCTGTTCCAAAAAGTAAAACTCGAATAATCCAATCGGGCATATTTCATATAAACTGTATCACCGATTCTGTAATTGCCACGCATATAACGCCTTAATTCTCGATCGGTCATCTCCGGCATAAAAACGGTAGAAGGCGCACCTCTTATGATTTCATAATTGAAAGATTGCCCAAAAAATGGAGAATTGTCAAATGCCGCCGGAATGGTAGTAATCCACAACCGATCTTGAAATTGTTCACAGTGTATTTTTACTTTAAATTGATAATAATTACCAATTTGCCCATTATCAGTCATCCAGATACGAATATTGGCAATAGAATCTATTTCCGTATGCCCGAAATTGGGCACAAACCCTACGCTGTCTAAATCAAAAGTGTTTAAGATAGAAGTTTCAGAGGTATAAATTTTGTCGTTCCATTCTATTTGTAATGAATATGAAGTATTTAGTTCTCCTTTAAAGGCACGGGAGGTATAGGCTAAAAATAACGGCGCTTGAGGATGTAATGTCAAAAACAGTTCATGTTTATCTCCTTTACTTGTGGTAACAAAAACTTTGGCATCTTGAATCACAATCGAATCCATCAAATATTCTAAAGTCATGGTAGAGAAATATGGAGCGCTTCTATACAAAGAAACCATAGGATATTCGCCGTTTTCAATATATCCCTCCACTACTAATTTATTGTAATAGGTAGGAATAGTTACTTCTATTTCTGTTTGGCAGGAAAAGAACAGAACCATTGCAAGTATTAAAGGGTAGGTTTTTTTCATAGAAGTTCAAAGTTTAAAGTTTAAGGTTCAAAATTAGTCGGAATTTCAAATTCCGACTAACGGAGTTATATCTTTACTATTTTTTTGGTTATTATTCCGTTTTCCGTTGTCATTCTCACAAAATAAATACCTGCTGTTAATTCCGAAATATCAATTTGATATGAGATATGAGATTTGGGATATGAGATATGAGATTTGGGATATGAGATATGAGATAATTTTCTGCCGTAAACATCAATAATTTCAACATTATTAATTATTAATTGTTCATTATTAATTATTAATTCTCCCGTTGTCGGATTCGGGTAAATCACAAGTTTATCTTTAAACAGATGGACTGTATTTTCGTCAGGATCGTCGGGATCATCGGGGTCATCGGGGTCAGGTTCAATAATAATTACCTCATATTCATAGTTTGCTGAATTTTCAAGATGAAGCGTTCCACCGCAATCGGCAAGCCAATAATCATAGTGCATTAACTTTTTATCGGGATAAAACCAATTAAAAGTAAGTTCATCAAATTGGTACACATTGGGGTATAAAATAGGGGGATCTTCCGGTAAATCTTCGTAAAGATACAAGTACCGTTGATTCGGATTGGGGTTCCAATTGGCGCCGGCGCCATAATGTAATGCACGCTCTTCCAAAAAATTATCTTCATTGTAATGAAAAACATAGCGCCACATTTTTGCAGGCGCACCGTCCACCACATTCTCATTAGCGTAAGCAAGTATTCTTCCTAATTCATCATATTCATAATCAAAAACATCTGTATAAATCCATTCCCCCATCACATAAGCGTATTGTTTAATTTGAATAAGTTGCCCGTTGGGGTTATACAAAAATTCGTGTTTGATATTATTGTAAAAATTCTGCCCATCTACCGATACCATTTGAAAGATAACGGTATTCAAATCTTCACCTTGATAGGTATAAAGATACCGCTCCGAAAATTTGAAACCTGTCCCGTAATCAAGATACAACTTCTTTACAATAATTTGATTATTGCTATTGTATTCATTTTCTTCGCGGTACTTAAAATTTACATCTTCCATATTAAGCAGAACAATATTACCTGTTTCATCATAGTCATATTCATATTTATAATACAAATATTGATTATCAAGCCCTACTCTGGCTTCTAAAACTACCCGCCCTGCATGATCATATTCAAATTGTATCTCAAAGTTATTGGTTGTTATTTTACTCACTACCAATGCCTCATCTGTGTTTTGCGCCCAAGCGACTATAAAGTGAATACACAAAAAAACAGGGAATAGAATGGTTTTATAATTCATACTTGTTGTTGCTTTTTGTAAAAAATTATTTTGCAAAAATACATTTTTCTGCATCATAAATAAAAATTTATCTTTGCGCCATGAATAAAACCACCCTCTTTACATTGACTTTCTTGATTTTAACAGTATGTTTTGCTTGTAAACATGCGAATCATAGAAAATCGGACATACTGCCATTGGATACGGTGGCAGTTATAGTTGCCGATTGTTTTTTTTTAGAAGGCGAAATTCATGTAAAACAATGGTCGCATGATATTAAAGATTATTCATCAGTAAAATATGACCTTTTTTTTGAAAAACACGACATTACGAAAGAGATATTTGTAGAAAATGTGAGGTACTATTTTTTAGACAATAAATATGCAGACCACATTATGAATAAAGTAGATGAATTGGTTGAGCAACGGGTGGCTGCATTAAGAGATTCTTTAAATTTGGAACAATAATGGGGTTACGCACTGCGCTTTCGCTGCTCTTTCTTTTTTCTTTTTTGCCGCTCACAGTTTTATATGGACTATTTTACCCATTTTATATAATTATCACATATATAGTAAAATATCGTGAATCGGTTACGAAAGAAAATTTAACGCTCTCTTTTCCGGAAAAGTCGCCGCAAGCAATTTCTGCACTTCACAAATTGTATCAGAAGCACTTAACGGATGTAAGCGCGGAGATGGTTAAAATGTTTTCCATTTCAAAAAAAGCGGTTGCAAAAAGATATACTTGTGTAAATCCTGAGTTAGTGAACCAATTTTACAGGCAAGGGAAAAGTGTAATATTAATGTCGAGTCATTACAACAACTGGGAGTGGATGGTATTGCGGTTAGAGGATATGTTTTTGCATCATGGCATTGGAGTTGGGAAAGCCAACACCAACAAGGTTTTTGAAAAATGGATTAACCGAAGAAGAACTCGTTTTGGCACGGAAGTCGTTTTTTCCGACACGATTAGAGACACTTTTGCACAAAATGCCGCGCAAAAAAAACTTTGTGCTTACATGATGTTAAGCGACCAGTCGCCTGGGAATCTTAAAAAAAGTTACGTTACCACTTTTTTGCATCAGGAATCTTGCATGATATACGGCGCGGAATATTTTGCCAAGAAGTATGATTTGCCGGTGCTTTACTATGAGGTAATGAAAGTAAAGCGAGGATTTTACCAATTAGAATTTGAAATCATCACAGAGAAGCCCACTGAGGCTGCCCCCGGAGCGATTATTGAGAAATACGTACAACTATTAGAAAAAACCATTTACAAAACGCCCCAATACTGGTTGTGGAGCCACCGAAGGTGGAAAAATAGAAATGGATAATGGTTAAAAAAATGTGTATTCTCGCCGCGTTATTGGTTTGATAAATGTGATATGTATAGAAAAATAATACAACAACTTATTGATTGGAAGGATAATAAGTATAGAAAACCGCTTATATTAGAAGGCGCAAAGGTTATTCACCTTTGCAGCTAAAAATAAACCTGTTTTTTGATATGGCAGGTAGAGAAACATTTATTTAATAACTACTTTCACGTTTTCGGTTGAGCCATCTGAATAGGAAACAGAAACCACATAATTTCCGGCAGGTAGATGAGAAATATCAATTTGATGATGAGATGATGAGGTAATTAGAAGATGAGCTGATACTATTCTTCCGAAAACATCAATAATTTCAATATTATTAATTGCGAATTGTTCATTATTAATTGTTTCCTGAATTAAATTCAGAACTCCTGTTGCCGGATTCGGGTACACTTTCAAATGACTTGAGTATTCTATAATTCCAACAATTCCTGCACAGTCTTCGTTGGAAGCAGCCGATACTAATTCATCAACCACAGCCTTCACATAATAACAATATGGAATACATGTAGAAATTTCATTATCAATATATTGTGTTGTTTCAATATTTTCTACAAGTATAATATCATCTCTGAATAAGATAAAAGTAGCGGTTGTATCATCATATTCCCAAGAAAGTTCTATTGAAACATCTTCCGGTTGTGCGGTAGCCGTTAAATTTGCGGGAGCAGCCAATATGCGTACATCAATCGAAACTGTATCAGAAATACACTCGTTAAGATATTCAACTTCTATGGCATAAGTGTGAACACCGGCAGTAGTTTCTTCCGAAAAAGTTACTGTTTCCACTGCATCAACAAATTCATCATCACGATATATATTATAATGTAAAACCTCCGATATAAGTTCGGGAGCAACCCATGAGAGATTGACCGTATATTCATCTACACTTGCATTTAAGTCTGAAATCGCATCACAGATACTTGTTACAGATATATTTTCACATACTACAGATGATTCACAATACTCGTCATCTGTTTGATATACAGCAACAACGCAAAATTTATAATCACCTTCCTCTGTGGCATGAAAAGTAAGTGATTCTTCGGTAAACATTCCTTCAAGCAGTACTTCATTAACATAGATATGATAACCTGCCAAATTGGTGTCATTTGCCGGTCTGTTCCATGTTAGGTTAACAGTTTTATCGTAAATCAAAGTGCAAGCCAAATCTGAAATTGCACCTCCACAACCACTCACTGTTTCTACTGCTGCTAAAGCGTCAATTCTTCCGGAGCCGTATGTATTACCTTTGGGAGAAGTAGCATTAGGAAGATGTACAGCGGTAGTTTCCAAGATTTCGCAAATTTCTGCGGGCGTAAGGTCTGGGTTTTTAGAAAGCAACAACGCCATCACTCCCGATACACAAGGGGTAGCCATTGATGTTCCGTCCCAACCGTATTCATATCCTGTATTGCTATAATGGGCTAATGATGTAATATTGACGCCGGGGGCGCACACATCGGGGCGAATTAAGCCCATTCCGGGGTTGTAGGGATAGTCGTTAAATCCGGTAATGGATTGCCAGGTAACGGGCCCACACGATGAAAAATTAGCAATGTTATCATTATTATTGGTTGCGCCCACACATACCACAGCAGTTGTTCCGCCGGTAGTGGTTTGGTCGGGATGTAGCCATGGCGGCGGACAATTTCCGGGTACTCGCACCTGATTAGGAATCGGACTATAATCCCAACCCGTATGTTCGTTTCCCGATGCGATAGAGGCTACAACACCCGCTTCAAGTACGTTTATCATTGTGTTTCTAAATTGTATTCTTTCTGATGTATTTCCTCCGCCCCAAACTCCGCCTGACATACTCACTACATGTGCGCCGTTATCCACTGCAAATTGAATACCGGAACACATTTGCGAAGAAGTTCCTGAACCTTGTGAATTCCAAACTTTGAGAGCCATGATGAGCGCTTTCGGCGCCATTCCTGTTTGAGTGCCTGAAGTGCCGTCGCCGGCAACCGTGCCCGCACAATGGGTACCATGTCCATGATCGTCCATAGGATTATTATTATTACTCACATAGTTCCACCCATGATGCCCATCGGGGTGCTCCCACAAGTGAGTCTTTAAGTCGTTATGATTATAGTTCACTCCGGTATCTACAATAGCCACGATGATGCCCTCTCCTTCAAAACCTAAATCCCACACAAGATTAGCATTTACCTTGGTTACATTCCATGTCAATGCTTTACTTTCTTCATCCGTTGCTTTTTGCTTTTCATTTTCAAAAAGCCAATTTTGCTCTTTATCAAAACCTATAGCTATCACATCATCCAAAAAAGATAATTGCGTAATTACCTCTTGAGTAGCATAACAGGTAATTCCATTATAAATCCAAAATTGGGTAATATTGCTAACGGCATCGTTTGTAGCAAAAAACTCTAAATAGCTCATCACCTCCTGTTGAGTTTCAACGGCAAATCGTTTTAATTCATTCACCACAAAAGAGCGTTTATCCTCTTTGGTTCTGTAAAGCGCCGTTTTTGAGCGCAACTCAAATTGATCATATTGATCTTTCATAATAATATTGATCTTGATCAATTCGTCTGCACTTCTTAATTGCATTTCTTCCTGAAGATCAATATCTATTTTTTGAATTTCTTGGCAATAACAGTTAAGACTAACGATGAATACGGCTAATAATAATAAGATTTTTTTCATATTTTGATAATTTAATTAATGGTTAATGGTTAATTATTAATTGATTAATGTTCCAATTTCTTCTCCTATCAGTACTTTTTCCAAATTTCCGGCAATGTTGGCATTATATACATATATAGGTATGTTGTTTTCTTGTGCTAACGTGAAAGCGGTTAAGTCCATAATAGCTAATTTTTCTTCAATGGCATCGTGGAAAGTGAGGGTACTATATTTCGTTGCATTGGGGTCTTTTTCGGGGTCTGCGGAGTAAACGCCGTCCACGCGGGTGCCTTTGATGAGGAGTTCTGCGTGAATTTCGGCGGCACGCAATGCGGCTGCAGAATCGGTAGTAAAAAACGGATTGCCCGTGCCGCCCGCAAAAATCACCACATACCCTTCTGCCAAATACTGCATAGCGTTTTTAAAGTATATTTTTTCACAAACGCCTTCAATGGGCAGCGCAGAAAGCACTTTTACCGGAATATAATTTTCTTCCAACACCGCTTGCAACGCCATAGCGTTAATAATAGTTGCCAGCATCCCCATATAGTCGCCCTGCGTGCGATAGAACCCTTTGTCGGCACCTTTTACGCCTCTAAAAATGTTGCCCCCGCCAATCACAACGCCCACTTGCACATCACATTCTATTGCCGATTTTATTTCCATAGCATAATGAGAAACAGCATCATAATTAATGCCGTAACCATCTTCGCCTTGCAGCGATTCACCGCTTAATTTCAATAATATTCGTGAATATTTCATATCTAAAAATTTTGTTTGCGAAAATAAGAAATATTTTAACGAATGAAATTCCAATAAAAAACTTTTTTTATGGTCAAAAAACTTAACCCCAAAAAACCGGTACGGTTTTTAATTACGACATTCCGTACAACCCTACAAGAGTGATACAGCGTGTGGGACGTATTAACCGTATTAACAAAAAAATGTTTGATAAATTGTTTATGTACAACTATTTTCCAACAGCCATAGGAGAAACGGAAACCCGCATTAAAGAGATTGAAAGCGATGCAGTGGCGGTTGATGCGGAAAAGTTATTTTAATATTGCCCCTAATTTTATTAAATAATACACTATTATTGCCCCCAATAATTTGAAAAATATATTTTCGCGTTTGAATAAAATTTATGAAATAATAATGATAATTTTATGAATAACAACTATTTAAAACGTATAATAGATGCCGATTTGCAGGAATGGAAAGATTCCGGACATAGAAAACCTCTTATTTTACGAGGCGCGAGGCAAGTGGGCAAGTCATCGGCGGTGCGGGAATTAGGCAGTAAGTTTTTCAATTTTTTGGAAATCAACTTTGAAAACAGAGATCATATAGGAGCAAAGCAAGTTTTTGAACGACATTCCGACCCGCGATTGATTTGCGACGAACTTTCTGCAATTTACGAAACGCCTATTGTTGCAGGAAGAACGTTGCTGTTTTTGGATGAAGTACAGGCGTGCCCGGATGCTATTTCATCGCTGCGCTATTTTTATGAAGAGATGCCTGAACTTCACGTTATTGCCGCCGGTTCGCTGTTAGAATTTGCGCTGCAAAAAATACCCTCTTTTGCGGTGGGAAGAGTGCGCTCAATGTATATGTATCCCTTTTCGTTTGAAGAGTTTTTGTGGGCGATGAAACGAAATATTTTACTCGAAAAATTGAAAATCGCAACACCTCAAAATCCTTTGTCGGAAGAAATTCACAGCAAACTGAAAGAACTTTTGTTGCGTTTTATAGTCATTGGCGGGATGCCCGAAGTGGTATCAAAATATGCTTCCGGCGGCTCGTTGCTTGATTGTCAAAATATATTGGACGAACTGACCGAAACGCTTTACAACGATTTTGCAAAATACAAACAGCGCGTACCGGCAACACGTTTGGAAGAGATTTTTTCGGCGATAATTGCCCAAACAGGACAAAAATTTACCTTTTCCAAAGCCCATACTTCTGCCAATCAGATGCAAATAAAAGAGAGCATAGAATTGTTGAAAATGGCGGGCTTGGTGTATGCGGTAACGCACACTTCGGCAAACGGCTTACCTTTAGCCGCCGAAACCAATCCGCATTACAGAAAATTAATAATCCTTGACACAGGAATTTATCAGCGTTTTTTGCGTTTGGAGTTGGCTAATTTGTTGCTTGAAGAAAAAATTGAACAAATTAACAAAGGCGCGCTATCCGAAATGTTTGTAGGAACGGAATTGGTAAAATCGCAAAACAACCGACTGCCTGCCGAACTTTATTATTGGCAACGTGAAAAAAAAGGGAGCGCCGCCGAAATTGACTATCTGATACAACAAGAACAAAACATTGTACCTGTTGAAGTTAAAGCCGGAACAAAAGGCGCTATGCAAAGTTTATTTCTGTTTCTTAATGAAAAAAAACAACAATATGGCATTCGCTGCTCAATGGAAAATTTTGGCGAATTTCAAAATGTAAAAATTTATCCACTGTATGCAGCCGGAAAATTTGAAAATAATTAAACCCCCAACACAATGAACTTTAACCATCCCTACAACCGCGCAGATTTTGAGCGTTTTGTGCAAAATTTCTTACCCGATGACTTTATTCCGGCATACCTTCGCCTTTTTTGCCTGAATTAGCTTTAAGAAACCCGACCGTAAAATGGAACTTTTTTGTATATTAATCTAAAAATGATATTATATGATTTACGGTAGTACTTGCCTTTGCGTTTGGTTTATTGGCAGAAATTGAACGAAATCTAATTTTTCAAAGGACTAAAGAAGCATTAGCCCGTATGAAATCGGAAGGCATTCATATCGGCAGACCTCTTGGCGCAAAATCGAAAGAAATTAAGTTGACGGGGAAAGAAGAACAGATAAAAAAACTTCTGAGCAAAAAAACAAAACCACCTCAGTAGCACGATGAATTATTTTGCAATAACGAACCTCATTTACCTAATTTTTTAATCATTGTTTGTTGGCAAATGAGGTAAATGAGGTTGAGGGTACATAAATTACATCCGGCAAACGCGTTAAATTGGTTGACATTTTTTTCAAATTTGCGATAAACCAAAAAAATAAAATATTTTTGTCCCGTTTTTGCCTTGTTTCAAAAGCAACAAATGGTAAAAATTAAGTTTCAATTAAAAAAAGAAATATGGTGAACCCCACCCTCAAAACCCTCCTCCAACACCGCAGTATTCGGCAGTTTACCGCCGAAGATATTGATGAGCAAACTTTGGACTTAATTCTAAAAGCCGCCTGCAACGGCTCAACGATGGGTAACATGCAACTGTACAGCATTGTTGTTACCAAAGATAAAGAGAAAATGAAAACAATGGCGCCTTTTCACTTCAATCAGCCCATTGCCACTAATGCGCCGGTAATTTTGACTTTTGTGGCAGATATTAACCGCTTTAACAAATATTGTGAATATCGAGATGCCGAAACGGACGCCTACTCAAACCTGCAAAGTTACCATTGGGCAGTAATTGATGCCATTATCGCGGCACAAAACGCCTGCGTGGCTGCAGAATCGTTAGGTTTAGGCGTTTGCTGGCTCGGCACTATTACCTACAATGCCGACAAATTTATTGAGGCGCTGAACCTTCCCAAACACACTGTTCCGGTAGCGTGCATTGCACTCGGCTATCCCGATGAGCAGCCGGAATTGACCGACAAACTGCCGTTGGAAGCATTAGTGCACTACGAAACTTACAACGACTATAACAAAGAAAGCATTGATTGGTTGTTTGCCGACAAAGAGGCGCACGAAAACACTAAAAAATTGTTAAAAGAAAATAATTTACCCAACCTTGCACGAATTTTTACAGAACGCCGTTATACCAAAGCCGATAATGAACATTTTGCAAAAATAATTGAAAACGTGATGCAAGTGCAAGGGTTTATTGATTAGATGATGTGATGATTGAACCTTGAACATTAAACTTTAAATATATTTTATGACAGACCACACATTACCATTTAAAATCGCCGATATGAGTTTGGCGGACTGGGGCAGAAAAGAGATTGAGATTGCCGAAAAAGAGATGCCGGGACTAATGGCGCTTCGCGAAAAGTATGGCGACAGCAAGCCGTTGAAAGGCGCACGTATCACAGGATCTTTACACATGACCATTCAAACTGCTGTATTGATAGAAACACTTACCCATTTGGGCGCGGAGGTGCGCTGGTGCAGTTGCAATATTTTCTCTACGCAAAACCACGCCGCAGCAGCCGTTGCCGCAAAAGGCGTTCCGGTTTTTGCATGGAAAGGCGAAACGTTGGATGAGTACTGGTGGTGCACCAATCAAGCATTGGCATTTCCCAACGAAAAAGGTCCAAACCTAATCGTTGATGACGGCGGAGATGCAACACTCCTCATTCATTTGGGTTATAAAGCCGAAAACGATGCCACCGTCTTAAACAAAGAACCGGAATCTACTGAAGAAGCGGTAGTTATAGAAACCGTTAAAAAAATCTTAAAAGAAAACCTGCAACGCTGGCATGATACTGTAAAAGAACTTCGGGGCGTGTCGGAAGAGACCACTACCGGCGTACATCGGTTGTATCAAATGATGGAAAACGGCGAATTGCTTATTCCTGCGATTAATGTAAATGATTCTGTAACCAAATCAAAATTTGATAATAAGTACGGTTGCCGCGAATCGCTGGCAGACGGCATTAAACGCGCCACCGATGTGATGATAGCAGGTAAAGTAGTGGTAGTGTGCGGCTACGGCGACGTGGGCAAAGGGTGCGCTCAATCTATGAAATCGTATGGCGCAAGAGTTATCGTTACCGAAATTGACCCCATTTGTGCATTGCAGGCTGCCATGGAAGGCTTTGAAGTGAAAACCGTTGAAGATTCGTTGGAAGAAGGCAACATCTACGTTACCACCACCGGAAACAAAGATGTAATTACGGCAAAACATCTGCTAAACATGAAAGACCAATCTATTGTGTGCAATATCGGGCATTTTGACAATGAAATTCAGGTAGAAGCCTTTGAAAAAACACCCAACATTAAGAAACGCAATGTAAAACCGCAAGTAGATGAGTATATTTTCCCTGACGGCAAATCTATTTTCATTTTGGCGGAAGGTCGTTTGGTAAATTTGGGCTGTGCCACCGGACACCCCAGCTTTGTGATGAGCAACTCGTTTACCAACCAAACTATGGCGCAGTTAGATTTGTGGAACAACCATTACGAAATTGGTGTTTATAATTTGCCCAAACATTTGGATGAAGAGGTTGCCCGTTTGCATTTAGAAAAAATCGGAGTGAAACTTACAAAGCTCACGCAGGAACAAGCAGACTATATTGGCGTGCCGGTGGGTGGACCGTATAAACCGGAGCAATACAGGTATTAATGTTTAAAGTTTAATTTTTATTAGCCGTGGGCTTCAGCCTACGGATTTAAGTTCAAAACATGCCCATTCCTTTTCGCAGACATCAGTTTTCCAACGGTTTACGTTTAATAGTGCACGAAGACCATACCACACCGTTGGCTTCCTGTTATATTTGCTATTTTGTTGGCTCCAGAGATGAAAATCCAAATCAAACCGGATTGGCGCATTTGTTAGAGCATTACATGTTTTGTGGGTCAAAAAACATTCCTGAATATGACCTCCCCTTAGATAAAGTGGGTGCACAAAATAATGCCCACACCACCGATGATGTTACCTGTTATTATATCACATTACCTGCTAATAATATAGAAACAGCGTTATGGTTAGAATCGGATAGAATGTTGGATTTAAGATTTCGTAAAAAAGAGTTGGAAGTACAAAAAAGTGTGGTCATCGAAGAGTTTAAAGAAAATTTCTTGAATAAACCGTTTGGCGATATGTGGTTGCTTTTTAATGAGGCTATTTATGAAAAACATCCGTATCAGTGGACGCCTATTGGTAAAGAGATTTCTCATATTGAAACCGTTACAATGGATGTGGTAAAAACATTTTATCATCATTATTATGCGCCTCAAAATGCCGTGATTGCCATTGCCGGCAACGTCCGGTTTGAAGAGATCGTTTTTTTAGTAGATAAATGGTTTGGCGGCATTCCGAAACGAGGACATATTGCAAGAAATATTACTCCGGAGCCACCACAAACCGCTCCTAAAAAAGTAGAAGTAATACGGCAGGCACCCTACGATATGTTACTCAAAGGATGGAAAATGTGTGGACGGCTGGGGCAGGATTTCTATGCCCTTGATCTCCTCTCTGATATACTGGGAGCCGACAAGTCTTCTTTTCTTTATCAAGAATTAGTAGAAAAAAAACATCTGTTTACGGATATTTCGGCAATGATTACCGCCACTTATGAGCCGGGTATTTTTGTGATTTCCGGACGTCCCGCAGATGGCGTGTCTTTACAAAAAGCAAACGATGCTTTAGAAGAATATTTATATTCATTCTTCAAAAATGCTAAAATTGAACACGCATTGCAAAAAGTAAAAAACAATGTGGAATCTATTTTATTGAAAAATGAAATTAAAATAGAAGATCGCGCTTATACATTAGCCCTTTCGGAAACATTTCACAGCGTGGAAAGATTTCAGGATGACCGAGAGCGTTATTTTAATGTAAATGAAGAACAACTGAAAGAGGCATTTGAAAAAGTTATCGTTCCTAAGAACGAAACCACGCTATTTTATAAGTCTTGAACGGTTTATTTATTATTTTTGTGCCCGTTTTTATAAAAATCATATTTATGCAAAAATTTATCTTATCTATCTGTTTATTAGCATTCTTTTTTACAGTTTCCGCGCAGGACATGAATGCTGTTTTATTTAAAGTGGGCGATGATGCTGTAACCGCTACCCATTTTATTAGTACTTTTAACAAAAATAACTCTTTATCGAAGGCAACCGATGCAGAATTAAGAGACTATTTAGAATTGTATATCAATTTTAAACTCAAAGTGAGAGATGGCTTGGATATTCAAATTGATACCGGCGCTATGTTTAAAAGAGAGTTAGAGACTTATAAACTACAGTCGGCACAACCCTATTTAACCGATAAAGAAGTTACCGAATCTCTTATTCAAGAGGCTATTGAGCGAAGCAAATACATGATCAGAGCCTCGCATATTTTGATTCGATGTGAGCCTGATGCGTCTCCGAAAGACAGTTTGGCGGCTTACCATAAAATTCTTGATATTCGGAAACAATTAGTATCCGGCGCCATTACTTTTCCGGAAGCAGCGGTGGCATTTTCCGAAGACCCGTCGGCACGGGATGAGGTGGCACAAAACAATAAAATTCAATATGGAAACAAAGGCGATCTCGGTTATTTTTCTGCCTTTGATTTGATTTATCCTTTTGAAACCGCTGCCTATAACACACCTGTTGGCAGTTACTCTTTGCCTATCCGCTCGCAATTTGGCTATCATCTTGTTTGGGTACAAGATAAACAACCTGTGGTTTCAAAAATTAGTCTCTCTCAAATTTTATTATTGGATACCGCTGCTCGTTTTGGACAAATGAGCCCGACCGTGCAAAGTAAATTAGCCAAAATTGAAGAAGCATTTAAAGCAGGAAAAGAGTTTTCTATCGTGGCTGAAGAATTTACGGATGATCCGAGAGCAAAACTAAACAGTGGGAAAATTGACCCTATCACTCCGAACCGCCACCCCGGCGACTATATAAAACAAGCCATTTCTCTTGAAAAAGACCAAATTTCCAAACCTTTCCCCTCTGTAATCGGATGGCACATTCTTAAACTCAATGAGTTAGAAAAACCTGAAATAAAAGAAGAGGAAGTAAGATATACCATGATCTCTAAAATTCAAAGAGATTCACGCTCATCTAAAAGTGTGGAATCTTTAATAGAAAAATTGAAAAAAGAGTATCATTTTGCAGAAAAAGGTAAAAAAGCCGCATTCGATCTTTTGTTGAAAAGATTGGATAAAGAAAAAAGCATGCTTTCCGAAACGGATTTGATGACCACACAGGGAATTGAAAAACTTAAACCCTTGGCTACTTACAATAACCAAACGATTCCTGTTAAAAATTTCATTCAGTATTTAGGTGCTTTCCAAGGCGTTGACTTCAATAATCAAGTAAAGCCTTTTTTGAATCTTCAATATGAGAATTTTATTAAGGAAACTATTATCAAATACGAGTTTGATAATTTGAGCGCTAAATATCCTGAATATCAAGAATTGATTGATGAATACCATCATGGAATGATTCTCTTTGAAATGAACAATGAAAAAATTTGGGCACAAGCTTTGAAAGACAGTGTAGAATTGGAAGCGTTCTATGAAGAAATTAAATTCAACTATCTTGACAAAGAAGGAAATCCCAAGCCACTACATGCAATCCGTTCTGCCGTACTTACCGATTATCAAAATAAATTGGAAAACGAGTGGTTAGCAACATTGAGAGAAAAATATCCTGTATGGATTAATGAAGAATTATATAAATCTATTTTGAAAAACAAGTGAGAAGATTCTTCACATTATTAATTATTATTTTTTTGATTATTTCGGGATGCAAACAAATTGACAATCCTGTGATTGCTATGGCTTTTCACCAAAAACTGTATCTGTCTGAAGTAATGGAAAATCTCCCTTATGCCATTACAAAAGAAGATTCTCTGTTTTTTATGGAAAAATATGTGGACGAATGGATATTACGCAAAACATTATTAGAAAAAGCAAAACAATTACTGGCACACAACGAGTTGGATTTTTCTGATCAAATAGAGAATTATAAAGAACAACTGCTCATTAATGCTTATTTTCAAAAAATTGAGCGAGATTCTGCGCTATTTGAAGTGTCGAAGAAAGAAGTTACTGAATTTTTAGACAAAGTAAACACAGACAAAGTGCCTGAATATAGAGATATGGTAAAGTTGAATTATATAAAACTATCAAATCCGTCCAAACTTTATAAACAGATAAAAGAGTTGTTTTTTGAAGAAAAAGATAGAGTGAGAAGCATTCAGGTATTGGAAATGCTCTGTGCCGACACCATTGAGTATCATTTAGATAATGACCACTGGTTTTATGCAGAATATCTTGAAAATGAACTACCTTTTAAATTTTCAAATATAGATAAAGAGACTAAAAACAAATTTGAAATTGTACAAAAGGAATACCGTTATTTGATATTGATTTTGGATAAAAGAAAACAACTACAATCTAAAAATTCACCTGAGGATATAAAAATTACACAAACACTATTTCGACAACAAAAACGTACAGAGTATTTTACAAATTTTCAAGATTCAATTGTACGACAAGCATTACTTGAGAAAAAGATAATACGGTATCCATTAGCAAATTAAAAATTACGAACCGACTCAAATATTTCACATTTTTTTTATCTTCGCGGCGCATTGGTTTTAGATATTTTACCGTATCTAACGAAGAGGGAATCAGGTGAAAATCCTGAACAGACCCGCTACTGTAAATCCTAATGCAACGTTTGGGCAACATT
>Ga0082212_10004827_pt1 | contig 18605 bp, 13 predicted proteins | sample TergutNt197P3_FD_71548 | JGI IMG/M metagenome (GOLD analysis project Ga0082212, IMG submission 71548) | Neocapritermes taracua P3 segment gut microbial communities from Petit-Saut dam, French Guiana - Nt197 P3 | ecosystem: Host-associated > Arthropoda: Insects > Digestive system > Gut ...
ACAGTGGTGATCCTTTTCACTGACACCCAGATCCAACCGGCAACCGCGCAGTTTGCGGCCTTCGCCTAGAAGTACCTGCTCACAGATCAGCTTATCAATGACAGCGAGCGGGGGCCGGCCAACATTTTGCAAAACGGCATTAATCAAGCTTATAGCGCTGGGGGCGGCCTCCATACTTTGAAAACCGGCAGCGAACATAAAATTATCTAAAGGTGATGGTATTGGAAGGATCTTGTTCTCCTCGTGAGGCATCTTTTCCTCCTTGATCTCTTTGGATGCTGATATCTTACTGATATCCTTCAACTATACTATAATTATAGTCTTTTTCCGCGTGATTATCAAGATGGAGATGGCGGATGGAGATGGCGGATGGACTCAGACGAAAACCAACCCTCGGAAAGATTTTCATGCGTATCAAGCCGCGCTGGCGGAGCATGACAGGCTATCTCTATTTATGCCGTTACAATTCAGACCCAATGAATATGCTTCAAAAAAGAAAGTCTGGCATTCTGCATGCTCTGGTCGGGCCTGAATTGTAACACGAAGCCATACAACCAGCCATAACAGTTTAGCTAACCGACACCCAAACGCGCAGCGTTTGGGTGTCCAGCGCGCGAAGCGCGCGGGGTTGAGCGTGTGGTTAGGACGCTTGGCGAAACAGAACACAAGCCCACAACCCGCAAGTATACCGTCTTGGTTCGCCGGATCGGGATTCAACAACGCATTATCCGCGTAGCGGTTAATGCCTGTATAGGCGGCTTGCCACCCAGTCATGCAATGTTGTCCGCGTAAGCGGTCAACGTCTTATTGTTTTTCTTTCTTGGTATTCTTGAATTGCACAAAAAATCAAGACAGCCACGATTAATACAAGATTATGAGGAAGCTCCACCGTCTTCCTCCGCTGCCAGCAGGGCTTCCATTTCGTTAAAGAGCAGGATCTTGTGCCATTCACCGTTTTCGCGGAAGACTGCGCCGTGGTAGCCGGACAGCAACAACACACCGTCACCAACAGACAGGTCTCCCGAACACTTGCCTACCCAGTCGGGAACGTCCGCTTCCTTGATGGTGTTGTTCTCAATCACCCACAGGCCGTAATCGTTGCTTGCCCACACCTTGTCTTCGTACCACACCATGTCGCGGAATGGCAGGGTTGAGGGGTCTTCATACGGCTCCTCGTTTTCTACCCTTTCCCAACGATCACCACGGCCGTGGAACGTCATTCCCTTCTCGCCCGAAATGTAAACCTCGCCGTTACCGCCGCAGCAGACGGTTTTGAGTTCGATGTTCGTGGGGATCGGAATCTGGCGAGACTTCTTGCCGTCGAAGTGCCACACATCGCCCCTGCCGCCAGCGAGGTATATATCTGATTCGCTGAAGGCATCGAAGTCGGCAAAGCCCTTGTTGTAGTCTCCTTTATCCGGTTTAGGAAAACACTCATTGCATGACTGCCACTTGCCCCTACCCAACCGCTTGCCCAAGCCACGATTTCCTGTACAGACGTACAGCCAGCCATCAATCATCTTCATATGCCTGACAGCCCCACGCAGCAAGTCACCCAACGGCTCGTCTTCATAAGCAGGCCCGCTGCCTGTAACGAAGTTGAAGTTTTCATAGCGCCCGTATGCTGGTCCCCTTTCAATGGAGACGGAGTGGCTTGCGGGTTTGAGGGAAGCGCCGACGATGGGGGTTATCCAAGACAGAAAACCACCAGACCATTGATCTCCCACCGGATCATCTCTGATGAATGTGATGATTCCTTTCGGTGCAAGATCGAAGCTCCAGTCCTTCTCTTCGTATTCCGCCTTGTCTTCTTCTGTCAGTTCAGGTTCTGCAATGAACACAAAAATGTCTCGATCTCGGACTACACAGTCTCTAAACCCATAATAAAGACCATCTGCCTTGAACCGACGTCGATATTCGTCCTTTGTGATTGACATCAAATACTCCTTATTCGTGGTTGAACATATAAGAAATCATCTGGCTCTAAAGTCTCTCGAAGCGTTCGATTTCGCCCCCTTTTTACCCCCGCCTTGGCCGCTTTTCGCCGCTAGCGGCTTATCGCCGCATTTATACTTCTCGTCAAGCTGCTCCTGAAGGCATTTTTTATTGCAGTGTGTAGCGTCATGTTTGATCGCTTCAAGGCAGAGGTTACGCATCTCGTTGTAGAGAATGGTGTCTGTTTTGTTGTCCTTGCAGTAGTCAGACATCTTGGTGCCGAGGTTTTCATGCGCCTCGCCGTGCGAACCCCAGCTGTTGTTCACACCTTCAAGGCAGATCACAGGTGTACCGCCATAACTGTAGTCGTCGCACCCGGCGTCTTTCACCGCCGAATTTGGGATGATGTGATGACCCGTCTGCCCCGGACAGCAACCTGCCGAGGTATCAGTGGTCTTGTCTTTACTTTCATTATACGAACCCAGTGTGCATTTTCGTGCCTTCACACAATTATTCGCTTTAGCAGCATTCTCTGTCTCAGTGGCGTATGTTCTACCAAACTCAGCGTCCGCGGCATTTTTGTTAGTGGGAAGCAGTAACCATGACCTCGGTTGCCGTAAAAGTAAAACTAGGAACGGATGATAACCGACACGGCGAAGCCGCCTATTTGGCGAGCTATGACGCTTGGCGAAACCGGACACAAGTCAGCCGAACGCACGACCCGCAAAGAATACCGCCTTGGCTTGCCGCCCAGTCATGTCACGTTGTCCGCGAAAGCGGTCAACGTCTTATTGTTTTTCTTTCCTCGTATTCTTGAATTGCGAAAAAACGGTGCGAAAAATGGGAAAAATCGGACAGACCATGATTAATACATTCACTCGCCGGCGAGTAAGATTACGAGGAAGCTCCGCCGCCTTCTTCCGCCGCCAGCAGGGCTTCCATTTCATCGAAGAGGAGGATTTTGTGCCATTCGCCGTTTTCGCGGAATACTGCGCCGCCTTCTCCGGCGAGCAGTAGCACACCGTTACCCACCGACAGATTGCCCGAGCAGTCCTGCACCCAATCGGGAACATTTGCCTCCTTGATCGTGTTGTTCTCGATTACCCACAACCCGTCGTCGTTGGTTGCCCACACTTTTTTCTCGTACCACACCATATCTCGGAAGTGCAGATCCACTGGGTCTTCGTATGGCTCCTCGTTCTCTACCCTTTCCCAACGGTCACCACGACCGTGAAACGTCATGCCCTTTGCACCGGATATGTAGACTTCACCGTTGCCAGCACAGCAGATAGTCTCCAAGTCGATGTTCGTCGGTATCGGGATCTGGCGGGATTTTATGCCATTAAAGTGCCATACATCGCCCCTGAAGCCCGCAAGGTAAATATCGTACTCGCTGAATGCGCCGAAGTCGTTGAAGCCAACACGCAACCCTTTGGAAGGATCGACAGTGGGAAAGTGTTGCGTGTAAGAAATCCATTTGCCCTGGCCAATGCGCTTTCCGAAAGATCGGAGAGTTCCGCATGCATACAGATAGCCATCAACAGTCTTGAGTTTTGTTACGGCTCCCCGCAGAAAAGCACCGTCAGCACCTTCACTTGCGTTGAATCGGCCCAAAGGAGTATCTTTATATGGAGAACCACTGCCCAGGATGAGAGATCTCATACCACCAATTTCCTCTCGCTCATCTGGCTCAAAATCACTCAGATACTGCTCAATGCTCACGATATGGCTTGCGGGTTCATGTGATACGCCGATCAACATGGGTTCCAATCCACCCTCAACCAGTACAGCCCATTGCTTGGATTTTCGATTCCACTGGACGACACCCTTTTGACGCAGAGCTGGATCCCACTGTTTTTGCTCTTCTTCAGCCTCCAATTCTTCCGTCCCTACTGCTTTAATAAGGAGCGCGAGTAATTCATTATTTCGTACTACGCAGTCAGAAATTTTAAACTGATAGCCCAAAGCGCGAAAGACGGACTTGTACTCCTTTACTGAGATAAACATGGCAACACTTCTCCTTTTTGCTTCTCGCGGCAGCATTGTTGTGACTAGAATATCCCGTCAGAATGCATGCGGCTATCATGTGCGTGATTCACTTTTGGACTGCTTCCGGCGCATCCGCACGTATTGTGCATTTTTTTATCTTTATTGCCCGGATTGCCGGGTTGAAAATAATTATCCTGCTGAGCCTGTATGCAGTTAGGACTACAATGACCTGCCCCACTCTTCATGGCGGCTTCAACAGAGTAATTTTGTATCGTCTCATAGCGAATCTGCTTTGAGGAAGTTCCAGCCATGAGCATACACATCAGCTTATGATTCTGCTCGTGGGAACCTCCATTGTGGTTTCCTACTCCCTCCATACACATTGTCGGCGCGCTTCCATATGTATATGACGACAATGGAGCGTTTTGACTTGGCCCTAATTTCAACGGAAAGTTTGTATTGACAATCCAATTTGTATCTTTGACAGCGGCGTGAGGGATCGTATGGTTTCCGGTCTGCCATTCACAACACCCATTTTTATCTGCTTCATCCTTTGAAACAAGGCGGCATTTGGCGGCCTTGAGACACTTGTTTTGTTTTGCCTTTTTTGTGAGTTTATTTGCTTCAGGACCAGTTTTTTTGGGTGCCCTGATTCGTTTAGCTTGCGTCAAACTACTGGGGTTGTTCACACCTTCAAGACAGATCACGGGCGCATCGCCATAGCTGTAGTCGGTGCACCCGGCGTCTTTCACCGCCGAGTTCGGAATAATGTGGTGCCCGGTCTACCCCGGACAGCAGCCTTTCGGGGAGTTGGTGCTTTTGTCTTTGCTGTCATTATATGAACCCCATGTGCATTTTCGAGCCTCCAGACACTCATTCGCTCTTGCCGCTTTTGCGGTTTCGTCAGCGTATGTTCTCCCAAATTCAGTTGATGCGGCATTTCTGTTTATGGGAATAGATATTCCCTCTGGTAGTTCGCTTGGATTTGCCCCCCGAGCCCTCCGCGCCGCTTTGGCAGCGCCCACGTGAGACATCCCCGGACTTTGCCCCAGGAAGCCAACGCAATTCTTTTTCCAAGTCTCTCCCTTTTCGAGAGGCTTTCCGTCTGGCCCTTTGCTGCACGCCTCTTCAGCGCGCTCTTCGTAGTTCTCACAAGGTATATCTGTCTTATCCCATGTGTCCAAATAGGGAAAAGTCGGCGTGTTTCCTACAGTTGGCATTTATCATCTCCCCGCCAAGCATCACGCATGATTATGCGTCATCGGATCAATATGGCAACACTTTTTTGCCTTTCACGTTTGCCTCTTCAGGGCTTATTCTATCATCATGAATTTGGAAAGTTAATTGCCTAACGGTTAAGCTAACCGGCACACAAACGCGCAGCGTTTGTGTGTCCAGCGCGCGAAGCGCGCGGGGTTGAGCGTGTTGTTAGGACGCTTGGCGAAACAGAACACAAGCCCAGGCGGACGCACGACCCACAAAGAATACCACTTCTCCGGAGTTCCATCCAGATCCGGGCCATCCGGTTCATCCTTCCCACCAGTCCTGAAAAAGTATTTAGTCCTTCCCTTCTTGCCCGTGATCGTATACCGGATCTCCATTTGCGCTTTGTGATTTGATTTTCTTCGTCTTTGCCCTCGACCTTCACGTTGTTCGACCTTGACCTTGCCCGTAATCACCCCTTTCTTCGGTGTCGGTGTGGAAACTTCATCGCCGAAGGAGATTCCAAAGTAAGATTTGTTCTTCTTGGCGATGGCTTTCTTTCTGATGAACACTGTGCTGGAGCCTTTCTTCAGGCTGTTGGAATAGGCCACGTTCGGCAACGGCCCGACCACTGGCGCTGACGGCGGCGGCAACTGGTACGGCCCCATGGAAAAGGATTTACCGCCCGCGCCATTGGGATGGACCTTCGTCATTATTCGCGAAAACTTTCCTGCTTACCTTCCTTCTCCTGAAACAATTTTGATTTTTATAATATTTTTATATATAATACACTATAAATAGCTTTTAGGAGGGATCCTATGAGCACAAGGAAGGATTCTCAAGATGCCTGACACAGCTAACGCTCCTTACAAACCGCTTATTGTCCAGAGCGACATGACCTTGCTGCTGGAAACAGACAATGAGTCCTATGAATCCGCCCGCGATGAGCTTTCCGCCTTCGCCGAAATGGTGAAATCCCCCGAATATATTCACACCTATAAAATGACGCCGATCTCCCTCTGGAACGCGGCAAGCGCCGGAGTAAAAAGCGCCGATATATTAGCGTCTCTGGAAAGGTACAGCAAATACCCAGTATCGGAAACTGTCATCGCGCGCTTAACGCAAATCAGCAACCGTTACGGAAAAGTGCGGATTCATAAGGAACGCGGGGAATTGTTCCTGGAAACCGACGACAAGTATATCATGGCGCAGTTGTGTGCCGAGAAGTCCGTTGTCAAGTTTTTTGTCGATACGCCTCAGGACAACAAGGTCAAAATCAACGCCGTATTTCGCGGGCACATCAAACAGGCGCTGATGAATATCCAGTTCCCGCCCGAAGACTTGGCAGGATACGCGGCAGGCGAAAAATTGCAGCTCACCTTAAGAAACGATGTGTTCCAACCCCGGGACTACCAGTCGGCGGCTGTCAGCGCCTTTCGCGCGGGCGGCAAGGGCGACCATGGCGTCGTGGTGTTGCCCTGCGGCGCGGGGAAGACAATTGTCGGGATTGAAACCATAGCCCAATTAGAGACGGAAACACTCATTCTCACCACATCGATCACGGCCGTCCGGCAATGGATGAGCGAATTGATTGAAAAAACAACCATCGACCCAGACCTGATCGGAGAATACAGCGGCGAGAAGAAAGATATCAGACCCGTGACAGTGTCTACATACCAGATCATCAGCGCGAAAAACCGCAGCGATGAGCAAAAACATTTCAAACTCTTTTCAGAGCGCAATTGGGGATTCATCATATACGACGAAGTCCATACCCTGCCGGCGCCGGTTTTTCGGATCACGGCGGAACTTCAGGCCAAACGCCGGCTGGGACTGACGGCTACCCTTGTCCGGGAGGATGGTCACGAGACTGACGTATTCGCCCTGATCGGCCCCAAACGCCATGAAATGGGCTGGAAAGTCCTGGAGGGACAAGGCTGGATTGCACAGGCGGAGTGTTTTGAAGTGAGGATTCCCCTGCCGGACGTGTTAAAAATGCCCTATGCCATCGCGCCCAAGCGTGAAAAATTTCGTATTGCGGCGGAAAATCCGGATAAAGTTCCGATTATCAATAAATTACTTACCAAACACGCCGGCGCGCATATTCTGATCATTGGCGTCTATCTCGAACAGCTTGAACACATAGCCGAGCAGCTTTCCGCGCCGCTGATCACCGGAAAAGTCAAAAACAAGGAGCGCGAAGATCTTTACAGCCGTTTTAAGAGCGGGGAGATTTCCGTTCTGGTGGTGTCAAAAGTCGCCAACTTTGCTATAGACCTGCCGGATGCCAATGTGGCCATCGAAGTGAGCGGGAGTTTTGGGTCGAGGCAGGAAGAGGCCCAGCGACTCGGACGTATTCTGCGTCCCAAACAAGGAGAGAATAAGGCCTATTTTTACACACTGGTTTCCCGGGATACACGGGAGGAAGAATTCTCTATGCATCGGCAGTTGTTTCTGGCTGAACAGGGATATCCGTATAAAATTATTGATGAGGAAGTGTGACATATGGCCGTGACAGCGAAATCCATGAAAAGAGAAGAAAATGACATTGCGGAGTACTTGCGCACTCACTGTGCGCTGGATGTGGCGAAAGGCTGCGCCAAGGGTACCGGCTTGGCCCCCATATATAGGAACGCTTGCGGCGCAAGGGCAAAAGATACGAGAGAGCAAATGATAAAAGCTCTTGCGGCATTTTATGCAGACACACGAAACATCATGAACATTTGGAACAAACTATCCCTCTGTGAGCGGGATTTTGTGAGCTATATTGTACGAAATGGGGGCATTGAGTATGATCCCACGACAATCGACTATGCAAAGAAGTACAACCTTCCGCTGAAGTATGAAGATAGATGGGGCAACATGGAAAGTATCATGAGTCCGTACTCTACACATTTAAGATTTCTCCATATTCTGACAAGGAATATTCCCAGGACGAAGACTGTCCTGTTTTTCCCCAGTGGTCAAGACATGCCCCCCTTTATTTTTGACGTTTTGAAAGAAGTTGTGAAACCGATTGAGTTTGTCCATAAGGAGTATGTTCCGGACAAAAATAACCGCATCATTTGCCGGGAGAGCAGAATTGGCGATTTTGCGGCCCTGGTTAGCCTGGCTGCCAGTGAACGGATGAAGGTCAAAGAAGGAACTTATGACATCACCAAGGCAAAGCTTGCTAAAATTTCTGAAATGATTGGGTTTGAAGAGGTGTGTGAGAGGGATGGGCTGTTTTGTACTCCAAAGGTGGCGAAACGCAACAATGACTTCAAGGTGGCTCAGCCGCTTTTTGTGCTGGCTGCGAATTCGGGGCTGTTGGATATTGATGAAAACGGATTTGTTTTGCCAGGGAAAAAATCATCTGAGCTGTTGTTCCTGCCAGGGAGTAAGTTGATCAAAAGATTGTTCAACGATTACTGCGGGGAAAATAGAATCTATGAGCTTCATTATATAAGCCATCTCAGATCCCAAAGCGAATGGTGGATTAAGTGGCATGAGTTCCGGAAAAGGATTATGGCGCTGCTAAGAAACTGTCCTATCGGGAAATTTGTAAAATTCGAGGACTTTGACGCTTATGCAAAACTGTCCTGCGGGGATTGTTTCAAGCGTTTGGCGGAACACACTGTTATGGTCAAGGTCAACACGCATCAGCATTATTCTTATTATGATCATGATCCGGATTGGAACGAATGTGAATCGTCGATTATCGGCCTAATCTTGTCCTTTTTGTCTGCCTTGGGCATGGTGGATATTGCCTATGCGGAGGAGATTTCCTCAGCTGCGGATGAGGAGAATTTTTATGAGGATGATTTCTATAGAAATGTCCATAGAGCTCTCTTTGAGAATTCCCGTGAGGAGGATTGCCGTATTGGGATTGCGGGTTTTCGTATTACAAAACTCGGCGCATGGGTTCTTGGAATGACGGACAAGTATGAAGCCGCGGAAACCGAAGGCGTGTTAAAGGATGAAGGAGGATTGGTTGTCCTGCCTGATTATTCTGTAATTATTTCGGGATTTAAGTGCCGTGTGGAACAGGAAGTCTATTTCAGCGGTTTTTTGACCAGGGTGTCCCTGGACGACAACGCCGCTGTGTACAAGCTCGATTTTAAATCTATCCTCCGGGCGTATAACATCGCGGTAACACCGAAAGATATAAAGGCAAGGCTTATAAAAGTCAGCGATAAACCACTTCCTGATAATGTGGCGCGTTCTTTGGATGATTGGCAGATGAAGGTGGGAAGGGTTAAGATACGTACGGTGACTGTCGTGGAGACAGATGATGCTTTATTGCTGGAGGAAATAAAGCATATCAAGGGGATGGGAGATATTGTCGCCGGCGATTTGCGCCACGCGGCCGCCATTGACGGCGATAAGCAGAAGAAAGTGAAGGCTCTGATTGAGAAGAATGGCTGGCTGGTGGATTAACTGTGAAATGAAATCCATTACATCATTTTAGCAATCCGCTCACACCGTTCCATGATTGCTGACACGATCATTTCCCGGCGTTTTTCGTCCACATCCTCGGAGTGTGACAGGATTTCCGCGCTCTCGCCGCTCAAGCCGCTGAGGGCGTCAATGCTGAACCATGAAAAATCCTTAACAAGCTTAATTTGCTCAGTGTGGGTATTGCGGAAAGGTTTGCTGTCGACAGAGGATCCGACGCGCTGTGTGTTATACCATAGCGATGTGCCGCTGTCAAAGATGGGAGCGATGCCGAGCCATTCCAATGTTTCCGCGTTGCGGATAAAGCCGAAGTTGTTGTAATGCCTATCCTCATTTGAAATAATGTAATCCAGCACAAGCATTTTGTCCAACGCAGCCTGAACGCCGGGGATGCCAAGGGATTCACTGCAGCGCAGCAAATGTGTGAGTTCGGAGTCTCTGTTGCTTTTCTTCAAAGTTTCTCTGACGCGCCACGCCTGAACCAGTTCGGTATCCGATGTCACAAAGTTTTCACACAGGCAGTAGGGTTTGCCGTTGTCAAAGGTCAGTGTATAGGGGGTATGCGGGATATTCAACCGCCGCATGATCGCGCTGGCAATTACCTCATTAAACGGTTCTTGCTTCATAAAGCCGCTGCCGCCTTTCATTAAGTATCGCTTGCCATCCGCTATGATCCATTTCTTGCGCAGCCAGCCGTCTGATGTATTATCCGGTGAAATAAGGCTGACATGGGTGGGATCTGCCGGCTCATGCCCAAATAGGATTTCCCCTATGTCTTTGGAAAAATCGTTGTGAAAGAAATTGATCTTTTCCCAGCGGAGGCCGCTGTCCTTTGGGCATATCCAGTATTGATCCGACAGGCTCAAGCCGAAGCATTGGGTCAGTAATAAAGTGGTATTGTAGATTTCCAGTGTTTCAAGCGCATCACGGATACCATCGCGGCTGGCGGGAATAGAGCGGCCTACCCACCAATCGTTGAGAGCTTTGCGGTCAAGACCGGAACTGAATTCATGTATTCCCAGCGGCAGATGTTGTTTATCATGGATATTTTGCAGTTTGGCTATATACCCGGTATCATCGTCTATCTGCAAATCTACAACTGGAATGTTCTTGTGCATGAGTGTGCAATTCATAGAGACCGTCCCTTCTCCGAAGTGCTTTAATCTTGAGTGAGTCCCCTCTTCAATGTCACCTTGAACAGGCTTGCATCCCTGTCATCCAAAAAGTCAATGTGAGGGTACTTTGCCAATGCCCTGATGATACCTGAGTCATAGCCTCGGTAAGGCAGCAAATGGTTTGCAAACGACGCCAGAGCTGGGTTTCTTGTATTTGAATTCCCTAACTTGATGTTCTCAACTGTTAAATTGTTCGGCAAATGACCCGGGCTGATGATCTCCACCCGGTTCCCAAAAATAAATATTCGCACAGGCGCGGAAATAAAGTAATCTCGATGGATAAGGGCGTTGGCAACCAGTTCTTCAATGGACTCATATGGAATTTCAGGTACTCCAATACTGTTGAAGTTTTGTCCATTTTGGACATGACGGAGATTGGAAACAACGAAATTCACACTTTGTCTGAAAACATCCGCCAGCTTTCCGGCAATATCACGGCTGTCATTATATACGGTCGTACTGAATTCATTAGCGTCAAATGCTCCTGCTTTGACAACACAGGCAGGAAGTTTAAATTGTGGTGTCTTGGCAAAGAGCAGCGCGCCGGCAATAGTCAAAGAATCCCCTCTGGATAGATTCATATTTTCCAGAATGACCGGCAACGGAAGGTTTTGTTCCTCCAATGTCTCGTTGAATCGTTTTTGGAAAAAGTGCTTGAAGTAATCTAAATCTAAATCGGCAACCGAAATCCCTTGTACAGGCAGGACATCCGCATGAAGCAGGTTAGACTGTTGGAACATCCGCTGTATTTCCTCGCGGGATGTTGCCCGTCGTTTATCTGAACCACTTTTTACCCAAAAAACACCATCTTTATCCTGATAAGGTTTGTTGATACCGGCAGGGACATCAATGAGAATGACCAAACCTTGTGTTGTCATTATGTTTTCCGATACAGGATTAATTGCTGGCTTAACACCTTGGCTGGCCGCATTGGCAATAAGCTGGTTCAGGCGGCGGACATCTTCAGTAGATAATCCGGTTACCCCACCGTCGTCACCGACGCCAATAAATATCTTGCCGCCAGTACCATTACTGAAGGCCACCATTTCGGCAGCCAACGAATCAGCGTTTCTTATGTTCTTTTTGAACTGATGCAGACTGTCTTCGCCGCGACTCAAGATCTCAAGAAGTTTGATGGTCTCCATGTGAGATATCCCCTTTCTGTGCTAACGCGGGCTGCGCCCGCAAGTGGTCAGTGATCAGTGGTTAGTGGTCAGTATTGGATTTTCTTGTTTTTTATTAACGCTTTGCGTCTGTAAGTTACTAATGAAGCTTTACGGGGCGAGCGATTTGCCGTCTGGGACATTTGGTAGCCGCCATCAAGGAAGACACGATAAAACCTTTGCCGCTGATATCCTTTAGCAGTGAATCAGCGGCATAATGTCCAACATATTTCCTTAACAACCCCCTTCATATAGTCTACCAGATTCCGCCAAAAAATCAACGCGGCAGTCACCGTTGAAGAGGACTCTCTCAAGAAAATCAAAAAACTGATCGAGAAAAACAAGAGGTTTTGCCGCGATGTCATCTGAAAACAGGATGATGAATTGAGTGTCTTATGTGATTTTACGCGGTGTATTTACATTACATGGAGATGCATTAGTTAGAGCATTTCTTTATTAGAAACTTTTCTCGTATTCCAGCCTATACTGGAAGCCCATATTCGCATTTCTTCTTTTTTATCTTGGTCATCAGGTTCATAAAGCGTCCGCAGCATATCAATAAAGCCGCCAAACCCTCCAACATCATCCAAAACAAACATGCCATCCTGATGAATACATACGGGTTTGTACTTTTCGATGACTCTGTTTTGCGCATCAGCCAATTCTTCCTTTGTGATGAGTTTTTTGTCAAGCAGGTCGTCATGATTTTCTAAACGAGTCATTTCAATAATCCAATTGTCTCCATAATCATAATGGTAAAAAAGTTTGTTTGTTACCGGGATAACCTCAGGCTCTGCAACCTCCCCAAAGTCCCGGTACCGGCGTTTGATCATTTTTTGGTTAAGTTTCTCAGAGCTTGCTATTGCCGTTCCTTCAGGCGCCAATATAGATGAAACGAGAAGACGTTCCAATAAATCGGATGTTCCGTCATCAATCATGAGTGAAGCATTAAGTTCGTCAAGGGTCAGATCTATAACAGGAGCATTTTTCAAGATTTTTGGTCTTTGGGGCGAGGTTGACTCACCCTCTTTGTTCTCATACCGCCAATGAAACGGTTCGTAGACATCCATATTCTGATGTCGATTCACAAAATCAGTGAACTCGTTAACTGCGTTGTCATATAATTCAAATTCGTTCAAAAATCCATATGGTCCGGTGTATTTGCTTCTGAGCCAGGCCTTAGCGCTGCCACGTTCGTAATCATCATCGCCATATCGGATATGCCATACGTTGTCTGGATATACAGTCTGAAACAAAACGCCAATCAAATTACCCCAACCGCGCACTGTGTTATGGGTCAGCTTTTGATAGGTTTCTTCCGGCAATCTGAAAGAGTGTAAATGGCTGTTTTGCCAGCCGAAGAGCCTTTGTATGGCATAATGAAGACTGTGGAGAGTTATATCAGGTGGAATGAGGATATCGCGTTCAATTGTATTTCCGCTTGACGAACGGCCATATTTCCTTAATAGACGCTGAGCCTCTTCATCATCCCAATCGTTCTTCAGCTTGAGGTTCAATCGAATGGGGTCATCTATTGTCGCTAAGTCTCTGTGGGTTTTCAATTTCGGCTCCTTAACGGTATTAATTTCGTTAATTATACTATTTGCATTTGTCGCTCTCATATTAACACGCTCCTCTTTGTTATTGATATATTTATTCAAAATAAGGTTCTTTTTGGCACGTTGGATCCTTTTGCGGTAATTATCACTGCGCACGGCAAATGGTGATCGGTCAGGCACATTATAGATGCTTCTTTCATAAGGAAGCCAAGCTGTAACACGTTTTGAGGTAGTATTCAGTTTTTTGGCGATTTCGTTCACACTATATCCATCATGGCGCAATGTGTAGACGATTTTACTGAATGGCGTGGTATACTCCCCTAGAGTAATCAATACCTTCCTTATCTTAGCGTAGGCCACCCCCATTTCTTCAGCAGTTCGTTGAAGCGAACCCGTTTTTTTGTACATTGCGGATATCTTCTGCATAAGTTCCTGATCCATTATTTCTGCAGTTACACCCCCTTTCGCAATGTCGTGTCAACCCACACCCTGACTTTATCATATCTTCAATATCGTGTCAACCCACGCATACAAAAATATGTGACTGAATTTACGTGATAAGCGGCTTTGCCAACGCGCAAGGCGGTGTGCTTGCGATTGGAAGACGCAGATTGGAAGACGCGTGTGTCGTAGTCACACCCAATGTATGTTAAAATAAGGATACCATAAAGGAGGCTTCCCCCTATGCATAAATTCAACGTCACAGGTTTGTGTGTTCCAGAAAAAGATTATATGGTAGACATAAGCAACAAATTGGAGAAAATTAAAGGATTGGTAGATTCCGAGTGTTACTTTACCATCAATCGAGCCAGACAGTACGGAAAAACGACAACTTTAACCGGCTTGAAAAGAATACTGAAAGATGATTATATTGTTATCTTGATGAGTTTTGAAGGAATGGGTGATGACAGGTTTGATTCGCCGAAAGCCTTTTGTCAGGGTTTTCTGGGACTTATTCAGCGAGCATTACGTTTTATCAATGTTTCTGATGAATACAAAGAGAAGTGGAATAACCATGAAATCACAGATTTCCTCGCCTTAAGCAACCACATCACGAAAATGTGCACAGACAAAAAGGTTGTTCTGATGATAGATGAAGTGGATAAAACAAGTAACAACAGAGTCTTTATCCACTTCCTCGGCATGCTGCGTGACAAGTTCCTGGACAGAAAAAGGGGCGAAGACTCTACTTTCTATAGTGTTATTCTGGCGGGCGTCTATGATATCAAGAATATCAAACTTAAAATGATCAATGATGGAACCTATACCCCTGGTCCTGAAGAAGGCAAGTTGTTTAACTCGCCCTGGAATATCGCTGTCAGTTTCAAAGTGGACATGTCATTCAATCCTGCAGAGATAGCTGGGATGCTAACAGAATATGAATCGGATCACAAAACAGGCATGGACATCGCAGCTATGGCGCAAGAAATCTACAATTACACAAGCGGGTATCCATTTTTGGTGTCAAGACTATGCCAGTGTATAGATGAAGACCTGGATAAAGACTGGACTCTTGCCAGCGTCCAGAAGGCCGTCTCAGTGATACTTGGTGAAAAAAACACCCTCTTCGATGACTTATTCAAGAACTTGGAAGCCTATAAGAACTTGTATGATTTAGTCTACGCTGTGCTTATTACAGGGGACCAAAAAACCTATGTTATTGACGATCCTTATATCGAGCTTGGCACAACCGTTGGGTTTCTCAAGAACAATAATGGCAAAGTGGGCATCACCAACAAAATCTTTGAAGTAAGAATGACGAACTACTTTATCGCTAAGGAATCTTACGCTAATCCGGATAAACAGATCAGCAGGGTTCTGCAGTATGATGTTGTCAAGGACGGCAGCTTCAATATGGAGTTGTGCCTGCGTAAGTTCGCTCAGCACTATACTGAACTGTTCAGCAAGCATGATGCCATATTTTTAGAGAAACATGGACGTCTTCTCTTTTTGTCATATCTGAAGCCTCTGATTAATGGACAGGGTTTCTATCATATTGAGAGCAGTTTTACAGACTTGCGCCGCATGGACATCGTTGTGGATTTTGGGAAGGACCAGTTTATTATTGAGCTTAAACTCTGGCACGGCGACAAATACAAACAAGACGCTTATAACCAGTTGTTTGGCTATATGGAAAGTAAGAGCGCCAATACAGGTTATCTTCTCACGTTCGATTTCAGAAAGGGCAAAAGCAAGAAGCCTTCTGCGGAATGGGCGGACTTTCGCGGCAAGCGGATATTTGATGTTGTGGTGTAAAGAACGGAGCCATCACGCCTTTGAGCTGACATTGGATGTGTTGTTTGCCATTGTTGGATGTCTTTACCTGGTTTGATGAACATGTTGGTCTATGAGGCAAAGAGTCCTCCTTTCGCCTTTATATATTAGCATAGTTCTATGGAATAAAAAAACAATTAAGAGGCTGTAACTCCAGATTAAATAAGTTGGAACAAGCTCCGCAACAGCTCCCCTGCAATATCCACATGTTCAATCCGCATCATACTTTCCTCTGACGCACCATAACTGAGGAGATTGATGCTGCCATACCACACGATCCGCTGATCTATGACCGCAAATTTCTGATGGATGCGGTCTTTGGTTTTTACGGTAACACCCCGCTGCGTCAGCAAGTCCATACACTCCATGATTTTTCCCCTGTTCTTTTCGGCATAATTCTCTGGTGGCTTTGTCACCACCGTTACCTTGGCCTTGGCAGCGGCCAGATAGCTCAGAGCGGATAACACCCGCCGATTCCTTAAAAAAGGGCTGATAATGAGAACCTCACTGCGGGCCGCTAAAACATCAGCGGAATAAACCGGGAAAAAGGTGTGGTTGTCGAAAATGGCATGTACGTCCTCCATGGGCTGCGGTGTTCCTTTCGCTTTGTATCCTATGGAAGCGTAGCCCTTTAGACGCTTTTGGTACATTTTCTCCAGCATAGCGACATGAATATCCACATAATCGTAAACCTGAACTTCCTTTTTACCGTCATATAGACGGTGCAGCCTTCCGGCATACTGTTGCAGCGTTCCTTTCCACGATATAGGCATGGTCAGAAAAAGCGTATCCAAACGGGGCATATCAAATCCCTCGCCCGCATATTTCCCGGTAGCCACAAGAATGAAAGGTTCGTCAGGCGGGATATCCGCGACAGACTGCAAGATTTCCCGGCTTTTCTTTGGAGTGTTTCCGCCTGTTAATGAGATCACGTTTTCGACGCTTTGACCCAACTGTGCAGCCAGATACTTTACATGATCAGTACGTTCGGTAAGGATGACAGGATTCCTTCCCTGTTCGACGGCGGAGAGGACATCCTGTATGATTAAATGGTTGCGAAGTTCATTGTTTTGAATATCATTATAGATATCGGTAATGGTCCATGTGTTCTCATCCTGATGAGCCGGCTTTTGAAACCGTGTGAAACGTGGGATTATAAAATGCTCAAAAGGACGTGCCGCCGCCTGTTTTTTCGCGTCCACACGATAACGGATTTTCCCGCAGTGCATTGTGATAATGGGATGGTGTCCGTCTTTCCGCGTAGGTGTCGCGGTCAACCCATAGACATATTTCGCGTTCACAGCTTTCAGAATCTTCTCAAAACTGGACGCGGACACATGGTGGCACTCGTCCACGATGACCATACCATAATTCTTCACAAGATCCTTAACTTTGCCTTGGCATAAGTTGGCTTTGCCTTGGCATAAGGTGGCTTTGCCTTGGCATAAGTTGGCTTTGCCTTGGCATAAGGTGATCTCATCACCGGGGACCAAAGACTGCATAATCGCAACATCAATAATGCCGCTTGGATTATTTTTGCCGCCGCCGATTTGACCGATGACAGTCTTCTTCCGCGGGCGTCCTGTCGGTGTGAATTCAGGTATGGGTTCTTCATTGATGATTAAAAACTTGCTCAATCGCTCTCGCCACTGAGAAAGCAAATTGGTGCGGTGTACCAGAACCAAAGTATTCACTTTGCGTTGTGCTATTAAATTCGCTCCAATAACGGTTTTCCCAAAAGCCGTTGCCGCGGATAAAACGCCGTTATTGTACGCCAAAAGCGCGTTGGCCGCTTGGTGTTGTTCGCCGCGCAGTTCGCCGTTGAAAACGACGTCAATATTCCGTCCTTTATGGGTGTCATCATGCACTTGTATTTGGATACCGTTATCTTTTAAAAGCTCACAAACTTCCTGCTCTAAACCTCGGGGCAGGCATAAATAGTGTTCGGTTTCATCAGAACAGGAGATGATTCTTGATTTGCCATATGTGGACAGCCGCATAGCCTGCGCCTTGTAAAATTCGGGATTGCGAAAGGCGGCCAGGCGTTTCAGCGCGTTAAGCCCAGGATTTGAAATCCCTGACTTGTCAATATACAAACCATTGGCGGACACGATCTTTACCGTATCCGGGAAGCCGAGTTTTGTGAGCTTCGAGGTCGGCTTGTGACTCTCCCACGGTTTTTCGTCCTCCAAATCTTGATGCAGGTTGCCAAGTTCGTCTAACGGCGACAGCTGCCGGATCAATGATTCTGTTTCTTCCAGTGTATATTTTTTGATGTTGGATAAATAGCTCCATGGATCAGGATAGATATTGAAGTTTTCATCGACAAACAGGCTGTCTCCCTGTTCGCGGGGTATCTTTTGCAAGGGAAGTGCGACCAAATTACCGAATCCGCCCTTTGGCAGCGTGTCTTGAGCGGGGATCATTCGGTCATAAGTTTTGAACGGCAGCTTGTATTGTTTGTTCATAGCGTATGTAATCAGGCTGCTGCCAAACTTCCGAGCCGTCCTGACAGGGATATTTTCGGCAAAAAATATCCAAAAGTGAATCCCCTGGCCGGAACGGGAACGTTCCACGGCCATGCTGATGCCCTTCTCGTGGCACACCTTACGAACAACAGTGACGTCGCGATGCAAATGGTCCAGGCTGTAGTCATCCTTTCCATTGCAGCCCTTTTGATCAAAATCGAATGCCAAAAACCGGCATGTTTCATCAGGAAACATCGGATATAAGCCGATAGTCATCTGTCCCTTAAGGTGCTTTTCAACCGCGCCTGTGTCATCCTAAAAGTCGGCTAACCTGTACTTAAGACGAAACCCCCACCAATAACCCCCCCCTTATATTAAAAAAAGCTTGAAATAGAGCATTTT
>Ga0082212_10004828_pt1 | contig 18603 bp, 12 predicted proteins | sample TergutNt197P3_FD_71548 | JGI IMG/M metagenome (GOLD analysis project Ga0082212, IMG submission 71548) | Neocapritermes taracua P3 segment gut microbial communities from Petit-Saut dam, French Guiana - Nt197 P3 | ecosystem: Host-associated > Arthropoda: Insects > Digestive system > Gut ...
GCCAACGAAGAGTTTAGCGGGTATATGTACAATTACCGCAAAGACCGTCCCGAAAAGTATATGGGCGCCGTATCCATACCCAACGTTTCCTACAAGGTAGAGTTTTAGGACACCCCCAAATAACAAACTCTATTTTACACTCTGCCGAGTTTAAAAAAAATGCCACTTTGGGGAGATTTATTGGCAATTTTTCTTACCTTTACGGCTCTAAAACCGTAAATCGATGAGACGCTTTTTCTTTTTCTCTCTCATTTTGCTGCCGACAATCGTTTTGGCGCAACAGAAAAGCACTTTAGAAGATCTCATATATTTGGCGCAAAGTTCCTCGCCAAGTGCGTTGATTGCACAAAATAACTATCGCTCAGATTACTGGAACTTTCGCGCATATCAGGCTCAATTTTTACCCTCTTTAAACTTGGCAGCAAATATAGCACAGTTTAATCGCTCCACTCAGTTGATACTCGACCCCACTACCGAGAGATACAAAACGGTGGACAACAGCGCACTGGCGAATACGCTACAATTATCTGTAAATCAGAGAATTGCGCAAACAGGAGGTACGTTGATGCTCTACTCCGACATTTACAGGTTGGACCAATTTTCGCCTGAATCCGAAATGTTTTATCAAAGTACTCCGGTTAGCCTCACCTATTTGCAGCCCATAGGCGGATATAACTCCTTAAAGTGGCAAAAAAAGAGCGAACCCAAGGCATACGAATTGGCCAAACGGCAATACTTGGAATCCATGGAGGTGATTACCGTGAATGTAGCGCAACTCTTTTTTGATCTCCTCCTGTTGCAAAAACGGTATGAGATGGCCCTGAAGAACTATGAGAATACAGAGAACTCCTATACGATGGCGGAACATCGTTTTGAGTTGGGTTCGGTTACCAAAAACGATTTATTGCAACTTCAGGTGAGTTTGATTAACTACGATATAGCAGGTCGGGACACCAAGATGGAGTTGGATATGGCCCTCTTCAAGTTGCGTTCATTCTTGGGGTTGAGTCAATCTGTACAGTTCGATTTGGAGTTGCCCTCTCTTCCGCAGGGAGTGGAGCTCGACTTTGAGAAGGTGTTGGCGTTATCGTACCAAAACGGGACATTGCTGTTGTCCCAAGAACTCAGATCTATTGAGGCAGAGCGTGCCATAGCCGAAGCCAAGGCGTATCGCGGCATACAGGCAGATCTCAGGATCTCCTTTGGACTCTCTCAAAATGCCGGGTCGTTTAGTGGAGCGTACAGCAATCCAAGGGATAGAGAAGTAACCGGAATCTCTCTCAATATGCCCATTCTTGATTGGGGCAGAGGGCAGGGACGGGTACGTATGGCTCAATCTCGCGCCGATGTGGTGGCAGCACAGGTTGATCAGGTCTTTAAAGATCACGAACAAAATGTGTTGATAAATGTGCTGCGATTTAATAATCAAATCTATCAGTGTTCTCGCTCTATGGAAGTTGATAGGATTGCTCAGGAACGTTACCAAATTTGCCTTGACAAATTTGCCAATGGCACTTTGTCGGTAACGGAGTTGAATGTAGCGCAGACAGACAAAGACAATTCGGCACAACGTTACATTTCTGATCTTCGTGCTTACTGGAGTTACTATTTTGAACTCAGACGAATGTGCCTGTTTGACTTTGTGTCGGGAAAAGATATTTCGGCCGAGTTTGACAAATTAGTAGGTAATTAGTTTTAGAAACTGTTTAATAGATACAATATGAGATTGAGGAAATTTTTGATTTTTGTGGGGATGATTATCTCTGTGATGGGATTGTCGGCATGTCGAAACGAAAAAAGAGCGGACGAGGGCGAATTGGCCAAAAGCGTTTATGAGCGGGAGGTGAACAAGGTAGATACCCTCTATTTAAAACGCACGGTGTTTAGTAAACAATTGGTTAGCAATGGGCGATTAAGGGCGCGAACCAAAGGTGTCCTGGGCTTCAAAACTGCCGGCACCGTGGTAGAGTTGCCGGTGAAGAATGGATCGTATATCCAAAAGGGAGAGGTGATTGCTCGGATCAATAGTGAAGAAGCGCTTCTAAGCCTCGCACAAGCGCAGGTGCGCTACCAGAGGGCGATGATTGAGCGGCAGGATGTTTTGCTCAATCAGGGATATCAGTTGGGTGATTCGACAGACATTCCAGAATCGGTAATGAGGATGGCTGCCATTCGATCGGGTTTTGCCGGTGCGGAGTCAGACCTGAGGATGGCTCAAATTGCATGGGAAAACTGCACCTTGATTGCTCCCTTTTCCGGTAAGGTTGCCAACCTCTCTACCCAGCTTTATGAACAGGGCGGTTCTAATTTTTGCACATTGATAGACGACCGCTCCTTTGAGGTTGATTTTTCCATTTTGGAGACAGAAATGGCCTTTATCTCCTCAAATATGACTCTGGAACTTTCACCGCTGCACAAATCGTCTGAGCGCTTTCGAGGGCGGGTGACTGAAGTGAATCCTGTGGTGGATCAATTTGGACAGATAAAGATTACCGGTGAGGTGTTGGGAAATAGAGAGTTGATGGATGGAATGAATGTGAAGATCTATTTGGAAAGCGGCGTTTCCGGAGAGTTGGTGGTGCCCAAGACAGCTGTGGTGATACGTGACAACTTTCCGGTACTCTTCAGGTATGTCCATGGCAAGGCGGAATGGGTCTATATTGACATTGTAATGACTAACAGCGAACACTATGCAGTCACAGGAAACAGGGACAAACAGGCGGAATTATTGGAAGGGGATTGCATCATTGTTGGCGGGAATGTCAATTTGGCGCATGGTACGGAAGTGATTATTAACAACTAACCTATCAAACTATAAAACAATGTTCCGTGGGCTTGTCGAGCGTCCCATTGCAGTAACCATGTCGCTGATTGCGGTGTTGGTGTTGGGCTTTTTGGCCACCACCCTTACGCCTGTCTCTCTCATGCCCAATATTGCCATCCCACAAATAACGGTTCAAGTCTCTTCTACGCTGTCGGCAAGAGAGTTGGAGGAGTCCGTGGTAAAAGTGTTGCGGAATCAGTTGATGCAGGTTCCCCATATAGAAGAGATCACCTCCGAGACAAGGGATGGCATTGGCTTGATTAAGATGCAGTTTGCACATGGTGCTGATATTGATTACCTATTTATTGAGGTGAATGAACGTATAGATCGCTCCATGGGGAGTTTTCCGCGCACTATGGAGCGCCCAAAGGTGATCAAGGCAAGCGCTACCGATATTCCCGCTTTTTACATCAATGTAACGTTAAGGGATCCATTGGTATCTGAGATCAAAGATCCCCTCTTTCCCGTGCCGATGCGTTTTGTGGAGTTGAGCGACTTTGTTCGGAGTGTGGCAGCTAAACGTATTGAACAACTCACCGAAGTGGCGATGGTGGATTTGAGTGGTTTGGTCTATCCCGAAATCTTGATCCTTCCCGACCAAAAGAGGTTGGAAGCGATTGGGGTAACGGAATCTGCCCTTATTCGCACCCTCTCTGAGAACAATATTGAACTTGATAACCTTACCATTCGTGATGGAGATTATTACTACAATGTACGGTTTCGTTCTCATTTGGAGAGCAAAGAGGAGATTGAACAGATCTATCTCAATATCAACAATCGGGTCTTTCAGTTTAAAGAATTGGCTCGTGTAATAGAGCATCCGGGGCCTCGCGAAGGTTTGGTGCTTTCGGATGGGAGAGAGGCAATTTCAATGGCCGTGATCAAACAATCTGAAGCCAAGATGGCAGATATGCGAAAATCCATCTCCAAATTAATGATCCTCTTTGATAAAGATTACCCGGAACTCACCTTCACCATGACCCGTGACCAGACGGCTCTGTTAGATTACTCCATAACCAACCTTCGCAACAATTTATGGGTGGGAGCTATCCTTGCCTGTTTGGTGATTTTTGTGTTTATGAGGGATTTGCGAACTCCACTTCTCATTACGTTTACCATTCCGCTCTCTTTGGTGATTTCGCTCCTCTTTTTCTATCTGTTGGGCATCTCTATCAATATCATCTCTTTGTCGGGATTGGTGTTGGGCATAGGGATGATGGTGGACAATTCTATCATTGTGATTGACAATATCACTCAGTGGTGGGAGCGAGGTACAAAACTGAAGGAGGCAGCCGTATTGGCATCGCGGGAGGTGTTTGCCCCCATGTTGAGTTCGATGCTCACCACCTGTTCGGTGTTTGTACCGTTAATCTTCCTGAGCGGAGTGGCCGGGTCGCTCTTTTACGATCAAGCGATGGCAGTGAGCATTGGTCTCTTCTCTTCGCTCTGCATAGGAGTGTTTGTGATTCCGGTCTATTACTACCTGATGTTTAGAAACAAGTCAGAGAAGGGGCAAAGTTCGGTTGCCCGCCGCCTTCCCCGCTTTGACTACGCCCGCGTTTACGAAAAGGGGTTAAAGTGGGTTTTTAGGCATCAAAAAATCGTATATACGCTCTTTTTCTGCTCTATTCTGCTCGTTTCCTTTATATTCAGATATTTGGAAAAGGAGAAACTGCCCAAGATGACTCAGACAGACGCCTTGTTGCGCATTGAGTGGAACAAACGCTATTTGGTGAGCGAGAGCGAGCAAAACGTAAGGTGGTTGATGACGGAGGGTGGCAGCGCATTATCTCACTACACCGCCATGGTGGGGGTGCAGCAATACATCCTGTCGCATACTCCTCAATTGAGCACATCCGAGTCTCTACTCTATCTCAAGGCAGAGCGTGCCGAAGAGTTGAAAGAGACGGAGGCGCGAATTTTGCAACTGCTAAGGGAGCGCTTTCCGGAGAGTGTCGCGCACTTCTCTGCCTCCGGAAACATCTTTGACCTAATCTTTTCGGAAGATCAGCCTCCATTGATAGCGCGAATCTACACCTCTACCGGAGAGATCCCCAAGCCAGATCGTCTGAATCTCTTGTTGGCCACCCTGAACGATCGTTTCCCGAACCTCTACATCGAACCGGTTGCGTGGCAGGAACATCTCCTCCTCACCACCAACCCCCTTTTGATGAATGTATATGGAGTGAACTACAATATGCTTTACAATCGTTTAAGGAGTGCCCTGAGTCAAAATCAACTCTTTACCCTCACAGCAGGAGGATTTTCCCTACCCATTGTGCTGGGAGACGACCCCACCGATCTCGCCTCCATCCTGTCATTGACCACCATCTATGCCGACAGCAGTTATATCCCGCTCTCCCGTTTTGTGGTAGAGACACGTGCCCGTGACTTTAAGAACATCACGGCAGGCGTAGAGGGGACTTACTATCCCCTTCCCATCAACATAGAAAACAATCAAATAAGCAATACTATGCTTGAGATTGACCAGGCGGTGAAAGAGTATCCCGAATTTGAAGTAAATTTTGGCGGATCATGGTTTTCCAACCAAAAAATGATGAAAGAACTTATGGTCATTCTGTTGGTAGCATTTCTGCTCCTGTACTTTATCCTTTCCGCCCAGTTTGAGTCACTGCTGCAACCTCTGATTATCCTCTCTGAGCTTGCGGTGGACATATTTGGTGCGTTTTTGGTGCTCTGGATGTTTGGTGTCTCACTTAACCTGATGTCGATGATTGGATTGGTGGTGATGTGCGGTATTGTGATCAATGACTCCATTCTCAAGGTGGATACCATAAATCGTTTGAGAAAAGAGGGTTATGGATTGTTGCGTGCCATCTTTACCGCCGGATCGCGCCGCCTCAAGCCCATTGTGATGACGAGCCTCAGCACCATTCTGGCCATAGCCCCATTCTTGGTTACGGGAGATATGGGATCCGATTTGCAGTACCCGCTCTCTTTGGCGCTGATTGGAGGCATGATCATCGGAACCATTGTGAGTATCTTTTTTGTTCCACTACTCTACTACTCTGTGTATGTGAAGAGAAAACCATAGTGGAGTCCAAAATACGCATATCCGCTTTTTCCACCGTGCTGGTGATGTTGGTGTTGATGACCATTGGTGCGGCCATTGTCCCATTGCTGAGTTTGCAGTTTACCCCTATTGAAAGGACACAATATATTTCGGTCTCTTTTAGTTGGCCTAATGCTTCTGCTAAAGTGATAGAACAAGAGGTAACCTGTAAGATTGAGGGAATTTTGGCAGGCATTAGAGGTGTCCAAAAGGTCACTTCTACCTCCTACAAAGGGAGGGGAAGCGTACAGTTGACTCTGAAAAAAGGGAGTGATATGGGGGCTGTGCGTTTTGAAATCTCGTCTCTCATACGTCAGATAGTAGCCAAGTTGCCACAAGGTGTTTCCTATCCTTCGCTTTCACTCTCCGCTGCAGGGTACCGACCCGAATCGATGTTGGTATATACTTTTAATGCCAATATGACTCCGGTGGAGATTCAAGGTTATGTTGAACGGTTTATTGTTACAAAACTCTCCCGTATTCAGGGAGTCAATAGTGTGAATCTTTCCGGCGCCAATCCTTTTTACTATGAGGTGGCCTACGATTTTGAAAAGATGCGTGTGTATGGTGTTACCGCTTATGACATTCAAGAAGCGTTGCAACAGCGCTACGGATCGGACCGGGTAGTGGGTTCGATATCTGCGGACAATGGCTCTCAGCAAATGGTGGTGCGGTTAGAGAGTGGCGGACAGACTTCAGACTTCGACAATATCTTCATCAAGGCGATAAATGGTCGTCAAATCCATCTAAGGGATATTGCACAGATTGCCTATAAGGAGCAACTTCCCTCTTCATACTTCAGATTGAATGGATTAAATACTATTGATATGGTGGTCTTTCCCGAAAGGGGGGTGAATGTGCTCACTCTGGCGCAACAGGTAAAGAATCTGATGCGTGAAATTGAAACCGACTATCCTTCTAATTTTACCTCTCTCTTGCGGCGAGATGTTTCTAAAGATATTGTTACGGAACTTAATAAGATATTCTATCGCACAGCCCTCTCTCTGCTTATCCTCCTTATTTTTGTGTTTGCGGTAAGCCGAAGTTGGCGCTATTTGGGGATTATTGTATTGACCCTCCTTGCCAATATATTGATTTCGTTCATCTTTTTCTACCTGTTTGGCGTGGATATTCATATCTACTCCATGGCGGGCGTTACCGTTTCATTGGGGATGGTGATTGACTCTTCAATCATCATGATTGATCACTACGGCTACTACCGAAATCGAAAAGCTTTTCTCTCCATCCTTGCGGCATTGCTCACCACTGTTGGAGCGCTCATTGTGGTCTTCTTTTTGCCTGAGAACACCAAGCTGATGCTCATTGATTTTTCTAAGGTGATTATGATATCGCTCTGTGTATCGTTGGCGATTGCCTGGTTTTTTGTTCCTGTACTGGTAGATCGTTATCCCATCAGGATGCCTTCCATAAACCTCTCTGCGGAGGTGCTGCAAAGACGTTATCTGAAAAGAAGACGTCTAATCTCCTTGAGCAGGGCGTATGGTCGTTTGATCTTTTTCTTCAGGCGTTGGCGTTGGGTACTCCTCGTCATGGGTATTTTGGGATTTGGTTTGCCGATTCAACTTCTTCCTACCGCTTTGAAAGACCAAAAGGGAGTTCAGGTGGCTGAAGGATGGAAGGGATTTTACAACAAAACGGTGGGTGGCAATTGGTATCAATCGAAAGGAAAGCGGGTATTTGAGCCTATTTTGGGCGGCTCATTGCGATTATTCACCAAAAACAGCAGTCGGTTTGGCTTTCGCGATCCCAGCCGACTCTCTATCCATATAAACGCATATATGCCGGAAGGTTCAACTGTTGAACAGATGAATTTAGTGATGAAGGGTTTGGAAAACTACCTCAGTCAATATCACCAAATTGAAATGTATGAAACATGGGTTCAGGCGCGCAACGCCCAAATGACCGTAACATTTAAAAAAGAGTTTGAGCACACCGCTTTTCCCCTGCAACTTAAGCAGGAGATTATATACAGGTGCACCATTGCCGGTGCCGCCAACTGGTCGGTACGAGGGATTGATGATCAATACTTTAGCAATGTGATCTATTCCGGAGAATACTACGGGTATCAAGTCGTCTTTTCCGGATATAATTATGACAGGCTATACGAATTGGCCTTAAAGATACAGGAACGCCTCATGGAGAACAGAAGGATTACCAAGTCGTTAATCTATAGTCAGGGCGATAATTTTGGCAGAGGCGAATCCAATACTGAATTTTTTATAAATTATAATCAGGAACAAATCGCCTACAACAGGTGGTCTCTCAACGGTTATTACTCCTTTTTGAGGCAACAGTTGCTTGATACGCACGTTGCGACCCTTTACGAAAATGGTACAGGAACCGAAATTCGGTTGGCCTCTGCTCAAAAAGAGGAGTTTGACGTCTGGCACGTCGAGAATGATCTGTTGGATATAGATGGGCGGCAGATGAAACTGTCGGAATTGGGTTCCATTGAGAAGCGCCGAACAGGGAATAACATATACAAGGAGGGTCAGCAATACTTGCTGCGGTTGGGATTTGATTTTGTGGGTACCTCTACTTTGGCAAACAAAGTGTTAGATGATGAACTTCTCTATTTGAGGACGTTGTTGCCGGTGGGTTACAAAGCGGAGAAGCCCGAATATGGCGGTTGGTGGAATCCTTCCAATACCCGCCAGTATCTCCTTCTCTTTTTGATTATCGTGGTGGTTTACTTTATGTGCGCCATCCTCTTTGAGTCGCTTAAACAGCCTGTTATTATCATTTCGCTCATCCCGCTCTCTTTTATAGGGGTATTTCTAACGTTCCATCTCTTCGGATTCTACTTTGATCAGGGAGGATTTGCTTCCATGATTTTGTTGTGTGGCATTGTGGTCAATTCGGGAATCTATTTTGTGAATGAGTACAATTTAATCACAAGGGGAAACGTCCATCGAAAAAGAGTTCGTCTCTACGTAAAAGCATTTAACCACAAAATTATCCCTATTTCGCTAACCATTCTTTCTACCATTTTGGGATTGATTCCCTTCCTGTTGGAGGGACCCAAAGAGGTGTTCTGGTTTTCGTTTGCGGTGGGGGCAATGGGTGGAATGTTGTTTTCGTTTGTAGCGCTGTTTATCTATCTGCCTGCCTTTTTGCCCATGGGACGAAGGGGATAGGGGCTACACTCAATCACCTTTTGTGCCGCTTCAAGGGCTTTTTCGCATTGGTTTGTTTCCGCATAGAATTTTATGAGCAGATAGAGGGGGTCACTTTACCCCCCAATTTCGCAAAACCGCTTGTTACGGCTGGCATTTTGATATTATAATAGATTTTTTTCTCTCAACTCGTTCAACTGATTTATCACGTCATGATGATATTGAGGAAAATCGACAATAATACCTTCTTTGTCTATTAAAACATAAGTCGGGGCATACGTAACATAGTATTTATCGTATAACTCATTGTAATCAAAAATATTAATCCATGGTAAAACATTTTTGTCCAGTACCTTGCGCCATTTATCCTCTTCGTCTTTAAAGGCTATTCCAACAATCTCAAATTCTTTCGGATGGGCTGCATAATACTCTTTAATATCCGGAATAGCTGCCAAACACCATCCACACCAAGTGCCCCAAAAATCAAGGACGACATATTTCCCTCTCAAAGAAGAGAGAGAAAAATAATCCCCGTTTATGTCTTTCAGCGTAAATTCAGGTGCCGATTTGTCAATCATCTCATTTTTGGCGTTCGCAGTTATTTCGTTTTTTTCTTTGTTTTTTCTAATAAATTCAATCTTTTGCCAAAGTATGCGTCCAAACACAGAATTCAATGCTTCAACGCCTAAACTATCGGTGTATTGGATCATTTCCTCGGGTGCTATCAAAGAGGAAACAAAATAAGCCGACAACGGGTCATTAGGATTTTCACAGATATAATTCAATTTGATGTTGTTCATGACTTGTACCGATTCTCTGAGTTGTTCTCGATATACAGTTTTATCCCCCTCAAAGGAGTTGTCGACAATAACTTTCAAAGCGTCGTTTCGCTTCTTATAGGCGTCCAGTGCGTTTGAATGTAACGTGGATAATTGTTCGTTGTATCTGTTCCCTTTGGCTTGAAAATCGACAATCTCATCTTTGCTACTGGCATCCAAACGAATACGATCATCTGGTGAATATAGCAAAACCATTGTTGCCCCAGGTCCATGACTAATCATACCACTGGGTAAACGGTCAATATTTTCAAATGGTAAAATGTGCAACTCTGTCAGATTATTGGTTTGCGGATCGTAGAAAAACGTACCATCCCGAACAACAACAGTATCCATTGATTTTACTTCAAAATTATATTCATCATTCAATACACGTACCCTGATCCACAGTGTATCGTTAGTAAGTCCGGTAAAAGTTCCGGTAATGCCGCTTCTTTTTGAGCACGAAACACCCAAAAGTGAGAGAGTCAGTGCAAATAAAAAAAAACTCAGTATCTGTCGTATCATATTCATAATAAAGATTTTATGATCTTGTCATCAGATGGTTTATAATCGTTTATTGTTTAATATTCTACATCATTGTCCACTGTATTTATTCCCCACTTAAATCCCTCGTATTCAGTCGTTGCCCCACAGAGGTGCAGGAGTCGGTGTATAAAGGGGGCTATTAACTCGGTGATATTGTTGGGGCGGTGGTAAAACGACGGGGAGGCAGGGACAATGATGGCTCCCGCTTCTGCGGCGAGTGTCATGTTTCGGAGGTGGATCAAATTATAGGGTGCTTCTCGCGGGACAAGCACTAAGGGACGTCTCTCTTTCAGTTGCACGTCTGCGGCTCTGGTAATCAAGTTGTCAGATACTCCGTTGGCAATTCGGGCTAATTCTCCCATACTGCAGGGCAACACCAACATGGCGTCTGCCGGATTACTTCCTGAGGCAAAAGGCGCTGAGAAATCGAAAAGATCCCAATAGCGAAAATGAAGAGCCTCAGGCATAGGTATTGAACATTCATCCTGCCAAATAGATTCGGCATTCCTGCTCAAAATAATGGAGACACGAATCTCCGGTCGAGTACCCAATTCCTCAAGCAGACGGCCGGCGTAACAAGCACCGCTTGCTCCTGTGATGGCCAAAATCAAATGGAAAGGAGAGGAAGGGGATAATGAATTTGACTTCATACGATTGAGACGAAGCGCTCGGTAAACCAAATCTTAAAGAGGGGGTCAAAAAAGCGCGGTTTATTGCGGGTAAATTGCAAAATCTCCTTCTTCTCTAATGCCAATCGAACACGCGTGACATTGGCGGAGGAATTTAATTCATATTTTTTTAGAACCTCTGCGGTGCAAAAACGATCAATATTATGGATTACAGCCTTTAAATAATTGATTTGAGGAGGAGTCAGGTCATCGGTAATAGCGGTAAAAGATCTGTGGTATATATCCAATAACTCTTCGTATGCTTCAAGGTACATAAAGTTGTTCATGAACCCTTTGGTATGAACAAAACAGATATGAGCAAAGTGTTGGGTATAGTAAGGATGTCCCTCAGTTGTTCGATAGAGCGATTCTGCCAACTCTTTTGAAATGACCCTGCCTGCTTTGGAAAACCCTTTAATGATATAATCTGTGAATGATTTTTCGTCTATGGGAGATAGTGGAATTTGCTCAAACACACCCTTCAAAAGATTGTTACTTCCATCTAATGCATTCATGGCGTTTGGTTTGGATGCAGAGATGAGGTATGTAACCTGCGTTTGTTGTTTCCATGTTTTTAACGCAGATGCAAGTGTTTTGTAGGAGTTGACAAAATGATTTACATTTTGAAAATCATTCATATAAACAATAAGTTGTTCCTGAAAATGAAAACAAAGTCGCTCGGGCAGAGTCAAAAGTTCATCCCTTTGGATTTCAGAAAGAGAAGATCCAAAAAGGAGGTGTGTATCGTTTGGTTCTTTTTCGTCAAACACCACCTTTGGTGAGTTAAAAGGGAATAACTCGGAGCATAACATTTCCCAATCGTCAAAAGTGTGCGCGAAATTACTCATTACTCTATTGGTCAGATGTTTAAGAAAGTCATCCCATTTTCTGATATGATAAAGTTGGATAAAACAGATTTTTTTTTGCGTTTTCTGCTTATGTAATTGTTGGAATCCCTGATTGATCAAAGATTGTTTTCCGGAAAAGGAGGGTTCCACAACCATGGTGTGCACTCCTTGCATCAGATTGGAACTCAGCCAATCAATTTCGTGTTGTCGCCCAAGAAAAGTGTCATTGTTCAGTGGGCGGGTATAGATAAAGGGTGAATCCACGTGGCAAAAAATCTACTTTGTTAGAAACTTTTGCAAAGTTACAAATCTTTTCTATCTTTGCGGCCTCAAAAGTGAAAAAAAGATGATTGTTAAGCATTTTAAGATCCGGTGGAATCGGGCGCTTGCAATTGGAAATATTTGATATATTTTTATATGTACGCAGTTGTAGATATTGCAGGTCAGCAGTTTAGAGCTGAACAAGGGAAAAAGATTTTTGTACACCGTCTTCAGGCAGAAGCCGGCTCATCTCTCACTTTTGATAAAGTGTTACTGACGGATCATGAGAGTGTGGTGAATGTTGGGACTCCCTACTTAGATGGGGTTTTGGTAAAAGCCACAGTTTTGGGACACCTTAAAGGTGATAAGGTGATTGTATTTAAAAAAAGAAGACGCAAAGGTTATGAGAAAAAGAATGGCCATCGTCAATTCCTTACTCAAATCCATATTGACGAAATCGCCTGATTGTTTTACCCTGCGCAGGCGAGCAAGTATCAACTATTAAAATCAAAGATTATGGCACACAAAAAAGGCGTAGGTAGTTCAAAGAACGGACGCGAATCACATAGCAAACGATTAGGAGTTAAACTTTTTGGCGGACAAAAAGCTAAGGCCGGAAACATTTTGGTGCGTCAGCGCGGAACCCTGCATTGTGCGGGTGAAAACGTGGGAATGGGGCGCGATCACACCCTCTATGCGTTGGTTGACGGCACTGTCTATTTCCGCAAGAAAGCAGAGAACAAATCGTTTGTTTCGATACAGCCCTATTCAAATGCGGCTTCAGCTTAAATGCTTAGTTTAAAACTCCTTCGCGAAAATCCCCAAACAGTGATTGATCGCTTGGCGCTCAAAAATTTTGACGCCCGCGAACTGGTGGAGTCCATTATTGCTATGGACGACAAACGTCGAGCCCTCCAAACTGCCACTGAAGCTACGCAGGCAGAGCTGAATGTTACTGCCAAACAGATTGGTTTATTGATGCAACAGGGAAAACAGGAGGAGGCTGCGGTGGCTAAATTGACCACAACAGCCGGAAAAGAGAGGCTCAAAGAGTGGGATGCCGAATTGCAGGCGCTGACTCAGCAACTGAACGACTCTTTGGTGTTACTTCCCAACCTTCCCTCGAAGTTAGTGCCAAAAGGAAAAAGCGCAGAAGATAACGTGATTGTGTACGAGGGTGGTGTTATTCCCAATTTTGAAGGAACATTATCGCGACCTCTTCCCCATTGGGAGTTGGCGGCCAAATACAACATCATAGATTTTGATTTGGGCGTAAAGATCGCGGGTGCAGGTTTTCCCGTCTATAAGGGAAAGGGTGCTCGGTTGCAAAGGGCGCTTATCTCATATTTTTTGGACTTCAACACGGCTGCAGGTTATACGGAGGTTCAGCCGCCGCTCATGGTGAATGAAGCGTCAGGATACAGCACAGGCCAGCTTCCCGATAAGAGCGGGCAGATGTATTATGTTGATTTGGACCGTTTTTATCTTATTCCCACCGCCGAGGTGCCTGTGACTAATATTTTTCGCGACGTAATTTTGGAAGCAGGCGAATTGCCGGTAAAGATGACCGCATATACTCCCTGTTTCCGTCGCGAAGCAGGTTCATACGGCAAAGATGTGCGGGGCTTGAATAGGCTTCATCAATTTGACAAGGTGGAAATTGTGCAGGTATGTACGCCTAAAAACTCATACAAAACGTTGAACGGGATGGTTGAGCACGTTGTCAAATTGGTACAATCGTTGGGTTTACCCTACCGGATTGTTTGCCTTTGTGGGGGAGATTTGAGTTTTACATCGGCATTAACATACGATTTTGAAGTCTATTCTGCCGCTCAGGAGCGTTGGTTGGAGGTAAGTTCGGTTTCCAATTTTGAATCGTACCAATCCAACAGGCTTAAATTGAGGTATCGCGATGAAAATCATAAGACACAACTCTTGCACACCCTAAATGGCAGTTCCCTTGCTCTTCCAAGGATTGTGGCTGCCTTGCTTGAGAACAATCAGGGTGAATCGGGCATCACCATTCCTCAAGTGTTGAGGCCATATACCGGCTTTGACCGGATTGATGGATAAGATGGAACCCTTTACCATCCTGGGTATAGATCCCGGAACCAATCAGATGGGTTGGGCGATGTTATCAATTGAGCATAAAGTGTTAAAACCTTTGGAAATAGGTATTCTTGAATTAAATAGAGTGAGAGATCCCTTTCTCAAACTGCAACGGATCTTTGATGAGGTTTGTGGACTGATTGGTACCTATCATCCGTGTGAATTGGCTATTGAGGCTCCTTTCTATGGCAAAAACGTGCAGTCGATGCTCAAATTGGGGCGCGCTCAAGGGATGGCTATTGCGGCTGCGCTTTCTCACAAAATTCCGGTATTTGAATATGCCCCCAGAAAGGTGAAGTTGGCGATTACAGGAAGAGGAGGCGCTTCTAAAGAACAAGTAGCTAATATGCTGGAAAAGACGGTACAAATGGTTAAAGCGCCGGTGAAGTGGGATGCTACAGACGCTCTGGCAGTTGCTGTTTGTCACTATTATCAGTCACAATCGCTCATTCCGCAGTTGGCCACTCCGAGAAGTTGGGAAGCATACATTGCGCAAAATCCCGACAAGGTGAAATAAACCTTCTCCGTTCATTCAGGTCAAAGTAGCGATTAACCCGTTGTTACATGAAAACATTACGCATGACCCTTGCCTTTCTTGGTCTTTTTCTCTTCTTTTCCCCATTCGCTGAGATGCGGGCTCAGTCTGCCAATTATACCCTCAAGGCAGTTTTGATTGATAGCATCTCAAAGGAGCCGATAGAATTTGCTACTGTAGCCATTTTTGAAAGTGGCTCTGAGACGGTTTCCAAGTTCGCGATCTCCAACAAACAGGGAATTATTGAAATATCCGGAATCAGAAGAGGGGAACATACCGTCAGATTTGATTTGATGGGGTATCGGTCAAAGTCGCAAGCCATCTCGTTTACAACACGCGAAACTGTAATAGACCTAAAGCAGGTGTTCATGCAGGAAGACACCAACCTCCTTGATGCAGCCGTTGTTACTGCGATGGGCAATCCCATTGTGGTGAAAAAAGATACAATCACATACAATGCCTCTGCCTTTAAAACTACCGATACCGATATGCTTGAGGATTTGTTGAAAAAACTTCCTGGTGTTGAGGTTGATTCGGATGGAAAGATCACTGTGAACGGAAAAGAGATCACCAAAGTGATGATTGACGGAAAAACCTTCTTTACAGACGATCCGACTATTGCTACCCGAAACCTTACAGCCCGTATGGTTGACAGAGTGAATGTGGTGAATCGCCAATCGGAACAGGCGAGGTTCACAGGTATTGATGATGGGAACGAGGAGACGATTATTGATTTGAGTATTCGTCCCGGAATGATGAACGGGTGGTTTGGCAATGTGAGCGCCGGTTACGGAACCTCTGACCGTTATCAGGCAAATGCAATGGTGGGACGCTTTCAGAATAGCAGCCAGATTGCCCTTATCGGGAACCTGAACAATACCAATAACAGGGGATTTATGGACGCCATGGGCGGTGGTGGCGGTGGCGGTGGTGTCCGTTTTGGAGGAGGTACCATGTCTTTTGGAGGCAGTGGCCTCACCACTTCATGGAACGTGGGCACCAACCTGAACGGAGAGTTCTTTAATAAAAAACTAAAGGTGGGGGGAAACTACTTTTACGGAGGAACGGAAACAGTAAGAGAGAGCAGAACCAATCGCCAAAACTTCTTGCCCGACAGCACTTTCTTCTATAATCAGGAAGGTTCTTCCGTTTCGAGAGCTGAATCACACAGAGTGGGAATGGAGTTCGACTACACCTTGAACGAAAAGAATTCCATTTTGTTTCGCCCCAACGCTTCTCTTGGTACATCCCGTTATAACGAAGAGTCAAGTTCTGCCTCTACCGGTTTGTCGGGAGCCAAGATCAATGAGGGATGGAGCAACTCTTTCCAGACGAGCGAGTCACAGACAACTTCGGGTGAGTTGTTGTTGCGGCATCGCTTTACAAAACCTGGGAACACCATGTCGTTGAGCATTAACTATAACCTCTCAAAAAATTCGACAGATGGGTACAACCGATCGGAAACCAATGTGTATGGGGCGCGTGAAGCAAAAGATTCTGTGGATCAACACTACTTTCAAAATAGTACAAGTTATGCGTTAACAGGAAGACTTTCATATACACAACCTCTTGGCGGTAACTATTTTCTTGAATTTGCGTATCGATATCGCTACAATCAAAGTAACTCCAATAAAGAGAGTTTTAATTTCAATCCCATTACAAATAGTTATGACAACAGGGATGTTGAGTATTCAAACAACCTCAAAAATACCACTATAGAACAACAAGCAGAGGTCAATGTGCGAAACAATAAGGAGAAGTACAGTTACACCATTGGTTTTTCTGCCCTTCCTTCTTACATCAAGAGTATTGGCGAAACGAGTGGAGAGGAGAGAGATTTTGCACGGAGCCGCTTTAACTTTGCCCCCCGTATCAACTTTCGGTACAACTTTGCCCAGAACTCAAATTTGCGAATCGATTACTCCGGACGAACCAATCAACCTTCCATTACTCAGTTACAACCGGTGAAAGATAATTCCAATCCGCTCTACGTGAGGGAAGGGAACTTAAATCTCACGCCGGAGTTCACAAATCGCTTCTCTATTGACTTCCGAAATACCAAAACGGGCACTTTCCGCACCATCTCTATTCGGTCAGATATCACCTACACACTAAATAAGATCATTAATAAGAGTAAATACGACGAATCAGGCGTTCAAATCGTATCCCCTGTGAATGAAGGCACCTCATTTAACGGAAACCTCTTCTTTACCTACAACTCGCCGATTGCCAAATCAAAATTCTATATTATGTCGTCCGGAGGTGTGAACAGCTCTTCAGGTTTCAGTTATTCTCAAGAGGTGAAGAACCGCACCACAACGCTTGGAGCCTCTGAAACGTTGCGCTTCAGTTACCGTGGAGAGAAGTTGGATATTGGCATATCCGGAAGTGCAAGGTACTCCAAGTCGTGGTACACCATTGAACAGAGAGGTATCAACGATACATGGAACAATCGGGTTGGAGCCAATATGAACTGGACGTTGCCCTGGGGAATCAACTTGGTTAGCGATATCAATCATACCTATTACATAGGCTACCCCAAAGGGTACAATAAACCTTCCACAGTTTGGAATGCGTCTGTGTCAAAGTTGCTTTTCAAAAATAAGGGCACCTTCACTGCAAGGGTTTTTGATATTCTCAGGGAGGCAAACAGCATTTCGTATAATGCGAATGACAACTACATCGAAACCAGAGAGTCCAATGTGCTGACACAATACTTTATGTTTAGTTTTACCTACCGTTTTGGTACTTATGGCGGACAGCGAAGGGGCGGCGGCGGTCAGAGGTCTATGATGCCGATGGGAGGGCGTCGCTAACCACATACTTTTGCCAGCGTTTGAGTACGTTATGAAAATCTTCAGGAAGAGGAGCGTTAAAGAGCAGCTCCTCTTTTGTTTTGGGGTGGATGAAACCTAACGTCTCTGCATGGAGCGCGTGTCGGGGCATGATCGAAAAACAATGTTCAACAAAAGATTTATACTTAGTATAGAGTGCCCCCCTGCGGACTCTGTTTCCCCCGTAACGATCGTCGTTAAACAGAGGATGCCCAATAGATTCTAAGTGTACGCGAATCTGATGTGTACGCCCCGTCTCTAAACAACACGCAAGCAGTGTAACGTATCCCAAACGCTCCATTACCTTGTAGTGGGTTACGGCATGACGCCCCTGTACCCCCTGATTTTGAGGGGTGCGAAGTGCTTTAAATCGCGTCCTATCGTGGTTATCCCGCCCAATAGGGAAATCGATAGTTCCCTGATCCTGAGTTAGATTTCCCCAAACCAATGCAATATATTGGCGCTGTACGGTGTGGTTGAAGAATTGTTTGGATAACCCAAACTGCGCTTCGTCCGTTTTTGCCACCACAATCAATCCTGATGTGTTTTTGTCAATCCGATGAACAAGAAGCCCCATCCGCTCATCACCCTCAATTTTGCCGCGAATGCCCAAATGCCAGGCAAGTGCATTTATCAACGTCTCGGAGTAGTTTCCATGTCCCGGATGCACCACCAATCCAGCCGGTTTATTGATTACCAATAACTCTTCGTCTTCATAAACGATATTGAGTGGGATATTTTCCGGAAGAATCTCGACCCCCCTCCTCCGGTAGGGCATCACAATGGATATTTGGTCGAGTGGTTTAACGATATAGTTTGATTTCACCGCTTTTTCATTGACTAAGATGTATTCGGCTTCGGCAGTAGCCTGAATACGACAACGCGAGACGCCTTCTATATGAGCGGTCAAATATTTGTCGATACGGAGCGGACTTTGACCTTTGTCAATA
>Ga0082212_10004829_pt1 | contig 18603 bp, 13 predicted proteins | sample TergutNt197P3_FD_71548 | JGI IMG/M metagenome (GOLD analysis project Ga0082212, IMG submission 71548) | Neocapritermes taracua P3 segment gut microbial communities from Petit-Saut dam, French Guiana - Nt197 P3 | ecosystem: Host-associated > Arthropoda: Insects > Digestive system > Gut ...
ACATCCCGGGGCAGGGATAAAGCGATGGTATACTATTGGAGCCGGCCACGCGACTTTTCATGCGAAGCAGAGTGCAGACGCGGCGCCCCCTGAACAGTAACACGTCACTCGCCGCCGTCCATTTTTCTCGTGAGTTTACTCTTGCGCTTATCATTGGATGTATGGTACAATAGCCGCAAAGAGAGCGCAATGCGCTCATCATTGGATGTATGGTACAATAGCCGCAAAGAGAGCATTATGGGAGTACTGTTTGAAGCAATACGAAAGGAATGAACGTTATGAGGTTACTGACAAGATCGGATTTTGACGGGCTCGCGTGCGGCGCGGTGCTCAAAGAACTCGGCGTAATTGATAACTGGAAATTCGTACACCCGAAGGATATGCAGGATGGACTGGTCGAAGTCACGGAGGACGACGTTCTCGCGAACGTGCCCTATGTAAAGGGCTGCAAAATGTGGTTTGACCACCATTCGAGCGAGAGCGAGCGCCTGGGTTCCGATTTAGTGTTTGAAGGCGTAAGCCGGATCGAGGACAGCGCTGCCCGCGTCATCTACGAGTATTACGGGGGCAAAGACAAACTCCCTCATTTTGAACCAATGATCATAGCGGTCGATAAAGTCGACGCCGCGAAACTGACGAAAGAAGAGATACTCGACCCCGAAGGGTGGGTACTGCTTGGGTTCATCATGGATCCCCGCACGGGGCTGGGGCGTTTCAGGGACTTTCGTATCAGCAACTACGAGCTGATGGAGCATCTTATCGACGCGTGCGCTTCGCAGAGTATTGAGGAGATCCTTGAAAATCCTGATATCCAGGAGCGGGTGAAGCTCTATTTTGAGCAAACGGCCCTGTTTAAGGACATGGTCACGGCGCACACCAGCACTTACGGGAACGTGATCGTGACCGATCTGCGCAACGTCGAGACGATCTATACCGGAAACAGGTTCCTTGTCTACAGCCTTTACCCCGATCAGAACATATCGGCGTGGGTAGTCGACGGAAGGGGCAAGCAGAACTGCCCGATCGCCGTTGGCCACAGCATATTGAATCGCAGCAGCAAAACGGACGTGGGCGCGCTGATGCTCAAGTACGGCGGCGGCGGGCATTTTCAGGTCGGGACCTGTCAGGTCGACTATGACAAAGCGGACGTCGTCATCGAAGAGCTGATCGCCGCGATGAAAGAGTGATATGATTCCACTGCAACAACTCACGTCATCAGACTCGCGTCGGATTTTTTCGATAGTTTTGCAGGGTTTACGCTGAACTGCGTTCAGCGGAGGCGAATGATTGGTTCATTTAACCGCGTTTGCTTGCAAACGCTAAGAACGCGTAAAAATAGCGGAAAAAGACGATGCGAAGATGGTAACGCGCCAAAGGCGCGAGCGCGAGTTGTTGCAGGGGAATCAATATTAACGTACTGCAATATGACTTGACAGGCTGGTGAATAAGACATAGACTGTCATTGGCGAAACGTTGACGCCGCGCCCGGCGAGGGCGCAGTTTTGACCGCGCTCCGGCGAAATCACGCGGCTTACAGTTGCAGGGAAATAACGGTCGTACCTGAATATTTGGTGGAGATTATGAGGAAAAAACACATTTTGCTTCGGATTTCAGGCGTCGCGCTCGCGCTCGCGATGCTGCTGCAAACAGCCCCTGCGGCGGCGTTCGCGAAAGGCATGGGCGACGATGTGAGAAAGCTGAAGGTAGCGGTCATATCCGACATTCACGTCATCCCGCCGAATATGCTGGGCGACAACCCTGACGCCGCGTCGGCTATCGCTTCGGACAGAAAAATGTTCGTTGAAAGCTCCGCTATACTGGACTCCGCTATCGCCGAAATAATCGCGCAGTCGCCTGACGTGGTCATCATCCCGGGCGACTTGACCAAAGACGGCGAACTCGCTTCGCATATCTATGTCGCGGATAAGCTCGCCGAAATCACGGCGGCGCTCCCCGGGGTTAAGATTTATGTTATCAACGGCAATCACGATATTAACAACCCGCACGCCTTTGACTACTCCGGAGGCTCGGCGGTTCCGGTCAAATCAGCTGACGCGGGTGAGTTTAGGGAAATATACGCCGGTTTCGGCTATGGCGACGCGATGAGCGAATATTATACGCCGTCTGTCGGGCAGGCCGGGTCCAACTCCTATGCGGCCCGCCCTGCAGAGGGGTTTACAGTCATCGCCATCGACGCGTGCAAGTACAGCGCCGACGCGACCCGTTCGGGGCTTGACAGTCAGGAGCACGGCGGCCGCATCAGCGACGAGCTTCTCTCATGGGTCCTTCAAAAAGCGATGGAAGCCAATGAGCGCGGCGACGTCGTCATTGCGTTCATGCATCACGGGCTGGCGCCCCATTTTTCGCTCGAACCCGCGCTGCTTGCCGATTTTCTGGCGGACAATTATATCGAGGTGTCAGAGGCGCTGGCCGACGCCGGGGTCCGCTACGTGTTTACAGGCCATATGCACGCGCAGAATATCGCCTCGATAACAAGCGCGGCAGGCAACACTCTGTACGACATTGAAACCGGCTCGCTTATTACGTATCCGTGCCCCGTCCGCTTTGCCGTGTTCTCAGACAACTCGCGCCCCGGAATAAAAAGGGCGGTGACGGTGGATATCGTAACGACGCTGATAAAGGAAGTCGACTTTACCGATCCCTCGACCGGCGGCTTGATAGATGATCTTACGCAATACAGTTATGAGACTTCACTGGACAAGGAAACCGTAAAAGGGCTTATCACGGGCGTGGTCTTCGGCGGTTTCATGCCCGCGGGCGGTATTCTTGACATTTTATTGCCCGCAGGCGGTATTCTTGACACTTTATTGCCCGCGCTTGTCGATATGCCATTATTTACCGACGATGACGGAGCAGTTTACGATTTCTTTGACTTTGCGAAGTATGTCTACCTTGCGCATCTCGGAGGCGACGCCGTATCACAACCCTGGGTCGAAGCGATAATCCACTGGCTGCAAAGCGGCGACTTCCCTACGGAGACGGCCGGGTTTCTTTCGGATATTCTTTTGCGCGGACCGGGCGGCGTCGCGTTCGACGCGATACTCTCCGACAGTCTCGTCATTGGACTTTGCGCTATGGTCGCGGAGCTTGCGATATCTATGATCGAGGGCTCCGGCAGCGGCGTCGGCGATAATAACGCGAGACTTATCCGGTCTGCGGCGAAGGCGGCGAAAACGGCGAAGGCGGCGAAGGGGAGTTAGCAGTTCACGGGGCGCCGGGGATGGACTCTGATGATGCTTGAATCGTCAGGCGGAGGACGGCAGACGCACATCCCGGGGCAGGGATAAAGAAATGGTACGCTATTGGGGCCGGCCACGCGACTTTTCATGCGAATCAGAGTACAGACGCGGCGCCCCGTGAACTGCTCCGTCGAAGGCGGCGAAGGATTTGACAGTGACCGGCGAGTGGTGTAATATTGACATAAAGCAACAGGGGGAACGCAGAAACAGAGAGAACGAAGTAACATGGGAGAACGAAGCAACAGAGAGAACGAAGTAACAGGGGGAACAGATTATGTTTCAGTTTGCTGATATATCGCCGCGGATAGCGAAGCTGCGCGAGGCGCGCGACTTGTTCACGAGCGGCCGGAACATGAAAGTCAACTCGGAGCGCACGAAAATATACACGGATTATCACAAGGCGCGCGAGAACGAGTACCCGCTGCTCAAACGGGCCGGCGCGCTCAAAGCGTGGTGCCTGACAAAGGCGGCGAACGTATTTGACGACGATATATTTGTCGGCACGACGGGACCGGACGAGCGGGCGCAGTCACCGTATGTCGAATGGAACCCGGATTGGATACCGAGGTTCATGGACGACAGCGACGAGAACTTCCGGAAAGCGTGGCAGTCGCCGGGCGCGGTATACATGTCCGACGAACAGCGCGCCGTGTTCAGCGAGGCGTATGACTACTGGAAAGACCGCAGCCTGTCTATGATGGTAAAGGGCGGGCTGACAGAAGATTATTGGGACGTCATGAACGGCAACGGCGGCATTGTCGAGGGGTTGACGACATACGGCGAGGGTTCGATCGCCAGAATGCCGCAGGGGCATTACACAGCTAACTTCAATAAAGTCGTTAACACAGGGTTCGGCGCGGTCAGGGAAGAGCTTCTTGAGCGCATAAGCGCGCAGAGCGGGAAGCTGTTCGGGAACACCGCGAAGAGCCACATTTTTTATCACGCGCTGCTGCGGGTCTGCGAAGGCGCCATCGCGTTGTCGAAACGATACGCCGAAGCCTGCCGCGCAAAGGCGGAGACAGCCGCGGGCGAGCGCAGGGAAGAACTGCTGGGGATGGCCGAATCGCTCGACTGGATCATGGAGAACCCGGCGCGCACATACCGGGAGGGGCTCCAGGCCATGATCCTCTACGAACTGATGCTCGTGACGGACGCTCAGCAGCACGGCCAGTCGATAGGCCGCGTCGACAAGTATGTCGGGCGACTGCTGGAAAATGAGCTTGCCGCCGGTACGCTCTCATTGGAGACGGCGCAGATGTATACGGACGCGTTCATCCTGAAGCTGGGCGATATTATCCACATGCAGGGCGTCGCGTATATGCCCGGCAATCAGCGGATCATCGAGCTGCTCGAAGAAGGGCGGAACCTGTATATTGAGATTTTCAACGGGTCGAACGCCACTGCGGGCATGGCGCTGACACTCGGCGGGTCGAAGCCCGGAGGAGAGGACGATACGACGCCTGCGACCGCGCTGTTTCTGCAGACGTACGGACGCATGCGGATACCGGACCCGACCGTAGCGCTTCGCGTACACGGTAATACGCCGGACGATATCTGGCGGCTTGGCATTGAGACGTCGAAACTCTGCGGCGGAGTGCCTGAGTTTGAAAACGACGATATCGTCATCCCGATGCTCCAAAAGGCGGGGCTCAGCTATGAGGACGCGTGCGACTACAGTATCGTCGGCTGCGTCGAGCCGGCGGGAACGGGCAACGAGTGGCCGGCCTGCGGCATGACCGGCAGCGAGTCGATGTGGAACATGGTCGATATCATACAACTTACGATCAACGGCGGAGTCAACCCCCGGACGGGCAGGCGGTCGCTTCCCTGTAAAAAACTCTACGAGTATGAGAGTTTCGACGAATTCAAGGCGGAGTTTGAGCGGCAAATGCGCTATATCCTGGGCTGGAACATCACTTACGGGAACCACTTCGAGGTCGTCTATTCTCATTATTTTCCATGCGTGGCGGCTTCATGCATGATGGAAGGGTGTCTTGAGAGCGGGAAGGACGTCACCGAGGGCGGCGCGAAATACAACCGCACGGGTATGACGGCCTGCGGCACGGCAAACGTCGCGGACAGCCTTATGGCTGTCAAAAAGCTCTGTTTCGACGACAAGTCCGCGACGACCCGGGAGTTGTACGACGCGCTGCAAGCCGACTGGGAGGGTTTTGAGGAACTCAGGCTGAAAGCGATCAACGAAGTCCCGCATTACGGTAACGATAACGACGAGGTGGACGAGCTGGCCGCCTGGGCGCTCGGTTTATTCGCAGATACTCTTGCCGGTACGGAAGGGCCGCGCGGCAGATACTCCGGAGGCACGTTCACTATGACGATGCATCTGCTGATGGGGTCGCGTCTCGGAGCGACTCCGGACGGCAGGAAGGCGGGCGAGCCGATAGCCGACGCCATATCGCCGCGCCAGGGGTTCGATAAAAACGGGCCGACGGCATATTTACGCAGCGCCGCGAAACTGCCGCATCATGCGCTGTCAAACGGCGACCAGTTGAACATCCGCTTCTCGCCGGCGACAGTGAGAGGGGACGAGGGGGCGGAAAAGCTGCGGCAGCTGATTTCGGCGTACTTCGCGCTCGGCGGTATGCAGGTGCAGTTCAATGTCGTCGGCACAGAGCAGCTCGTCGACGCTCAGAAAAAACCGGACGAATACAGGGACCTTATAGTGCGCATCGCCGGTTTTTCGACGTATTTCGTAACGCTGAGCGAACAGACGCAAAACGACTTTATAACAAGGACAGAGCAATCGTTGTGAAAAAAAACTCATTTGACAAAGCGACCATAGCGCCGTTCCGGCGCATTGCGACGCAAGGTGATAAATCATTATATAAGGAGAATGAAAATGGCTGATTTAAAGGGAACGAAGACTGAAAAGAACCTGATGGAGGCGTTTGCGGGCGAGAGCCAGGCGAGAAACAAGTATACGTATTTTGCTTCCAGGGCAAGAAAAGAAGGCTACGAGCAGATCGCCGCCATTTTTGAGGAAGCGGCGGGGAACGAGAAGGAACACGCCAAGATGTGGTTCGCGGCGCTTGAGGGGATAGGGTCTACGTCCGATAACCTGATAGCCGCCGCCGAGGGCGAGCACGAGGAGTGGACGGAGATGTACAAGCGCATGGCGGCCGAAGCGCGCGAAGAGGGTTTTCACGCCCTGGCTGATTCTTTCAACGCCGTGGCGCAGATCGAGAAGGCCCACGAGGAGCGTTTTCTCAAGCTTCTTGAGAACATCGAAAACGACGCGGTGTTCAAGCGCGACGGAGGCAGCGTATGGTACTGCCGCAACTGCGGGCATCTTGAGTACAGTATGGAAGCTCCGAAGGAATGCCCGGTCTGCGGGCATCCGCAGGCTTACTTTGAGCTGCGGGCGGTGAATTACTAGTGGTTGATCTAACCGGGTTTAAGGCCGTCATTACGGGCGGGTCGAGCGGGTTCGGCTTTGAAATGGCGAAAACTCTCATGTCGAACGGCGCTTCCGTCGCGATAGCGGCGAGGGCCGGGGCAAAGCTCGACAACGCGTATGACGAGCTGGCCGGCGAGGGGTTCGACGTGTATAAGCTGGCAATGGACGTCAGAAGCGAAAGTTCGACGGACGAGGCTGCGGCATGGGTCGTAAACAACTGGGGCCGCCTTGACATGCTGGTCAACAACGCCGGGATAGGCATGGGCGCGGCCGGCGTCGACTTGCGCGACGGCCCTATTCCATTCTATGAGATTCCGCCTTCCGCTTTTTACGATATCGTCGAGACGAACTTCATCGGCTACTTTCTGGCCGCGCGCGCTTTTGTCCCGATCATGGTCAGGCAGGGCGCGGGGAGGCTTGTCAACGTGTCCACAAGCATCCCGACTATGACGATGAAGGGGCAGCTTCCTTATGGCCCGGCAAGGGCGGGCGCGGAGGCAATGGCGATGATCATGGCAGCGGAGCTCAAGGACGCGGGGGTAATGGTAAATGTTATACTGCCCGGCGGCGCGTCGTATACGGGGCTTATGCCGGAGCATCTGCGAAAGCTCCCGAGGTCGCCGGGGACGCTTCCGGCGAGCATACTGAACAGGGTGATACTTTTCCTGGCGTCGCCGGCGGCGGGCGGCATCCACGGCGAGCGCATAATAGGTAAGAGTTTCGACGACTGGCTCGCGGAGAAGGGCCTGGGTGAACGCTGATTTACACTGGTTTTGTCATCCTGAGAAACGCCTCAAAAGGAGGCGGTGCGAAGGATCTTTTTCGCAGAGTTGCATGACGTACGGGGCTGGATTCTTCGCCTACGGCTCAGAATGACAATTGTTTAGCGTCTACGCAGAGTCTGAATAAAACAATTTCTGTTGTATTTTCTACATAAATATTGTACAATGGTAAAAACTAAACAAAAAAAGCTAAAGGAGTTGTATATATGAAAGGATTTAAACTGATACTCAGCGTCGTTTGCGCTATAATCGCGATAGCGGCGGCAGTTACGGCGATCGTTATCTTCAGGCAGCAGATCGCGGAGTTTTTTACTGAGGTCAAGATCAAAGTCGACACTAAAAAGCTGAAGAAAAACGGCGAGTTCGACGATTACGCTGACATTTAGGTGTGGAACTGAAGCGAAAGGCCGGTGAGCGGGCGCCCGTTTTGCTTTACGGGCGGGTGTTCGTACTTTGAAATCAGGGTTTGTGCGTCAAAAACCCGGCTCTGTCGGGTTTTTTTAGTCAATGCCTGCCGGAAACACACATGAAACCCGAAGTTTTTCACTTTATTGAAAAGGAAGCAATGCAATGAGTTGCGAAAAAGATTGTACCGGGGAAGCGCGTTACGATTATACTGAACTGGACAAGGCGCTTGACGGGTATAAAGACGTCGAGGGCAGCCTGATAACGGTCTTGCAGAAAGCGCAGGAAATTTATGGCTATTTACCGCGCGAAGTGATCGAGCGTATCGCGCGCGCGCTGAAGCTGAAGACCGCGAAGGTTTACGGCGTCGCTACGTTTTACACGCAGTTCCGCTTCGAGCCGGTCGGCAAATATCTGATAATGCTCTGCAAAGGCACCGCCTGCCACGTCAACGGGGCAAAGACGATCGAGGACGCTATTTGCGACGAGTTGGGGGTTTCTGACGGCGAGACGACGCAGGACGGTTTGTTCACGCTGAACAATGTGGCGTGTCTCGGCTGCTGCAGCCTGTCGCCGGTCATGATGATAAACGGCGAGACGCACGGCATGCTGACGGGCGACAAGGCCAGGGGCATAATCAAAGAGTTAAGGGCAGCGAACTGATAACCCGCAGCCGCGAACCGCGAGTTGTGGCGGAGTCGCGCTCCATGTAGTGGTCTGCGCGTAAAAGTGGAGGTTGATATGGCAATGAGGATACTTGTCGGACAGGGGAGCTGCGGCGTTGCGGCGGGAGCGAACAAAGTTTACGACGCCCTTGAAAAGGCGCTGCGCGGCAATAACGTCGACGCGACGCTCATTCATACGGGCTGCGTCGGAGCGTGTTACCTGGAGCCGATCGTCGAGGTCGTCGGCGACAGGGGCGAGAGGCATACGTACGTCAAGGTGGACGCGGAAGCTGCCGTCGATATCGTCAACAAACATATCATATCCGGAAAGCCCGTCGAAGAGCTTCTTATGCCGGAAGAGGACGTCGGGATAATGCAGCGCCAGACGAAGATAGCGCTTCGCAACTGCGGGGTCATAGATCCAGAAGATATCGAAGAGTATATCGCCGGCGGAGGCTATGAAGCCGCCAGGACGTGCATCGCGAAGCTCACCGCCGCCGAGGTCATTGATATCATCAAAGAGTCCGGCCTGCGCGGGCGGGGCGGAGCGGGTTTCCCGACATGGTTTAAATGGAACGCGGCGAAAAACGCGCCGGGTTCGATAAAATATATTGTGTGCAACGCCGACGAGGGCGACCCGGGCGCTTTCATGGACCGCGCGGTTTTGGAAGGCGACCCGCATTCGATCCTCGAAGGTCTGCTGATCGGCGGATACTCGATCGGCGCGGCTGAGGGGATAATCTATGTGCGCGCGGAGTATCCGCTCGCCATAACAAGGCTGACTATAGCGATCGGCCAGGCGAGGAAAGCGGGTTTTCTCGGCAGTAACCTGTTCGGGACGGGATTCAGCTTTGATATCAGGATAAAAGCGGGCGCCGGCGCGTTCGTCTGCGGCGAGGAAACAGCGCTGATCGCTTCGCTTGAAGGTTCGCGCGGCATGCCCAGGCTGAAGCCGCCGTTCCCGGCCGAGCGCGGTTTTTGGCAGAGGCCTACGAATATAAACAATGTCGAGACATACGCGAACGTGCCGTGGATAGTGTTAAACGGCGGCGCGGCTTTCGCTGCGATGGGTACGGAAAAATCGAGCGGCACTAAGGTTTTCGCCCTGACGGGCAAAATACGGAAAGGCGGGCTTGTGGAGATACCGATGGGCCTGACGCTCCGCGAGATAATTTTCGACGTCGGCGGCGGGATCAAGGACGGCCGCGAGTTCAAAGCGGTCCAGATGGGCGGCCCTTCCGGGGGCTGCATCCCCGCGGCGCTGCTGGACACGCCGGTAACTTACGAGGATATCCCCGCGACCGGGGCTATCGTGGGTTCCGGCGGGATGGTCGTGATGGACGACACGACATGCATGGTCGACATGGCGAGGTTTTTCCTTGATTTCACGCAGAATGAGTCGTGCGGGAAATGTAATTACTGCCGCATCGGAACGAAGCGGATGCTTGAGATCCTTAACAGGATCGTATCCGGAGAAGGGCGCGAAGGCGACCTCGGGATACTCGAGGAACTGTCGGAGCGGATAAAGGACGGTTCTATGTGCGCCCTCGGGCAGACGGCGCCGAACCCTGTGCAGACAACGCTCCGCCACTTCAGAAACGAGTATGAGGACCATATATTCAACAAAAAATGCACGGCTAAGAGCTGCCGCGCGCTGCTTACGTACGCGATCGATGCCGAAAAATGCGCAGGCTGTACTTTATGCGCGAAGAAATGCCCTGCGGGCGCGATTTCGGGCGAACTGAAAAAGCCGCACGCGGTCGATCATGATATGTGTATCAAATGCGGCAAGTGTTTGGCGTCGTGCAGGTTCGGCGCGATAACGGTGGATTGATTGAGTAACGCGCCGTTGCGGCGCGCAGGGTTTAGGGTTTAGGATTTAGGAGAAAGCGCGCCGGGACAGCGCGCAAGGTTTAGGGTTTAGGAGAAAAGCGCCGTTGCTGCGCGCAGGATTTAGGGTTTAGGGTTTAGGATTTAGGAGAAACGCGCCGTTTCGGCGCTCGGGGGGAACTGATATGGAAAAACTCAGGCTGAATATCGACGGCAGGGAGCTTACGGGATACAAGGGGCAGACCATCCTTGAAATGGCGCTGGAAAACGATATCCAGATCCCGGCCTTCTGCTACGACAAACGCCTCGACGTATACGGGTCATGCGGGGTTTGCGTCGTCGAGGTCGAGGGCATGCCTAAGCTTTTGCGTTCCTGCGCGACGGAGATCGCCGACGGCATGGTGATCAGGACGGATACCCCGAGAGTCCGCGAGACGCGTAAAGTGAACCTCGAACTCCTGCTTTCGCAGCATACCGGCGATTGCCGCGCGCCGTGCGGCATGGCGTGTCCGGCGCACACAGACTGTCAGGGTTACGTAGGGCTGATCGCTAACGGCGAGTTCGATGAAGCGCTGAAACTCATAAAAACGAAGATACCGCTCGCGGCGTCCATAGGCCGCGTCTGCCCGCATCCTTGCGAAGAAGCCTGCCGCCGCAAGCTGGTGGAGGAACCGGTCTCTATTTTGAATCTTAAAAGGTACGCGGCGGACGTCGACCTGAGCAAACCGGAGCCGTACCTGCCTGATATAGCGCCGCCTACGGGAAAAAGCGTCGCCGTGATCGGCGGAGGCCCGGGCGGGCTGTCATGCGCGTATTACCTGGCTGAGATGGGGCATAAAGTAACTATTTTCGACGCCATGCCCAAAATGGGCGGGATGCTGCGCTACGGGATACCCGAATACAGGCTGCCGAAAGAGATAGTCGACAAAGAAGCCGCGCTCATAAGAAAAATGGGCGTCGTGTTCCGTAATAACATCCGCGTAGGAAGCGACGTCGCGTTTGACAGCCTTTGCAGGGACTTTTCCGCCGTGGTCGTCGCCGTCGGCGCGTGGAACAGCCTCCCGCTGCGCTGCCCGGGCGCAGAGCTTGACGGGGTTTTCGGAGGCATAGAGTACCTGAGAAAAGTCTTCGCTAACGAACCGATCCAGATCGGCAACAAGGTGGCGGTCGTCGGTGGCGGCAACACCGCGATGGACGCGTGCCGTATCGCCGTGCGGCTCGGCGCGAAGTCGGTCTATATAATCTACAGGCGCACGAAGGCCGAAATGCCCGCTGACGAGAGCGAGATAACGGAAGCCGAGGAAGAGGGCGTAACGTTTAAATATCTGGTGACTCCGCTTGAGATCATCGGCGAAAACGGCAGGGCTGCCAAGCTCCGGCTGCAGAAGATGCAGCTCGGCGCGCCGGACGATTCCGGCAGGAGGAGGCCCGAGCCCGTCGAGGGGGACGAGGAGCTGCTCGAAGTCGATACCGTTATCACAGCGCTCGGTCAGGGCGTGATAACAGACGGGTTTACAGGCGTAGACCTGACCCGGGGCAACACGATCATAGCGGGCGAGCGCATGTTTACGACTAATGTTAAAGGCGTGTTCGCTATCGGCGACTGTATAAACGATGGCGCGGCGATAGCGGTAAAGGCTGTCGGCGACGCGAAAAACGCCGCGGCCGCGATAGACCTGTATCTTTCCGGCGTCGAGCTGGCGCACAGGGAGCCTTACAGGGTCATCCGCGACGACCTGACGGAAGAAGATTTCGCCGACAGAAAAAAGGAACCGCGGTCGCACGCGCGCAGCCTGAGCCCGGGCGAACGGAAAGATATGTTCCTGGAAACGACGGAGACTTTCGATACTGAAACCGCAAGAAAAGAAGCGTCGAGATGCCTTGAGTGCGGCTGCCAGGATTTCTTCGAGTGCAAGCTGATCTCACTGGCCGTGCGTCACGGCGTCGAACCGGAGCGCTTCAGCGGAAGCGTGCCGAAGTATAAAATCAGAGACGACCATCCGTTCATCCTGCGCGACCCGAACAAATGCATCCTGTGCGGGCTATGCGTGCGCGTGTGCTCCGAGATAGTGGGTTCGACGGCGCTCGGATTTGTCGACAGGGGTTTTGACACCGTCGTAAAACCGGCGTTCGAGGATTCGCTGACAGACACGGCCTGCGTTACCTGCGGGCAGTGCGTGTCCGTATGCCCGACCGGCGCGCTGCAGGAGAGGATTTCGATAAGGAAACCCGTGCCGCTGGATACGAAAAAGACGGACACTATTTGCGGCCTGTGCGCCATCGGATGCTCTATGCGCGTGGAGTCATACGGCAATATGCTTATCCGGGCCGTTCCGATAGATGACAGGGGAGTCAACGACGGCATTATGTGCGGGCGCGGCCGCTTTGGAACAAATTATACGCAGAAAGACGGCCGCATCACGTCGCCCATGATGAGGAAAAACGGCGAGCTCACGCCCGTGAGCTGGCGCGACGCGTTCGTTTATACCGCGAAGAAAATGGAGAGCCTGAGGGCGCGCGGCGAGAAGACCGCCGTCTCGATAGGCCATGCCTACTGCGTCGAGGACGCCGGGGCGATAAAGAACCTCGCCAGGCAGCTGGGCGCGGAGATTTTCAGCTATATGAACCGCGAGAACGGCCTTGTGGACGTGCTGGGCTACGACGGTTCGCCGAACGCGCTCGAGGAGATACTGGGGTGCGACGGGATATTTGTTTTCGGGACGGCGCTGATGTGGAACCCGGTGATTTTGTCAAAACTGCGCTACGCCGTGAAAAACGGGATAAGCGTGTACGTCATAGCCGCCGACAGGGACGAGTATAATCTGTCCTGCAGGGTTTTCGAGGCGCCGGACACGACTGTTTTCATCAAGGAGATAATTAAGGCGATCATCAGCCCGGAGAAGGCGAACGCAAAAGCCGGCGCCGCGAAGAACGCGGACGGGTTTGAGGAACTGAAGGCGTCGTTATCGGCGGTCGAGCCGCGCGTTGAAGCGATCGAGCTCGCGGAGTGTTATATGGCGGCGAAGAAAGCCATGATAATCTACGGGCTGGCTGAGCTCAGCGTCGAGGCGGCGACGGAGCTTGCGAATATGGCGGTCGTCGCGGGGCATATAGGCAGCCCGAGGGACGGTATATACATGCTGCGTCAGATGTCGGGTTCGCAGATCCTCGCGGATTACGGTATTACGGGGCAGGCGGATACGGCGAAAGGCGCGAGGGGGCTTATGATGTTCGGCGAAGACGCGGACGTGGACGCCGGGGAGCTTGAGTTCCTCATGGTCCAGGATACGCATATGACCGGGGCTGCGTCGATGGCCGACGTAGTTTTTCCGCTGGCGTTTCATCCGGAGATCGACGGCACGCTTGTCAACACGGAGCGGCGTGTCCAGCGGTGCTCCAAGGCAGTCGAGCCGCCGGTGGAGTACCGGACTTCGGAGATCGCGCAGAAAATCGCGGAGGTGCTCGAGGGGGCTGCCCCGGCGGGTTCCGTACGCGAGCTGTATTCTCAGACCGATATCGGGCAGTGCAGCCCGACTCAGGTTTTATACGTCGACGGTTTCGCGTTCCCCGATAAAAGGGCAAAACTGCGGGTCGTTGAGGAGGCGCCTCTGATCGAGGTGCTGCCGCAGACCTGTTATCTCAGAAACGCCATCATCGCGGATCTGCCCGCGCCGGTGAAGGAACAGCGGGGGAGCTGAACCGGAGGTAAAATTCAGAGGGCGCCGTGGCTGTACTCTGATTCGCATGAAAAGTCGCGTGGCCGGCTCAAATAGCATGCCATCGCTTTATCCCTACCCCGGGATGTGCGTCTGCCGGCCTCCGCCTGACGATTCACGCATCATCAGAGTTCATCCACGCGCCTTTAGGCGCGTTGCGCCCCCTGAACAGTTACCTTTTCAGAACCCCTACGGCGCCCCGGCGCCCCCGATCGGTAGCGTGACCGTCACGGACGTGCCCTCTCCGGGTACGCTCTCTATCGTAATATCGCCGCCGTGCCTTGTAACGATCTCTTTTGCTATCGCCAGGCCCAGCCCTGTGCCTCCCGACTCCCGCGCCCGCGCCTTTTCTACCCTGTAGAACCTGTCGAACACCCGCGTCAAATCATCCTTCGGGATGCCGACGCCGTCGTCCTCTATCCTTATCCAGACGTTATCGTTTGACACGCCGCCGTAAATGTCTATCTTTCCGCCGTCTGGCGTGTACTTGAGCGCGTTGGTGATGATGTTCATCAAAACCTGCTCGATGCGCGCTCTGTCGCCTCTTATCATCGGAAGTTTCCACTCAAGCTCCAGATCGAACGACTGATCCCTTTTCCTCGCTTCAAGCGCCAGCGCCGCGTGAACGTCGCGAACCGAACGCTCGATCGAGAACGGCTCGACAACCAGCGTATCATGCCCGGAATCCAGCCGCGAAAGCTCCAGAAGGTCCTGTACTATTTTCGTCATCCTGTCGCTCTCGTTTATAATGACGCGCAGGAACTCCTCCTCCGTCTCGGGCGCGATCTCATGATTGTCGGACAGCGTTTCGGCGTAAGTCCTGATGCTTGTAAGCGGCGTCCTCAGTTCGTGCGACACGTTCGCGACGAACTCGCGCCTGAGCGTTTCCGCGTTTTTCAGCTCTTCGAGCATCGTCTCGATCCTCGCGGCCATATCGTTGAACGTCGTTGCGAGAATGCCTATCTCATCTACGGAGTCCACCGTTATCTTTCTCGAAAAATCACCGTCGGCCATAGCCTCCGCGGCTTTCGTCATACCCTGTATCGGGGAAAGAAGCGTCCTGGAAATGATAAGGCTTATAACAATGGAAATGGCGAACCCGACAAGAACGGCCTCCAGAATGAGCGAAAAAATCTCCGCGTTCTGGTTCTGCACAGTCTGTTTATTGTCAATTATGTAGACCACATACCCCGATTCCGCCCCGGCGGGGATTATCGGCAGGGCGACGTCCATATAATCCGCCCTGTAACTCCCGCCCAGCGCGTTTTCGCCGTTGATCGCGGTAAGTATGCTCTGGGTAATGTTTATACGCGCGTTCCCGTCGCGATCCGAGGTTTCGAGGACCTCGCCCGTCGTCCCGTCCAGAATGTAGAAGTTTCTCGTGATCTTGTCGATCCCCAGTTCGCCGGAAGACGCGGACAGAAGCCTGAACATCCGGTCGACCGCGCCGTCTTTGCCGGCTTCGACGCGCAGGTCGTTGACAAGCTCCGTCTGCGTGAGCACCGAGCGTATCTGCGAATAAAACTGCTCCGTATGGAAGTTCTGAACGCCGCGGATAAGAAAAACCAGCACTACCGTCATGAGCAGCACTATCAGCAGGAGCATTATGAATACCAGTTTTATCCGCAGGCTTCTTGACATCTGACGAGCAGTTTCCTTTCGATCCTTATGGCGGCAAAAACCGCGGCTGTTACGCAAACCCGCCGGTTGACGCGCTGTTACTGATCCTGGAAAAAGTATCCGACGCCGCGTTTTGTGACTATGTAGCGCGGCTGGCTCGCGTCCTCTTCGATTTTCTCGCGCAGACGCCTGACCGCCACGTCAACGGCGCGCAGGTCGCCGAAGTACTCGTACTGCCAGACGTCGTGAAGAAGTTCCTCACGCGAGAATACCTTCCCCGGCGCGGCGGCGAGAAAACTGACGAGCTCGAATTCGCGCTGGGTCAGTTCTGCGCTCCGGCCGTCTATATATACGTCGTAGCGCTCTTTGTCGATGACGATCCCGCCGGCCCTGTCGCCGACTTTTTCGCTTGCTTTGTCTCCGGCCTTTTCATCACCCGGCTCCCCGGTCTGAAAGTCCGTCCGCCGGATGTTCGCTTTTACCCTCGCCTGCAGTTCGCGTATCGAAAACGGTTTCGTAATATAATCGTCGGCGCCGAGGTCAAGGCCGAGCACCTTGTCCGTCTCCTCCTCGCGGGCGGTCAGCATGATTATGGGCGTTATCTTATCAGCGGCTCGGATTTGGCGGCAAACGTCGAACCCGTCGAGCATGGGCAGCATGACGTCGAGCAGTATAAGATCGGGCCGCTTCAGCGAATACTGTTCGAGCGCGGTTTTCCCGTCGTAGGCCGCGACGATCTCATACCCTTCTTTTTTCAGATTGAAACTCAGAATATCGACTATGTTCTTCTCGTCGTCGACAACGAGGACAGTCTTACTCATTTTTCCCTCCATCAGCAAAGTACTGCTTTGCTTTCATTATCCCAATGATCGATTTCGCGTCGGGAAGCTCGTTTGCCATGATTTTTTCAATAAGCTCGTCTATACCGACCTGTTCAACGCTTAAAAGCTCACCCTCGTCAAGGTGCATTTCACCATACTGCAAATCCAGCGCGAGATATAAGTACAGCGTCTCTCTGCAAAAACCGGGCGACGGGTAAATCATGCCCAAATCAACATATTTCCCCGCCGTGCAGCCTGTCTCCTCGGAAAGCTCGCGTACCGCGCAGTCAAAAGGATCCTCTCCATCATCAAGCTTGCCCGCCGGAATCTCAAGTAGCTCCTCCTCCATCGGGTATCTGTATTGCCGGACCATAAGAACTTTATTATTCCGAGTCAACGGAACGATCCCGACGCCGCCCGGATGCTCGACGACCTCCCTCGGAACCCGATTGCCGTTTTGCAGTTCGGCAACATCGCGCCTTATGTTCACGATCATGCCTTCATACAATGTCTTAGTCTCTATCTGCTTTTCAAAAAAATCCATCTCCAGCCGCACTCCCCAATCAGATTCAGTTATCAGCTAACATTATGTCATAAATTGCTATGCAATTTATGACATATGGCCATCGGCGCGCTCCGCGCGCCGGGCCAATATCTAATTTTTATGCGCGCGCCGTCGGAGACGGCACATGCGCGTGATATAATGATAGCGCAGCTATCATTATATCACAACACACATTTTTTTGAAATCACAACATGGTAAAAGCAGCTTTGGTAAAAATTGCTCTTGCAATTCAACAAATTTTCTGTTATAACATCAATATTCGCGGGCGTAGTTCAATGGTAGAATTCCAGCCTTCCAAGCTGGTCGCGTGGGTTCGATTCCCATCGCCCGCTCCACATTTCTAAAAAACCTGATAATATCAAGGTTTTTTGCGTGATAAAAAACAGCGTACACGTTTTTTACACGATTTTTTAGAAAATAAAAGGCTTGACCTTGCAAAATAAAAATGCTCGCGTCCGTGTATCAAAATCACAGACGCGGGCGTTTTATTGCAATACTCCCTCTGATACTCGCAGACGGTCAAACGAGACCCGCCGTGTGCCTGACGTGGATAATAGAATAATCAATCAAAACGTCAGGGGATTTTCTTTTTTGAGTTACGCCGCCGTTTTATCCTTTAATATCACGTTAAACTGTTCAGGGTGAAAGCCGTTGCCAAGTTCAATGACGATATGCCATTCCGCCATATCTTGAGTCACCATACTACCTCTGCTCGGCAGTAATCTGTTTATAGTAATTCTACCTCGTTTATCAATGCTTTTCACTTCATGGCGAATAGAGCCGCTCCTCTCTTCAAGTAAAACAATTACGAGGTAATTATTTTCGAAAAACTCGTCCGGGTTTTTTTCGATTGCTTGAAAGCATAAAGCGGCGAATTCGTCTGGAGAATGGTGTGTTCCGCGACACACATTTATATAATATTGTTCAAGTTCATACCTTGAAGATATAATGGTTGCAATCGGGAGATTATCAGCTTTATGCTCACTTGTACGTAAAACTTGATAATCGAATTCGATATGGTTGTTGCGGTTTTGACATGCCGAAAGAGCGAACAGAGTCAGCACAATTATACAAAATAATAATGTCTTTTTCATTTTTACCACCTCGATATATTAGACGGAGAAAAATGCAAAAAGGTCCCCACGCAACTTGTCTTTACTGGCAAGGTGAAGCGACAACTCTTTCAATTAACATAACATAAGTAGACTTCTCCACATATAATATAGCACGAAGATGTGAACACTTCAATGAAAACAGCAGTTGCTGTAAACAGCGTTTGCACTTTTCTATTCCGTCAATCCAACTGGTCAAGGTAGGGGCGGAAACGTAACACCGCCATGTGGACATTTATCACTTTTTGACATCCCTCATACCCTTGCGTAGCAACAACCGTGTTACGCTTAAAAGCCGTTTTGTGAGGTCTGAGGGATAATACCCTACCCACCCCACGAAACGGCTTTACCGGTTATTCTATAAAACCATAATCGATTTAAAATTCAAGAAATATGGGATATTTCTACTTTT
>Ga0082212_10004830_pt1 | contig 18603 bp, 10 predicted proteins | sample TergutNt197P3_FD_71548 | JGI IMG/M metagenome (GOLD analysis project Ga0082212, IMG submission 71548) | Neocapritermes taracua P3 segment gut microbial communities from Petit-Saut dam, French Guiana - Nt197 P3 | ecosystem: Host-associated > Arthropoda: Insects > Digestive system > Gut ...
CGTTTTTGTTCGATGCCGAACAAATTCATCGCGCCGTGACGAACATCGTAACCAATGCCATTGATGCAACGCGATTGTTTTCTATGAGTGGCGAGTGGCGAGCAGCGAGTGGCGAAGATGATGATAGCGAGGAAACTTTCCTCCGATTGACCGGCAGGGAATACGAAGGACGGGTTGCAGTGAGTACGGAGGTTCAGGCTTCAGGCTTCAGACATCAGGCTTCAGGTGAGAATATCGAACATGAAAACTCGAAGCCCGAAGCCCGAAGCCCGAAACTTGCTGTACGTATCATCGTCGATGACAACGGCCCCGGTATTCCGCCGGAAATGGTCGATTCGTTGTTCCGTCCTTTCCAATCGAGCAAAAAAGGCAGCGGCGGTACAGGACTGGGGCTGGCCGTAACACACAAAATTTTCGAGGAACACGGCGGTCGAATCGACATTGAAACGTCGCCGGACGGCGGTGCGCGATTTGTTCTCGAACTGCCGTTGAAGAATGCAGAATGAACCCAACGTTTTTTGATTATGTGCGAAACAGCGGGCTGGTTGAGGTAAAAAAACTCAAGCGGCTTGTGGAATCGTTGCGTGTCCGAAAACGAATCAAGGTTGCCCCCAAGCCGGAATACAGGTCACGAGTCGCCGTTTTGCAGGATTTTGGCGGATATGACCGCCTTCCCCCGCTGGAGCAGTATCTTGCCCGCGAGCTGTTGCGGCTTGATTGGCTCAATGTCTGGCAGATCACGCAACTCATCGAAGGCCGCCGTCGCTTTTCGCTGGGTGAGTATTTCATTTTCGATTCGCTCGGACAGGGTGGGTTTGCCCATGTATTTCTGGCCAAGTCGAAAAAATCGACGGAACTTGCGGCCATCAAGGTTTTTCAAACATCGCAGACGCAACCTGACGTGTTGTCCCGGTTCTTGCGCGAGGCGATGATTCAGGAATTGATCGCTCATAAAAATATCGTGCGTCTCACGGACAGCGGTCGGGACGGCAATGTCGATTATCTCGTGTTCGAGTACATGGCCGGGGGTGATGTTCGCCGATTGATCCGCAACGAAGTGCAGTTGCCGATTCTGCTATCGGTGCAAATCATTTCGCAGGCCGCCGAGGCATTGGCGTTTTTGCACGGTCAAGGGATAGTGCATCGCGATGTGAAGCCCGCTAACATTCTTCTGACCGACTGCCGCGATGCGAAACTGGGTGATTTGGGTCTTTGCGGATTTTTGGACGAACGATCGAAGGACGATCCGCGATACGGCAAGCTGGTCGGGACGGCGGATTACATGGCCCCGGATCACATTGTCAACCCGCGCAAGCCGTCGCCGCAGTGGGATATTTATTCGCTCGGCTGCACATTTTATCAGATGCTGACGGGCACCGTGCCGTTCCCTAAGGATAATACCCGTGATAAGATCATGGCTCATTTGCGGTCGGAATGGGTTGACCCGCGCGTTTTTCGTGAAGACTTGCCGGAGGAACTGGTGCAGGTCATGGCGCGAATGATGGCCAAAGACCCGGCGTTGCGATTCCAAACGATGACGGAAGTACAGACCGACCTTGCACCATGGTGCGGCAAGATGACCGTCGGCAAAGGGAGTGGGCAAGAAACCGTTGCGACAGGTTTTGTCAACGAACAAGAACGTATGGTCGTCAATGCCGAAACGCTGCACAAGCTGCTTGAGTTTTCCGTTCCGCCGCTCGGCAGCATGGACGAGAGTTTTCAGGTCGATGCCGTGGATTTGGCGTCGGTGAAAGATGTGCCGCGTGATATTGAGATTTACGAACTTCAAAAACCGGATGATGAAAATCATGGCGGTTTCAGCTTGGAATTGCCTGTCGAGCCAATCGACGATGAACTGCCGCTTCGCTTTGACCAGAAATCCCTGTTTGAGTTTGTCTCAACGTTTGAGGAAGCAACGCGTATCCCTTATTGGAAAATCGACATGCTGTCGAAGCTGCGACGCAGTTTGCCCTTGCGTTTGCGTTTGCAATTTGCCAAGCTAGAAGTGGTGATACAACGCTTTGCCCGGCAGATGCGAAACGGTTATGTGCTCGACCCCCGATGTGGCGGCGAACGTTCGCGTGTCAAAGCGGAACCGACCTCCCGCTGGTATTTGTGGTGGCTGTTGACCGCGCGGCCTTACGATGTTTATCCGGGTTTTGCGCCCAAGTTTGGACACGCCGAACCTGGGTATGAAGATGAGGAAACGACGCAATCGCCTGAGTTGCTCGCGCCTGTTGCGAAAAGACAGGGAAAGGAATACATTCGCGTGCGTTTGCCCGGACATACCAAACCACTTGTCATTGAAGTGCCGCCGATGATTATGAATCCTGCGGACATGTTTGCTCACGGTGACGATTCCTCCGCCCCTGCGAATGACGGACTTCGACCATTGCGACCGTTTGAACCGTTGATCTTGCTGTTTTGGCTGAGTGTTGCGGTTTTTGTGGCGGTTCTTGCGTCCGCGTTTGTGGGAATTTATGCGATTTTGAATCTGTGAAAGAATCAGAAATACGAGGAGATAAGGCTATTCAACCGGGGGCAAGCCCCTAACTCAAAATACCACGCACCAACACAAAACATCATTTCCAGAACACATTCTTACTAAACATGGACAACTTATTACACATCGAGGCCACTATGAAAAAAAACATTTTGCTTCTAACATTCCTATTTCTCACCTCCCCCTGTTTTGCTGGGGAATGGTTTGTCGCTCCCAACGGTGACGACGCGGCTCCCGGAACGCGGGATAAACCCTTTGCGACGCTTGTCCGTGCCAGAGATGCCGTGCGAGCCGCTCAAGAAGCGGACGCTTCACAACACACCGTTCGGCTTGCCGCAGGCGTTTATGAATTGACGGAACCGGTCGTCTTCGATGAACGTGATTTCGGAACGCTTTATCTCGGCGAAGGGGCAACCACCGTTCTGAGCGGAGGCCGTCCCTTAAATGGTTGGACAAAGGAAAGCGACGAGGTTTGGAGCGTTGCTCTTCCGCGTGAAAATGGGCGAGACCTGTATTTCGAGCAACTGTTCGTCAATGGGCGTCGAGCCGTTCGTGCGCGGACGCCAAACAACGGGTTCTTTCGTCCGCAGGAAGTTTATCAGGAAATTCCGATCAACACGCAAAACCCCCGACGAAGCACCACCGATCAGGCCATCATGCCGCAGAAAGGCGATCTCGACTTCCTCAAGACCACGCCGCAGGAAGAACTTCGCTTTGGGCATTTTGTCGTCCATCACAACTGGGACACGACGCGGCGTATCCTTCTCGGTTACGACACGGAAAACGAACATCTCCTCATGAAGGGCAAACCGATGCAGCATTGGAATCCCTGGCGGACGCAGTCGTTGTATTATATTGAGAACGTCCGTGCCGCATTTGACGAACCCGGCGAATGGTTTTACGACGGCGTCAACCATAAGGCACTTTACCGTCCGTTGCCCGGCGAGCGACTTGAGGACTGCCGTTTCCTTGTTCCCCGAAGCGGATTGAACCAACTGCTCATCGTCAAAGGAAAACCGGAACAGCGCGTGGCCAATTTGCGTTTCGAGAAAATGGCGTTTGCTTACACGGATTCGTCGCGTCGGGAAAGCCTCATGCGAGCGGCGGAACTTGATCCGGCGGTGACGGGAAATTTGCGATTTCCCGGCCCGAGTCAGTTTGACCCGCAACAGGCCGCGTTTTGGGCGGATGCCGTCATTGACATCGAAAACGCCGAAAACGTCACCGTCGTCGATTGCGAGATCACGAACGTCGGCGAATATGCCGTTTGGCTGAAAAACTCCGACCGTTGCCGGGTCGAACGATGTGCCATGACCGAATTGGGGGCCGGCGGTGTGCGAATCGGAGGCGTCGGGTCGTCGAAATTCAATGTCGTGGACAACTGCATCATTCATCGCGGCGGACGGATTCACGCTTCCGCCGTTGCCGTTTGGCTCGGCCAGGGAACCGAGGACAATCAGGTGACCCACAACGACATCGGCGATTTTTACTACACGGGAATTTCCGCCGGTTGGACTTGGGGATACCGGGGCGGCATCTGTTTTCGCAACATCCTCGACTTCAACCGGATTCACGATCTCGGACAAGGTGCCTTGGCCGATATGGGCGGCGTTTACACGCTCGGCTCCCTTGAGGGAACGCGATTTTGTAACAACGTGATTTTCAACGTCAAGTCGTATGCTTACGGCGGTTGGGGAATGTATCCCGACGAGGGTTCCGAAGGGCTGCTGATGGAAAACAACCTCGTTTACAACACATCAACCGGTACGTTTCACCAACACTACGGCAAGGACAACATTGTGCGCAACAATATTTTGGCGTACAGTTCGGGCGATCAGCTTCAGCGGAGCCGGGTTGAAGAGCACACCTCGTTTATGATGGAAAACAACATTATTCTCTGGGAGCAGGGCGTGTTGTTCGGGCATCCGTGGACGCAGGACTATTTCAGTTTTTGGGGCGACGACAAGGTCGTGCTGCGCAACAATTTGTACTGGAATCCGGTCATCGACATGAGTAAGGCGTTTCCGACGAAAACCGTCGGCGAATTTACCGATTTGGCCGCGTGGCAAAAAGCAACGAATCACGATGCCGGTTCGCTCGTCGCCGACCCGATGTTCGTCGACCCGAAGAACGGGGATTTCCGATTCAAAGACGACACAGCGGCCAAGAAAATCGGCTTTGTCCCCTTTGACTTTACGAAAGCCGGTGTTTACGGCGATGAACGTTGGGTGCAACGTGCGGCGGATTTTGTCACGCCGATACACCCGAACGTTCCGCCGGAACCGAAACCCTTGCCGTTCAAACTATCCGACGGTTTTGAAACGTCGCGTTTCGAACCGCTCCTCAAGGGCGTTGTGAATGACGAGGGGAAAAATTTGATTCGCCTGTCAAAGGATCGGCCTGCAAACGGCGAGCAATGTCTGGAGGTCGTTTACGCCCCCGGTTTGCAACATGCGTTCAACCCCCACTTTTTTTACGTTCCCAATTACGACCAGGGACGCGTTCGGTTTGAATTTTCCCTCCGCACACAGGCAAACACCGAGGTTGATCTCGAATTGCGCGACAATGCGACCCGGTACAAAGTCGGCCCGCGATTGCGTGTGTCGAAAGGCAAAATTCTCATCGACGGAGCGGAACCGATTACGTTTCCCGTGGATGAATGGGTGCGTTATGAAATCGTCACACACGTCGGTGACCAATCAACGGGCGATTGGACGCTCCGCTTGACTTTTGCCGACGGAACGAAGAAGACGGAGCGAGTGTTCGACGGTTTAAAATTCCGCAATGCCGATTGGCGTTCGCTCAACTGGTTGGGGTTCTCCAATGTTGTCCGAACGTCCGATCAAACGACGTATTTCCTCGATGACATTGTTATCGATAATATGCTATAATGTGGTATAATGAGCAAGCTGATGACACAGAGGAAACTGATGGCCACTGATCTGATCTGTGCCAATCTGTAAAATCCGTGTCATCAGTGTGCAAAAAAATCACACGTCCCCCTAACAAACACGAGGCCACTTATGTATCGCAAAAATGTTTTGTCACTTGTCGCAATTGCTCTCATTTACGCCGTCGTACCTGTTTTTACGGTTGCGGAAGACGAACCACCCCAAACCCCTTCGTTGGAAGAGGCCGGCACCATTGCGGAAGTCCAGGCGTACCAGACCGCCATGACGCAGAAAGCGTCGGCCGATCTTCAAGAGCGGTCGCAGGGACAGGGGCTTACCCTCGAAATGTACCTCCCTTACCTGGGGACCATTTCGGAAACGAGCATCGCTTCGGCGGAAAAAATTCTCGCCATTGCCAAAGACGATAAGGAAAAAATGACCGGCTATCAAACGCTCATACAAGGGCTGAAACAGCGTGATCAGTTTGAGCGGTATCAGTACCAGGAACAACTTGCCAAAGAATCCGAGGATTTGTCCCCGACTGATCGTCAAGCGAAAGTCATGCAATTCGAATCGGAAAGTAAGAAACGCCTGGCGGCTTTGCTGGACGAACTGGAAAAAGACGAGGCATTCCGGTCAATCGTCAATGACGAACGATTTACCCTGTTCTTGTCAAAGTTATCTCAAACTCCCATACAAACCCGGGAACAGTTCGATGATCTGAAAAAAGAGGTTAAAGAGTGGACGAACGTGAAGTTGCCCCGCAGTCCGCTTCCGGCGCTTCAGCGAATTGTCGAGATGGTGGGACGTTCGCCGCTGGCAGAAGAGTCCCCCAATATCGTGAATGAAACCGTCAAGGAATTAATCGAATTCGTCAAATCGGACGAATGCACGCTGTCCGAAAGCGTTAAGGCAAATGCCGTGATGCAACTCGAAGGACTGCAAAAGCGTTCCATGGGTGCGGAATTGAATCTCTACGGTCGAACGATTGACGACGAGGAATTCGATTGGAAAGCCCTACGCGGCAAATACGTTCTGGTGAAGTTCACGGCAACGTGGTGCGGCCCGTGCAAGGGCGAAATCCCCGGGATGATCACCGCCTATGAAGAATACAAGGACAAGGGGCTTGAAATCGTGTCCGTGTATATCTGGCAACGGGAACCCGATCCGGTCGCAATCGTCAAGGAAACGGTGGAAGAAGAAGGACTCCACTGGATGATCGTCAGTGAAGAACTGACCGATAAGGCCGATCAACCCAAGCAAGGCGAGTTTTACGCCATTCAAGGCGTCCCGACCATGCTCCTGATCGACAAGGAAGGTAAAATCATCTCGACCTCAGCCCGTGGTGAGGAGCTTCAAAGGCTTTTGAAAGAGCTTTTGGGGGAGGGAGTAGAATAGTACAACGAAGTTACCTTGACCCATCAATCACTTTTTAATCGGAAATTCCCAACCATGCGAAAAATCATTTTTCCACTTGTGTTGTCATTTTGTTTCTGCACCTTTACGATGGCCGCAGAGCCGGTTGTTGAAATGAACCTTTGGCCGGGTGATGCGCCCGGTGAGAAAGCAGGTGCCTTTGGGCCGGAAGAAGCGATTCCCGGCAATGAAACGCCGCCGATCATTCGCGTTTCCAATGTTACGGTGCCTTCGCTGGCCGTTTTTCAGCCTGCACCCGACAAAGCGACAGGTGCCTGCGTCGTGATCTTTCCCGGCGGCGGTTACAACATTTTGGCCTACAATCACGAAGGCACGGAAGTCGCCGAGTGGCTCAACTCCTTCGGCGTGACGGCGGTGGTCGTCAAGTATCGGGTTCCGCGTCGTCCCGATCTGGCGAAGCACCTTCCTCCGCTCCAGGATGCACAACGGGCAATGCGTTTGGTGCGTCAAAATGCCGAAGCGTGGAAAATTGATCCCGAACGCATCGGGGTTCTCGGTTTTTCCGCCGGTGCCCACCTGACGCTGTTGGCGGCAACGAGTTACGACGAACAGGTTTACGAGCCGATCGACGACACCGACAAAATCAGTGCGAAACCGAATTTCGCGGCACCGATTTACCTCGCCTACGCGCGCGGCGAAAGAGCCGACCGGACACAGGTTGATATTCCGCTGGACGCCGGTATCAAGATCACGCCGGAGACGCCGCCGATGTTCCTGTCCATTACCGACGACGATGGCGTCGGGGCGATGGGCAGCGTCATGGTTTACGTCAAGATGGTGGAAAACAAAGTACCGTGTGAGCTTCACGTTTTCGTCAAAGGCGGCCACGGTTACGGCCTCCGTCATGCCAACGGTCCTGCCGCCGAGTGGAATATCCTTTGCGAAAAATGGATGCGGCAGATGGAGATTGTGAGAAAGTGAGAACCGAATCAGAGTCGCAATCGTAAGATTGCGCAAGGTAGGGCGGTCACGCCGTGACCGCCGTGATTCGTTCTGCGTCTCTAATCTCTGCGATCTGCACTACCATTATCGGTCGGTTTTTTGAAGACACCGGACAGACGCCCCAGCAGCGATGCACGCGGAACGGGTTTTTCGTTGCTATGGGGCGTTGATGGAGTGCGCGATTTGTCGGTGGGTTTGTTGCGGCGTGGTTCTTCCGTGTCGTGACGACGGCGCATACCGCCCGGCGGTGATTTATCCGGCGCATCAACATGCGGCTCACGTGGACGTTCCGGTCGTTTTTCACCACCGGATACATCGGCATTCTGCGAGCGCACTTTGACCGAAGGCCGACGACGTGACGGCGTGTAATCCTCAAAGCTGTCGTCGAAATCCGTGTCAAAATCGTCCGTGTGTGACGAGTGCGGTTTCGACATCTCGGGATTGGCCGGACGCGATGGTCGCTTGGGAATGTGCGACAAATCGTCATCCGTGTCGTCGTAACGGTGGGATGTCTTCGGCGGGTGACTGCTTGAGGGTTTACTTGTTGTTCCCGGCTTGGCTTGCCCGGCGGAGTTGGCCAGGTTGCCGAAATATGCGTTTTTCGCTGCTTCGTTGGCAAGCACCTCCTGCGGCGTGCCGGAACACAACACCTTGCCCGCTTCAATGACGTAACTGCGGTCGGTGATTTCGAGCGTTTCGGTGACGCCGTGGTCGGTGATCAAAATCGAAATGCCGTCCTTGATGAGTTGCCGGATGATGGTTTGCAGGTTTTGCACCGTGATCGGGTCGATGGCCGCGAAGGGTTCGTCGAGCAGAATGATTTTCGGGTCGGATACCAGCGCACGGGCGATTTCCAACCGTCGCCGTTCACCGCCGGAAAGTCCCCTGGCCATGTTTTTCCGCAGGTGCGTCAGTTTCATTTTTTCGAGCAGCGAGTCGCATTTCGCCCGACGTGTGCGACCGTCCATGCCGAGCATCTCCATCATGCCGAGCAGGTTGTCTTGTACGTTGAGTTGCTGAAACACGCTGGCCAACTGCGGCAGATAGCCCATGCCGCCCTCTCGGGCACGGCGGTACAACGGCCAGCCGGTCACGTCTTTGCTGTTGAGATAAACGACCCCCTCGTTGGCGTCAATCAGCCCGCAGGTCATGCGAAAGCTCGTCGTTTTTCCGGCCCCGTTCGGTCCGAGTAGCCCGACGACCTCGCCCTTGTTGACGTAAAAACTCACGCCATCAACCACGCGCCGTTTGCCGTAAATTTTGACCAGTCCTTCCGCTTTGAGAACGGTCGGTGGAACGATATAGGTCGTGTTGCCCGTCGATTGAATGCCCGTTGGTAATCGCGTCATGCTAAAGCTCGATATATGATGAGGTGTGATGTGTTGATCGGCAGTATAACTTACAACTGTGAAAATACCATCTCAGGGTCAATAAGGATAAATTGCCAACATCGCCATTGCTCAGGGTTTCCGTCACTATCGAGAGTTCGCGTAAACTGAAAACGGCTGAAAATGTCCCCTTGAATGTGTCCCTGGTCTGTGTGTAAAACATAATATAACAAAACAACATTTTCACCAAACGTTTTTTTTGCAATCAACTCAGGATGACCGTACTTGATTCCCGCTTTGATTTGTGCCAATTGCCGTGGCACAATCATCAAATGCGTTGGTAATTCATTTGAACTGTACAATTCCTGCACTACAATATCCATTTTGGCCTGATCTTCACTCCAGGATTCAAAAAAATCGACCGCACGTTTGGCGCAGTGTTCAAAATCTTCTTGGGACGGCTCCCGGATTTCGAGCAGGGCGGACTGTGCCGCCGGTGGAACGGGTGGCGTTGCCTGGGTCCCGTCCGACTGCGCCGAGAGATAACCCCAAACGCAAAGACAGCCGGTTAAAATAATCACCGCTGTTAAAATGTTCGTTTTCATTGTCAAGTCCTTTCGTTGATGACTGCGGGGCACAAGATGATGCCGCTAACCAAGACCACGCAATTTTCCCACTTCGCCCTTGGACAGGCCGGCTGCCGCGACGATTGCTTCAATGGGGAAGTTTTCCTGCAAGAGATTCTTTGCGATGGCATACGCTTTTTCAATTGCTCCTTCAATCTTCCCTTTCTGCATCCCTTCAATCATCCCTTCCTGCCTCCCTTCAAGTTTCGCATGATGCAAGGCTTGGGCTTCGTCATGGCGGGCTTTGGAGTATAGACGCTCCGCTTCGCGAAACTCCGGCGAAGCGGTGATACTCATGTCGGTTTTAAACGTGTTTTTCAGCTTTGCCATGTGTCACCTCTATCATACGTCTCATTGTAATGACTTCGACAATAATTGCAATGAAAATCGCTGATTCCGCTTACTTCGTGCGCGGCTCTGACGCGGCGGTCACGGCATGATTGCGCAATCTTACGATTGCGGCTCTGTTCGCAGTGGCTCTGATTGGACCATCTATATACATTGCCAATCATATAAAAATGATTATTGTTCGTCAAGGCAATTTTCATATACCGATAAAACTCAAAGTCTCTCTGGCTCATTTCTTGAATCAATCTTGCAATTTTTTGCCAAATTTCTGATAATCCCACCGCGTCTTTGTGGCAGGCATGTCGATTTACGCAGAAACAATAGTGTCTCAATGTACCTAACTGTTTGATTTCAAAAGAGTTCCATTTGCGAAAAGTTATCATTTGATCCTTATTACTTCGGTCTATAACCAGCTTGTGATTTGTGCGCGTACAGCAATTTTGTCGGCGAAAGATTTACGTGCGCGCACAAGCCGTCAAAAAAGTTGGTTTGTATTCCGATGTCTGCTCATTATTTTGGTATTTTTACACACTGCGTATATTACTTGCTTTGCCCAAAGCACCAATGAGCAGGTCGCATTGCCAAGTGGCACGCCGATAGTTCTCACCGACATCAATCTTCCCGGTTTTGGCGATAACCAGCCGGTGGCCTCAGATTCCGTCCCGTCCTATCGCCCCCTTATGTCTGGCATTCCAGCCACAGGCGGTGGGACGCCATCGTCAGGCGTGAGAGGTGCGGCGGGCGATTTTTCCGTTCAAGCCGAGCAGGTTCGCCTGATGCGTGCCGACTTTTTTGATCCGGACTCGCCGGACGCATCGACGGTTTTTACCACGCGCAACGCAACAGCGGGCGGTTCCATTCCGGCAAACACCGGCATCAGTCTCAGTATGGGCAGTTTTCAGGATTTGCATTACCCGGAAATCAACCAGACCAAGCTGATTATCGAAAACGGCGTCAACATTGTCATCACCGGGTTGCCGCGATCTGATTTCATGTCGAGCGATACCATTGATATTACCGCCGAACGTGCCGTTGCATGGACGGTTTGCCTGCAAGACAGTTTGCAAAACCTAGGCGGGTCGGTCAATCTGGCAGATCGTGATATTGAACTTTATCTCGAAGGAAACATTGTGTTCCGCGAAGGCGAACGTGTCATTTGCGCTAAACGCATGTATTACGATCTCAAAAATGAGGTCGGGAAAATACTTGATGCCGAAATACTGTCGCCGGTCGATCAATACGAGGGGACAATTCGCATCAAAGCCGATGCGATCCAACGCACAGGCCCCTACTCGTTTTCAGCCCAGGACAGCTTGTTGACCACCAGTGAGATGGGCAAACCAAGTTTTTATGTCCGATCGCGGAATCTTCAATTAGAGGAAAAACGCAACCCGGTTAATGGTGACCGGCGGCAATACGTTGTCGCGGAACACAACGTCGTCAATATGGGAATACCCGTGTTTTACTGGCCCTGGCTGGCTTTTAATGCGAAAGAACCGGTCATGTACCTGAAAAAGGCGGAGTATTATCACGACAATATTTTCGGCCATCAGGCACGCACTCGCTGGGACTTGTACCAGATACTCAATATTCGCAACCGTCCCGACGGGACTGCTCTTGTTCTCAACGTTGATTATCTCACAAAACGCGGCCTCGGTCACGGGTTGCAATTCACTTACAATCGCGATTCGTTCCTGGGTGCGGCAACACCGGCGGTCGGTTTGGCCGATTTCTGGGGTATTTGCGACCGGGGGCACGATAACCTCGGTCTTGACCGCCGCGATCTCACGCCGGAAACCGACTATCGCTACCGTGCGTTCTGGCAGCACAAACAATATTTCAACAACGAACCGTTCGGTAAACTGTTGGGCAACGGCTGGCTGCTCAGTGCCGAGTTGGGGGCTTCAAGCGACCGCAACTTTTTGCCGCAGTATTTCGGACGCGAGTGGGAAACTTTCAAAGACGAGACGACGTCACTCGAATTGAAACACACGGGAAATTGGCCGTTTTCCGAGGCTTATTCGACCGGGGCATCGCAATCGCTTGCATTACGTGCCGATTACACCATTGAGAAATTTTACGACCGTCGCAGTTCGTTGCCGCGACTCGACCATTACACGCTGGGGTATTCGCCTTTCGGCCAGTATCTCGGCGACCGTCTCACTTGGTACGAGCACACGCACATCGGCTTGCGCGGGTTTGAAACCTTGACCAGTCCGCAAGACCCCGCCGACGCAGCCATGTTCCGCTATCTCGACTGGGAAGTTGCGCCGGGCAGTACGCTTGATCCCAATGATCCGTTCCGTCAGGTCGATTCGCTGAAAGCGATGCGGGAAGTGTTTTCGACGCGACACGAAATCGACATGCCGTTCAATCTCGGGCCGTTCAAGTGCGTGCCCTACTTGGCGGGTGAGTATGCCCATTGGGGAATCGACCGCAACGACGACATGGCTGACCGCTTCATGGGAACCCTCGGCTTCCGGGCGAATCTCCCGTTTTGGAAGGTCAGCCCGCATGTTTCGAGTCGGACGCTGTACGTCAACGGCGTGGCGCACAAGGTCAATGTCGGTTTCGATTTTTCGCACACGGTGGTCAACAAGGATTACAACCGACTGATCCCGTATGACAGCATCGACGACCGCTCCGTTGAAGACTTCCGACGGCGTTACAGCACCACGACGTTTAACGGTGCAATCCCGTTGCTGTACGACGAGCGTTATTATGCGATTCGTTCCGGGCTTGGGAATTGGATCACTTCGCCGAGCACGGAACTGGCCGATGACCTGACGCTTTGTCGCTTTCATTTCAACCAGACCTGGCAAACGAAACGCGGGCCGACCAACCGCCGCCGCATCATTGATTGGATCACGCTCGACACGGGCTTGAACCTGTACCCGAAAAACGAGCAAAACTTCGGCGAAACCATCGGGCTGATCGATTACAATTTTCGCTGGCACGTCGGCGACCGTTTTGCCGTGCTGTCATCGGGGCTGTTCGACACGTTCAACAGCGGGCAGACCATCGTTCGGTTCGGCGGCATGTTGCAACGTCCCGGACGCGGCAACATTTACCTCGGTGCCGACCGGCTCGAAGGTCCGTTTCGACGTACTTACCTCAACGGTAACGTCGCTTACAACCTCTCGGAAAAATGGGCCGCTAACTACTCGGCCTCTTACGACCTCAACGAAGGCCGTTTCATGGGGCAAAACGTTTCGCTTGCCCGCATTGGCGAGGTCTTCATTGTCAAGGTGGGTGCCAACTACGATTGGAGCCGCAACGTCTGGGGACTCAGCTTGGGACTCGAGCCGGCGTTCCTTTCGAAATTGCGAGGCAGCCAATCGTTCAGGCCGTTGTAAGGAAGAATGCGTGTAAAGTTACGAAATCTTTAATCGCCGGAACGCATCCGCACAGGCGCGGTAATTCTCCGGGGACATACCCATGCAACCATATTCCTCAATGTAGCCGATGAACCCACCGTTGCCACCTGCGAGATGGTTATATAGTCGTCGGGCTTCGACATAAATTTCTTCCACCGTGCCGGAAATCGAAACCGTCTGATAGCTGATCGGCATCAGAAAGCACTGCTTACCGCGAAACCGCTTGCCGATGCCGTCAACGTCAACGACGTTTGGCTGGGCAATATTCAGCACATCGACGCCGATTTCGTGAAAATCATCGACGATCTCTGAGAAATTGCCGCAGCAGTGATACCAGACATGTAGCCCCAACTGATGCGCATGATCGAATTGCCGCTTGTAGTACGGTTTGAAAAGTTCCCGCCATAGTTTCGGCGAAATCATCATGCCGGTTTGCGTTGCCCAGTCGTCGACAAAATGAATCCCGTGAAAGCCATACTTTGCGGCGAGTGTTGCCATTTCCATTTCAAATTCGACGATCATGCCCATGAGTTGCGAAAAATGTTCTCGCTCAATCATAAAGTCGAACATGCTGTTTTCGAACCCGCGCAGCAGGGTATAGACGGTGAAACCGCTCAAATCCAACGATGCCAGGAGATAGCGGTCTTTCGATTCCGCCAGAAACGCCGACAACCGCTGCAAACGTCTTTCCGCGTCGATCGGGGGCTTCGAGAAGTGGGCAAACGATTCCCAATCGGGCAGGTACGGATACAGCGGATGCCCCATGGTGCCGTCGTCGAGCGATTCGAGGTGATAGCCCCATTCGTTGTCACCGGTTCCGTCTTCGCGGTTGAGCGAAAGATGATACACCATGACATCGCCGTCTGTCTGATCGCAGTTGACAAACCAAAGCGGTACTCGGTCAGGATGATTGAATGTGATTGCCTGCTCAACGAGTTTTTTACGTGATGACATAAATCATTTCCTCAATCAGAGTCGCACACGAAGTAAGCGGGTCAACGTTGCAGTCGTCATGGTTGCTGCCAATCGGTGTCGATGATTTGTTACTCACACCGAGTTCCGTATCGGCTTGTGTGATTTTTCCGCGTCCGGCTACATCCAACACACGGTGTTACCCTTGCATTCGGTAACGGGAGCATTTTTTGGCGATTTGATCGGGCAATCCACTCTGAAGCATGAGACACCTCCGTATAATATGACAAATATACTGCAAACGGGTACAAATTGTACCTTTTTGCTAAGGAAAAGCCGCCCATCTGTTCCCGTTTTAAGTATAGGACAAAAACGTCCGTGTAATATCACGAAACGCAAAACATAAGGTGTACCATAAAAACGAAATTCAATCAATGTGAAAAAATACATGCCATTGGCGAATGTCACTTACTAAATGAGTTGTGTTTTAACTCCAACACTACGGATTCCCCGCATTCTCGACGGGAACCCCAACGACGCATAATATTTCTGTACGCAATACAACCTCTGCTTTGCACAACCACCCGGTATTCCGGTAATTGTGCATACCCACTTGACAACCATTATTATATTTGATAAAAATAAATCGATATATTATTATCGGTGAAAATGATCGACAGCCGGGAGGTTGAACGGTTCCTTGTTGTATTTGCGTGAAATCCCATTGTCATTCAGTTGCACTTGTCAAAACGCCGAAAATACCGTATATCAAAGATATTACGATAAATTCAATCACCTTGATCCGTATAGCAGAAGGAGGTTTTGATGTCTCAAACGACACCATGTTCGTGTTCTTGTGACGGTTCCCAGGCCAGTGAGGAGACACTCCTCGCCCGGCTTGATGATGTGATCAGCGAATATCGGGAGGGGAATGCCACTAGCGCAACAACCCAGGGCAACCTCATTCCCGTTTTGCAGATTACCCAGGGCATATTCGGTTACCTGCCGGAAGCGGCACTGCGAAAAATCGCGTCCGCGTTCGATAAATCCTACACCGAAGTGGCCGGCGTTGTTTCGTTTTACTCGTTTTTTACGACGGTGCCACGCGGGAAACACACCGTTCGCGTGTGTCTCGGCACGGCGTGCTACGTTCGGGGCGGCAAAGAAGTGCTCTCCGCACTCAAGCAGACGCTCGACATTGACGTGGGCGAAACCTCTGGCGACCGGCTCTTTTCGCTTGACGTGGGACGCTGTTTCGGCGCCTGTGGTCTGGCTCCGGTAGTGATGATCGACGACGACGTGCATCAGCGGGTCAAACCGGCGAATATTGCGAAAATTCTCGACCCGTACCGCGTCACTGAAAAGAAAGGAGCATAACCATGAAACGACTGGCAACGATTGATAATCTGACTTCCTTACGCGACGGCGTGCGACATAAAGCGGCCATTCTCGAAAAAGACGGCCAGGTCAAGGTTCGCATTTGCATGGGCGGCGGCTGTATCGCCTCCGGTGCAAATGATGTGCATTGGGCTTTTGTCAACGAGCTTGACAGGGCAAAAATCGACATGTTTCAATGCCAATTGCACAAAACCGGCTGTCTCGGCCCGTGCAGCGGCGGCCCGGCACTGTTCATCGGCGAAACGTTTTACGAACAGGTCAAGCCGGATGACGTCCCCGAGCTGATTCGGGAACACATTGTCGGCGGACGCATCGTCGAGCGGCTTTTGCACAAAAAAGCCGACGGCACCTCTGCTGAAAAAGAAGGCGATATCGACTTTTTCAAAATTCAAAACAAAGTCGTGCTGCGAAATTGCGGGAAAATCAACCCGGAAAATATTGAAGAGTACGTTGCCGCCGACGGTTATCAGGCTTTAGCGAAAGTTCTCGCGGCGAAAAACCCGGACGTCATTGTTGACGAAATGCTCAAGTCGGGCTTGCGTGGTCGCGGCGGCGGCGGGTTCCTCACGGGCAAGAAGTGGCAGTTCACCAAAATGGCCGAAGGCACCGAAAAATACGTCGTGTGCAACGCAGACGAAGGCGATCCCGGCGCGTTTATGGATCGCAGCGTTTTGGAAGGCGACCCGCACAGCCTCATCGAAGGCATGGCCATCGCCGCCGTTGCCATTGGTGCGACACAGGGTTACGTTTACGTCCGTGCGGAATATCCGCTGGCCGTGCAACGCTTGCAACACGCCATTGCCCAGGCACGCGAATACGGTTTGTTGGGCAAGAATATTTTCGGGCTGGGCGTCGATTTCGATCTCGACATCCGCATGGGCAGCGGTGCCTTCGTTTGCGGCGAAGAAACCGCGTTGCTCCGCTCGATTGAAGGCAAACGCGGCGAACCGCGTCCGCGGCCTCCGTTCCCGGCCATCAAGGGGCTTTGGGGCAAGCCGACTTTGCTCAACAACGTCGAAACCTTCGCCAACGTGCCGGCCATTTTGCTCAACGGCGGCGAATGGTATGCTTCGATCGGCAGTGACAAGAGCAAGGGCACAAAGATATTCGCACTGGCGGGTGACATTGTCAATTCCGGGCTTGTCGAAGTTCCGATCGGCACGCCGCTCGGCGATTTGATTTACGATGTCGGCGGCGGTATTCCCGGCGGCAAAGAGTTCAAAGCCGCACAAATCGGCGGTCCCTCCGGCGGCTGTATCCCGAAAGAAAACCTCAACGTGCCGCTTGATTACGAAGCCCTGGCCGAACTCGGCGCGATCATCGGCTCCGGCGGTCTCGTCGTCATGGACGAAGATTCCTGCATGGTCGATGTGGCCCGCTACTTTATCGAGTTTGTGCAAGAGGAATCGTGCGGCAAGTGCGTTCCCTGTCGCGTGGGAACGAAGCGTATGCTCGAAATTCTGCAACGCATCTGCGAAGGCAAAGGGGTGGACGGCGACATCGACCGCCTGATCAAACTCGGCGAGATGATTAAAGATGCGTCGCTTTGCGGACTCGGCCAAACGGCGCCGAATCCCGTGTTGTCAACGATTCGTCATTTCGGCCACGAATATATTGAGCACATCCGCGACAAGAAATGCCGTGCAAGCGTTTGTGCCGCACTGGTCGCTGCACCCTGCGAAAGTGCGTGCCCAGCCTTTGTCGATGTGCCCGGCTTCGTCGCGCTGACCGGTGCGAAACGCTACTCCGAAGCCCTCAAGCTGCACCGCGAACGCAATCCGCTGGCCGCGATCTGCTCGCGTGTGTGTTTCCATACTTGCGAAAGCAAGTGCCGCCGCAGTCTGTTGGACGAATCCGTGTCGATTCGCGCGGTCAAACGTTTCCTGGTCGATCAGGAAGTCGTCATGCAGGTGCCGGAAATTTACGAAAACGCCAGCAACGCGGCACGCAAAGTCGCGATTATCGGTTCCGGCCCGTCGGGACTTTCGTGTGCGTACTTCCTCGCACGGCTCGGCTACAAACCGACGATTTTCGAGAGCGAACAGCGACCCGGCGGTATGTTGGTGCAAACAATCCCGGCGTATCGACTACCCCGTGAAATCGTTGCGAGAGAGGTGCGTATGATCGAACGCATGGGTGTCGAAATTCGCACCAGCACCGCATTGGGCAAGGACTTTTCGCTTGCACAACTGCGCGGTCAGGGTTACGACGCGGTCTTCCTTGCGATTGGTGCTCCCGACGGCGTGAAACTGAACATCCCCGGCGCGGACGCCGAAGGCATTGACGACGCCATGTCGTTCCTTCGCACATATAATATGAGAGGTTCGGCTCCGGTGGGCAACAACGTCATCGTCATCGGCGGCGGCAACTCGGCGATTGACGCGGCACGCACCGCTTTGCGACTCGGCGCGGAGTCGGTGACGGTCGTGTATCGCCGTAGCCGCGACGCGATGCCGGCTTACGACGAAGAGATCGAAGAAGCCGAATTGGAAGGTGTCCGTCTCATGGTGCTGACCGCGCCGCTCGCCGTGAAATGCGACAAGAGCGGCAAGGTCACCGGCTTGGAATGCGCCCCGATGCGTTTGGGTGAGTTCGACCGCAGCGGTCGCCGACGACCGGAAAAAGCTCAGGCCGAAGCCTTCGTCATTCCGACGGATCAAATCCTAACGGCGATTGGACAGTCTGTTGATTTGGGAAAACTGGTGGACGTTCCGCTCGATCAGCAGCGTGAGTTCGCACGCATCGACCCGGTGACCGGCGCGACGAACGTCCCGTGGCTCTTTGCCGGCGGCGACGTGGTGACCGGCCCCGCGTCGGTGGTTGAGGCGATTGCGGCGGGTG